>Ga0114932_10003802_pt1 | contig 14506 bp, 11 predicted proteins | sample 2SBtaG_2_FD_87286 | JGI IMG/M metagenome (GOLD analysis project Ga0114932, IMG submission 87286) | Deep subsurface microbial communities from Kolumbo volcano to uncover new lineages of life (NeLLi) - 2SBTROV12_ACTIVE470 metaG | ecosystem: Environmental > Aquatic > Marine > Volcanic ...
ACCACAGCACCACAGCACCACAGCACCACAGCACCACAGCACCACAGATTGGCGGATCGCTCAGCCGGACGATCTGGCGGTTTGCAGATCCATTTGCGCCACCGATCCCCGTTTGATTTCCGGGTCGGCGGGCCCGAAACCGGTGCCCTTCGATTGATGATTTGCTGCCCCGCAACAACATCAGCGCGGCCTTGGGTGTCGAATGGCCCGCGCGGACGTTCGCTTGCAAATCCTCGGGATGCCAGAACGACCGGCCCGGTCGCCCTGCCCCGCGAGATGCCAGGCAATTCCCGTGCGGCCGATCGACCGACCGGCGCCGCACCGCTCACTTCACATGCAATCCACCCGCGCACCTTGTGCCATCGATCATGCGCCCGGTCCCGGCAACCTCAAGGACGCTCCAACAATCCGCCCTGATTATTCCACCGATCAGAGCGACCGTTTCGACCCGATACTCCGAGGCGCCGCGGATCGGCCCTGCGCGGTCACTCGATTGCCCAGCGGATGGTGATTTCAGCGCCAAGCGAAAACGTCCCTTCGGCAATCGGCACGGAGTCGGGTGCAAAGGCCGCTTTTTCCCGGAACGTCGGCGCGCCGCCACTTCCGGGTTCCTCGATCGACAAAATCGGCCCCAACGAAACGCCGGCGGCCTTGGCGACCAGTGCGGCCTTGCGCCGTGCATCGGCCACCGCAAGCCGCCGGGCCGCATCCAGATGGGGTGCGGGCTCGGCGACGCCGAACGTGATGGCCTGAATGCGGTTGGCACCGGCCTTGGTCAGGGAATCCAGTACCAGCCCCAACCGTTCAAGCTGGCCGACCCGGACCGACACGATGTTGGACACCGCGTAACCGGTGATTACCAGTGGCAGGCTGACCGACGATTTGGCCTCGCGCCATTGCGGGTGCAACGCGAATTGCTTGATCTGGATTTCGGCCCGATCGATTCCGTTGCTCGCCAGCAGCGAAAACATCTCTTTCATGCGGGCGGTGTTCAATCGCAGGGCCCGGTCGGCGGTCGGTGCCTGCACCTCGACCCCGACGCTGATTTGGGCCTGATCGGGAACGACCGAAACGGTTCCTCGACCGCTCATGGTCAGAACTGGCGCGGCCTCGCCGGCATTTGCCCCTCCCGGCACCAGAATCAGCACCGCCAGAAGTCGAAACAATTTCATGAGGATACCTCTGTTGATCGCGATCAGGCCGGGCCGGGCCAAAGCTATGTTCACGGCGATGACCGGCCCGCCATTCCGCATAAGCGAAAAGCCGCTTTTATCACCTTTCGGTCACTTTGCCGACTCCCAAGGGTCATATGAATTTGGTAATGAGGACTCAATGAAACCGAGTTTCGCGCTTAACCTTTCGCACGAGGGCATCGTGCTGATGCACCGCTCGCCGCGTGGCACGTGGACGGTCGTTGGCGACGTCAAACTGGATGATCCGGCTTTTCGGGCCAATCTTTCGTTTTTGCGCAGCACTGCGGTCGGGCTGGAAGGCAAAGGGTTTGTCACCCGGCTGATCATTCCGAATTCGCAGATACTTTATCGCGAAATCCATGTGCCAGCCCAGAACGACGACGCGCGGCGCGCGGCGATCCGTACCGCGCTCCAGGGCCAGACGCCTTATGACGTTGCCGACCTCACCTTCGACTGGCGCGGCAGTGGCCCGGTCGTGGATGTGGCCGTGGTCGCAAATGAGACGCTGGACGAAGCCGAGGAATTCGCGGTCGAGCACCGGTTCAACCCGATCAGCTTTGTCGGTCGCCAGCATGACGATCCCGAAGCCTGGGAGCCGTTCTTCGGGCGCACCGATTTTTCCTATGCCCTGCTCGGCCCGGATGCGGATGTGCGCGATACGCCGTTGCCTGTGGCCGATGAACCGCCGTCCAGCCTGTTTGAAGAAGGCGTGACCGTCAAGGAGACGTCCCAATCGGCCCCGGCAACGGCGAACCCGGACGAGGCACCGGCACCCCAAGACCAACCCGGCGCGTCCAAGCCCAACATGTTCGCGGATCGTCCGAATGCCGCGCCCAAGAACATATTTGCGGATACACAACCGGCACCACCGGTCCGGAAACCCGACAAGCCCGATGCCGCGCCGGCGGAGCCGGTGGCACCCGAGACGTTTTCGAGTACACGCAGCACGGCCCATCCGCCGCGCGTGCAGGACGAGGATCACCCCGTCAGCCGGATTGCACCGCGGATCGAGTTTTCGGAAAGCCAGGCCGAAAACGAGCCCACGGTCGAACCTGACCCGGTCCCGCCAACAACGGCACCGGAGCCGCGACCGCTGGTCGCCGACGCCGAGTTGCGGAGCGAATTTCTTGCCGAGGAAACCGATGCCCGTGCTGGCCCGGCAATGGTGTCACGCGCGGTTGCAGCGTTTACCAACGCCGGGGCCCGCGGATTTTCGGTTGCACGCGGCACTGCTGCGGGCGTCCGGCGTTCGGTTGCCGGATTGGCGAAGCGGGGCCGGGGGGCGGATACAACTGCCGCGCCCGATGCGGCCGCACCAACCCCGGCGAGCCGCCGCCGGTTCATCCTCGCGGGTTCCGCCGGATTCGCGGTCATCACACTGGCCGTCATTGGCTGGGTTCTGTTTGCGCCGTCTGACCGGCGAACCGGCGAATCCGGTGCTGATTTCGGCACGGGCGGCACTACGCTGACGACCGCAGCGTCGCGCGGTGTGCATGCCGACAATCGGGCCCGGGCCCGGCCCAGCGATTTCGCCACCATTGTCGCACGCAGCAGCCGGGTCGCGACGGACACCACCGATCTTCCACCTGTCCGCCCCGAGCGGCGCTCGCTCTTTGAAGGCAGCACCGATCCGGATGCCGGTCTGCCGGACACGGCCCGATCGGTTCTTGATCCCAGCGAAAGAGAACTGGCCGATATCCGCGCTGCCGGCCTGCCCGCGCCCACCCAGGAAGAGCTGGCCGAAACCACAGGCGGGCGCGCCGGTGGTGGCATGGACCCGAAAGCGGTGGCGGTGGCCTATGCAGATACCGGCGCGCTGGTACAGGTCTACATTCCGCCGACGCCGCGCCGGGATCAGCTTCGCGATCATATCTTCGTGGCCGCCGTCGACCGGGCGCTTGGCGCGAACGACGCGATCATTCTGCCCGATTTCAACGATGGTCCGCAGGATGATCAGCCGCGCCAGCATATGTCACCGCTGGGGCCGGACGTCACGTTCGACCTTGATGACAACGGTTTGGTCAAACCGACCAGCGACGGTGCCCTGAACCCTGACGGTATTCTGGTGCGGTCCGGAAAACCGGAAATCACGCCGCCGCCAAAACCCGAGACCGAGATATTGGTGCCGCCCAACCCGTTGTTGGCCTTGACGCCCAAGGCCCGCCCGGCAGACCTGAAAACCGGCGAGGACGCGATCTTTGTGCAGGGCCGCCTGACCATGGCGCAACTGCGCGGCAAACGGGGCAAAGTGCGTCCGGTTTCCGAACAATCCGAGCTTGCGCCGCCTGACGCGACCCCCTCGGAACTGGCGGTGCTGACGTCATTCCAACCCGCCAAACGCCCCAGCGATTTCAGCGAAACCGTGGAAAAGGCCATGGCCCGGATCGCGGCGCTGACACCGGCAACGACGTCGGCATCAGCGGCGCAGCCCGCGTTTGAGTCCGGCCCGGTCCTGCCGACGCGCGCCAATGTCGCCAAGACCGCAACGATCAAGAACGCGATCAATCTTGGCCGGATCAACCTGATCGGGGTCTATGGAACGGCCTCGAACCGCGAGGCGCTGCTGCGCCTGCCAAGCGGTCGTTATGTGCGCGTGTCCCAGGGCGACCGCATCGACGGCGGCCGTGTGGCAGCGATTGGCGAGACTTCGCTGAGCTACGTCAAAAGCGGGCGCAACCGGGTTCTGAAAATACCACAGTGATTGGCTGGTGCCGATCTTTGTGCCTCGCCAAGGGCCCCCGGATACGGATAGGCGTGTCGAGGTTCCCCCGACCCAAATCAACCCTGTTTACGTTTGTTCAGCGCGCGCCAGCGGCCCCGGCTGTTCGCGGATAGGCAGGTGGATAAGCGCGGCCAAGACGCCCAGAACGATCGCGGCCCACCACATCGGCGTGTAATCGTGGTAGGTGTCAAAAATCCATCCCCCCAGCCACGCGCCCAGAAAGCTGCCGGTCTGGTGGCTGAAAAACACAAGCCCCGCCAGTGTTGACAGGAACCGCAGCCCTTGGGTTTGCGCGACCAATCCCATCGTCAGAGGAACGGTCGAAAGCCACAAGATGCCCATGACCGAGGAAAAGACCAAAACGCTGGTTTCGCTGACAGGCACCGAAATGAAGACCGCGATCACAATGGCGCGGGCCAGATAGATGCTGCTTAAAACGCGCTTTTTGGAATAGACTTGGCCCGACCACCCGGACAGGAATGACCCGGCGATATTGAACAGCCCGATCAGCGCCAGAGACCATCCGCCGATCCACGGGGCAAGTCCCACGTCGATCACATAGGCTGGCAGGTGGGTTTGAATGAAAGCGACGTGAAATCCGCAGACGAAGAACCCGAAGAACAGGCAGTTGAATGTTCTTTCCCGGAACGCCGTACCGATGGCGCGGGCGAAGTCTCCGACTTGGGATTGCTCGCTTGAGGCGTTTGAGATGCGGGCGATGAAGATCAGGAAGGGCAGGATCAGGGCAAAGCTGAAGCCAATGAACATCAGCGCCGTTTGCCAGCCGAACGCGCCGATCATGGCCGTGGCCGAGGGTGCCGCAACGAACATGCCAAGCGATGCCGCTGCCGTGCCAAGTCCAAGAATAAAACTGCGCCGCTCTGGCGAAACGACTTTGCCAAGGGCGGCGATGACAATGGGGAAAGACGCGGCCCCGGTCCCCGCCCCGACCAAAAGCCCCGTCAGAACGAACAGAAACGGGTCGGTTGTAAGGGCGCGCAGCAAGAAACCGACCCCGGCAAGGATGGCACCGACGGCCAGCACGCGGGCGGTTCCGAACCTGTCGGCGACTGCGCCTGCCAGAGGTTGCGCGAACCCCCACGTCAGCGCCTGCACAGCCACTGACAGGGAAAAAACCGCGCGACCCCAGCCAAGGTCGTTGGACATGGGCGCCAGGAACACACCGAATGTCGCGGCGAATCCAAACGACAAAAAGGCGATGATGCAACCGGCCGCGATTGCGGCGTTGACTGTGGAATTCGCCCCATTCGGGGTCTGAGCCAAACCATTTTCCTTTCGCTCGACGCAAAGAATCCGCGCAGCAAAGCATAGGATCCTCAATTTGTCGATAGAACGGCCCCCCGGAAAGCGATGCATCGTCGGTTGCAAAAACCACGTCTGTGGCGGGCAAATCAAAACATGCGCGTCACAGCAACAGCAACGTCGCCAATCCAAGAAAAGCGAAGAACCCGATTACGTCGGTCACGGTGGTCACGAAGGCACCCGACGCCAGTGCGGGGTCGATATCCAGTTTCTCAAGGCCAATCGGCACCAGGATACCGGCAAGGCCCGCCACCAGCATGTTGGCAATCATCGCCAGCGCAAGGACCGCGCCCAGCATGGGGCTTTGAAACCAGTAATAGCCGACCGCTCCGATGATCAGCGCAAAAATCAGCCCATTCGCCAGCCCCACCAGCGCCTCGCGCCTGATCACCCGCCAGACATTCGCGGCGGTCAGGTCCTTGGTGGCAATGCCGCGCACCGCCACGGTCAGGCTTTGGGTCCCCGCATTGCCGCCCATCGACGCGACGATCGGCATCAGCACCGCCAGCGCCACGATCGTCTCGATGGTTGACGTGAACTGCGCGATCACCACCGAGGCCAGGACCGAGGTCACCAGATTGACCGCCAGCCACGGAAACCGCGCCTTCGTCGTGGAAATCACCCGGTCTGTCAGGCTTTCGTCCCCCAGACCGGCAAGGCGCATGATGTCCTCTTCGGCCTCTTCATCCAAGACCCCCATCGCATCGTCGATGGTGATCACACCCACGAGCCGCCCATCGCCATCGACCACGGGTGCTGACACCATGTGATATTGGTTGAACGCATAGGCGACGTCTTCCTCGCTTTGCAGGACCGGGATGGTACGAAAGTCATCCTCCATGATCGAGGTCAGCGCCACGTCGCGTTTTGAAGCCATCAAGAGGCTCAGCGGCACCGTGCCCAAGGGGCGCATTCTGGGATCGACGATCATCATCGAATAGAACTGATCTGGCAGGTCGCTTTCCTCGCGCAGGTAATCGATGGCCTGCCCCACGTTCCAGTGCGGCGGTGCCATCACCAGTTCGCGCTGCATCAGGCGACCGGCAGTGTCTTCGGGGTATTGCAGGTTTGCCTCGACCGCGACCCGATCGGATTCTTCCAGGGCCCCCAGCACCATTTCCTGCTGCGGTTCCTGCATGTCCTCGATCAGGTCGACGACATCGTCGGTTTCCAGATCGCGGATGGCGTCGGCCAGAACCGCGGCGGGCAGATGCTCGATCACCTCGTCGCGCAAAGCGTCGGACAGTTCGGACAGCACGTCGCCTTCGAGATCCATATCCAGAAGCGTCAGAAAATCGCGGCGTTCGTCTTCGTTTACCTGTTCCAGCAGGTCGGCGATATCGGCGGCGTGAAAGGGCTCCAGCAGGTCCAGCAGGCGCGGACGGTCGGCGGCTGCGACGCTGGCCAGAACGGCGGCAACCAGATCACTGTCAAGCGCGTAGGCGTCGTCGGGATATTCCTGCGGTTCGGTGCCCGTCTCGCTCATGCCGGTCCCCCGTTTCAGGCTTTCGGACGAGATTAGCCCAAGCATCCGGCCAGCAACAGGGCGATTTGGCGGCGCTTGCGCTTTACGCAGGCGCGCAGGCAAAATAGGCTGAATCCGGTGGGATTGGAGGGATTGCCCAGATGTCGGACGAACACCTTTTGCTGGGGCAGACCCTGGCCTTTGACGCCGATCCATTCGTCGTGCCGCCCAGCGAAGCGGCGCGGTACGAACGGCGCGGCGGGGTGCTGGTCAGGCAAGGCCGCATCACGGCGACGGGCACGGGCGATGCGTTGCGCCGCGCCCATCCGCGCGCGATCGTACACGAATACGGCGATGGTCTGATCACCGCCGGCTTCGTTGACGCCCACGCGCATTACCCCCAGACCGCGATCATCAGTAGCTGGGGCAAACAACTGATCGACTGGCTGAACACCTATACCTTCCCCGAGGAAATGCGGTTCGCTGACCCCGATTTCGCCCGTGAGACCGCCGCCACCTATTTCGACCTGCTGTTGGCGAACGGTACGACCAGTGTTTGCAGTTTCGGCACCATTCATCCCGCAAGCGTGGATGCGTTTTTTGAACAGGCCCTGCGGCGCAATCTGCGGGTCGCCTGCGGCAAGACCTGCATGGACCGCAACGCCCCCGAAGGGCTGCGCGACACGCCGCAATCTGCCTATGACGACAGTGCCCGGCTGTTGGCACAATGGCACGGCAAGGGGCGAATGAGCTATGCGGTCACGCCGCGATTTTCACCGACATCGACGCCCGAACAACTGGCGGCAATGGGCGCGCTCTGGGCCGAAAACCCCGATTGCCTGATGCAGACCCACCTGAGCGAACAGGTACCCGAAATCGAATGGGTACGCGGACTTTTCCCCGAGGCGCGGGATTATCTGGACACATACGAACAACACGGCCTGATTGGCGAGGGCGCGCTTTTCGGTCATGCGATCCATCTGGAGGACCGTGAAAAGGCGCAACTGCTGGAAAGCGGCTCGGCGCTGGTACATTGCCCGACCTCAAACACGTTTATCGGTTCGGGGCTGTTTGACATGGCCGGCCTGAAAGCCGACGGCCATCTGGTCGGGCTGGCCACGGATACCGGCGGCGGTTCGTCGTTTTCGATGCTGCGCACGATGGCGGCGGCCTATGAGATCGGGCAATTGCGTGGTCGGGCGCTGCACCCGGCGCAGCTTTTCTGGTTGGCGACCTGCGGTTCAGCGGGCGCGATGCGGATGGGGGATCGGATCGGCAATCTTGCGGTCGGGATGGAGGCCGATCTGGTCGTGCTCGATCTGACCTCGACAGCGGCGATCGCGCAACGGGCGGAACGTGCGGGTGACTTCTGGGAAATGCTGTTCCCCAGCATCATGATGGGCGATGACCGGGCGACGCGGGCGGTTTGGGTCGCGGGTGAAAAGGTTGACGCCGCGGGCTGATCTGCCGCGCCTTCGCGCGGTGTTCGCCTTCGGCGAGGATATTTTTGCCACAAAGAAAAGCCGATCAACCGTCGGCAAGTGCGCGGGCATGTCGCCGCTGTCGCTTTGCAAGGGCGATGGGATCAACCGAAACGAGCTGCCCGTCGCGCACCACCTGTCGCCCGTCGACCAGCAGATGCCGGACCTTTTGCGGGCCGCACAGAACCAGCGCCGCGACCGGGTCCCAATTGCCGGCAGACGCTACTCCGCGCATGTCCCAGACCGCGATATCGGCGCGTTTGCCGCGTCCAAGTGATCCGCATTCGGGCCGCCCCAGAACCTGCGCGCCGCCGAGCGTGGCAATCTCCAGCGCTTCGCGCGCCGCCATCGCGTCGGCGCCGTTTTCGACCCGCTGCAAAAGCATCGCCTGACGCGCTTCGCCGATCAGGTTTCCCGCGTCGTTGGAGGCCGAACCATCGACGCCAAGCCCGACCCGGACACCCCGGTCACGCATCCCCCGCACCGGAGCAATTCCCGAGCCGAGGCGGCAATTTGAACAGGGGCAATGGGCTACCCCGGTCATCGAGCGCGCGAACAGGCCGATTTCATCCGCGTCCAGCTTCACGCAATGCGCGTGCCACACGTCGGGGCCGGTCCAGCCAAGATCCTGAGCATATTGTCCGGGGCGACAGCCGAATTTTTCCATGGAATAGGCGACATCCTCGTCGTTTTCCGCCAAATGGGTGTGCAGCATGACCCCCTTGTCGCGCGCCAGCAATGCCGCGTCCCGCATGAGGTCACGGCTGACCGAAAAGGGCGAACAGGGGGCGATGCCGACGCGGGTCATCGCGCCTTCGCCGGGGTCGTGAAAGGCGTCGATCACGCGGATGCAGTCGTTCAGGATATCGGCCTCGCGCTCGACCAGCGCGTCGGGCGGCAGGCCGCCGTCGCTTTCGCCGATGCTCATCGCACCGCGTGTGGCGTGGAAACGCAGACCGATGGATTTTGCCGCCTCGATGGTATCTTCCAGCCGCACGCCGTCGGGATAGAGATAGAGATGGTCCGACGACATCGAACAGCCCGAAAGCGCCAGTTCCGCCAGTCCGGTCTGAGCGGACACGAACATGTCGCCGGGATTCATCCGCGCCCAGATCGGATAGAGCGTTTTCAGCCATCCGAACAACAGTGCGTCCTGTCCGCCGGGCACGGCGCGGGTCAGGCTTTGATAGAGATGGTGATGGGTGTTCACGAGCCCCGGCGTGACCACGCAGCCAGTCGCGTCGATGATTTCGCCGGGCGTATCGGGGACCGCGCCGATCTTGCGAATGACCCCGGCATCGACCAGAATATCGGCGCCCGACAATTCGCGCCGCGCGCCGTCCATCGTGACGATGATTTCGGCATTGCGGATCAGGGTCGTTGGCATGAAATCCTCGTGGGCTGGTTCGGCCAGAGCCTAGCGACGCGGAGCGGCGGAATGAAGCCTATTCCTCGCGTCCGTGCTGGATCAGGATCTGGCGAATTTCCGGGGCCGCCGCCGCGCCGCAATCAAGCGCAAAAATGTAGGCCTGCGTCATGAAAAAGCACCCCGCATCGATATCGCCCTGCGCCAGCATCGCGTCGCCCGCCCGCCGGTAGAGCCGCGTCAACGCCGCCTTGTCGCCCGCTTCGTGTGCGGCCATCAGTTCGCGATCAAGCCGGGTCGGGTCCACCCGGATCAGGCCGTTCGCCCGCGCGCGATCTGGTCGGCCACCCAGCGGTGGAAAAGATGCGTCGGATTGTCCATCACGGGCGAGAATTTCCCGCCGTCGAAATATTGGCCGTGCCGCCCCTTTTGCATGCCTTCGATGACGAACAGGTCTTCGCGAAGAACCGATTTCCACTGGGCCGCGTTCTTTTCGATAATCGGTGCCATATCCGGGCGGGTGGCCGGATCGAAGGCATAGAAAATCTCGTTCCGCTCGATCGTGCGTTCGGGGCCCTGTGGTTGCAAGAGAATGACAAAGGCATGATCGCGCTGCACGCCAAACATCACATTGGGGTAAAGCACGGCGTATTCCGCGCCCTCGTCCCAGAAATCGGACAATCCGGCAAAATCGGGCAGCGTAGCGCCGCCTTCACCCTTGATCTGCCGATAGACCGTGGTGCCCTGACCGGAAAAATGGCCGGGTTCCTCGATGTGATAGTGATCCTCGAGCCGGGAATAGACGTTCAGCCCGGGGTGAATCCACGGCAGGTGGTAGCTTTCGCAATAATTCTCGACCGCCAGCTTCCAGTTGCAGGCGACGTCGAACGGAAATCCGGATTCCACACCACCATGATGCAGCGGCTGGTCCAATTCGCGCCAGCGATCGATCAGGCGCGCGGCATAATCCTGAAACGCAGGCGCCTTGCCGTCGACATTGACGAATATCACGCCGCGCCAGACATGGGTGCGGATGGTGAACAGCCCCAACGCGCCGCGGTCGACGTTTTCGTGCAGGTTTTGCCCGGGGCCGCCCACATGTGGCGTCGAGCGCAGTTCCCCCTTCAGCCCGTAGCACCACGAATGATAGGGGCAGCGGATCGTCCCCCGGATATTGCCCTTTTCCGCGACCAGCACCATGCCACGATGACGACAGGTGTTCTGAAAGACGCCGATGCCGCCGTCCTGGTCGCGCACGATCAGCAGCGGCATCCCGACGAAATCGACCGGCATCACGTCGCCCGGTTCGGGCACGTCGTGGGCAAAGCCGATGCCCGACCAATTGGCAAACAGCACGCTTTCGCGTTCCTCGGCAAACACGGTCGGGTCGGTGTAATGCGCGTTCGGCAGGCCGCGCGCGATTTCGACGGGTTGCGTGACGGCGGCAAGATCGGTCAGGTGATCGTCTGGCATGGCGGCGGTCTCCAGGATTGCGGCACGGGTCCGTTGGGTGTTTCAGGCTACCTCATTTTCAAGTTCGAAACCAGAATGCGGGCAAGCGGGTTTTCGACAAAACCTGTTCTCATGGCGACGGGCCGGGCCGGAAACGCGGGAACGGCATGATCAATTCTGCGCGAGCGCGATATTTCCGCGCCGCCAGCCGTTATGCTCGGCCATGGCCCGCAACCACGACAGGAGCATCGCATGTATCGCCGCAATTTCCTTATGATGACCGCCAGCGCCGCGGTTCTGACGCCGTTGGCCGTACGCAAGGCGCGCGCCGCGACCACGCACAAGGTCAAGATCCGGGGGTTCCGATTCTCGCCGCGCGAACTTGAGGTCCGGGTTGGCGACACGATCGAGTTCGAGAACCGCGACAGCACCCCGCACACCGCCACCGCGAACAATCAGGGCTGGGATACCGGCGCTCTGGATTTCGGCGGCAAGGAAAACGTTCAGGTGACGGCGGACATGGATGCGGGCTATTTCTGCCGCTTCCATCCCGGCATGAAGGGGAAGCTGAAGATTTCCGCCTAAGCCATCGGCTCGATCAGTTCCGCCGTTTCGACCCGGTTGGAATTGACGTACGGCGCAACGCGGTGAAACTTCAACGCGGATTCCGGCGCCGCCTGCATCAGCGTCGCGGCACCCTTTCCCGCCTCGCCCAGCCACAAGGCATAGTCGTCGGGTGCGATCAGGACCGGCATCCGGTGGTGAATCTCGGACATGGTCGCGTTGGCGGCGGTGGTGACGATGGCGCAGGTCGACATTACGTCGCCCGATGGCCCGGTCCAATCGCGCCAGATGCCCGCAATAGCCAGATAACCGGCACGTGCCGGTTGAATGTACCACGGCAGCCGGGCACCATCGCTGGCCTTGGTCCATTCATAAAACCCGGTTGCCGGGATCAGACAGCGGCGATCGCGGGCGGCTTTGCGAAAGGCGGGTTTGTCCGCAACGGTTTCGGCGCGCGCGTTGATCAAAAGCGGGCCGTCGCGGTCGCTTTGGTACCAGTGCGGCAGAAACCCCCATCGCATCGGCAGCAGATGCCGTCCGTCGGGGCCGGTGACCACGGTCGTTATGCGCATCGTCGGGCAGATATTGTAGCGTGGTGTTGGCATCAGCGACACACCCAGCGTCGCGTCAAAGAGTTGCGCCATCGCATCGTCGGGCAGGGTCAGGGCGTATCTTCCGCACATTGCGACAGGATCGCGGATTGCACCGGGAATGTAAAACCGAACAGTCGCTGACGGGCGTTTGGTTCTTGATCGGCCTTTATCCCGCAACCAAAATCCCGCGCTCGTATTCCGTCAGAAACGCGCAACCTGCATCGGTGACCACCACCGAATCCCCGATCCTTCCGCCCAGGGCTCCGTCAAGCGAGATGCCGCCATCGACGGCAAAGGTCATGCCCGGTTGCAATATCGTGGTGTCGCCGGCTTTCAGTTCGGGCGCCTCCAGATAAGACATGCCGATGGACCGCCCGGTTCGATAGCCGGTGGCGAAGCCGCGTTCCGCATAGACCGCATCCGCGGCGGCGGCCACGTCCTGTGCCATGACGCCGGGCCGGATCGCGCCAATCGCCGCGGCCTGCGCGTCCACGGCGGCCTGCTGGACGCGGGCCGCCCGATCGCTGACTTCGTGCACGAAAAACATGCGGTCAAAGCCCAGCTTGTACCCCTTGAACTGGGCCATATTGCAAAAGCAGAAATAGACCGGATCCCCGATTGCCAGCTTTTTGACGCTGGCGCGACGGTGGACCATCGAGGTATCACGTCCCGATTGCATGATCTGAAGGTTGTGGATCATGGGTGAAATAAACGCCTCCCATCCCCGCGAAGTCAGAAATCCGGCCGCGGCCCTTGTGCCGGCCTCGATCACTGCCAGTGCGGCCTCGTATTCGGGGACGCCTTCGCCCAGGGCACCTTCGGCGGCCTGCATCATCGCGCCCGCGATCTGCCCCGCCTGCCGCATCACCGCGATTTCGCCCGGGGATTTGATCATGCGCATCGCCCCCAGAATTGGGGCGGCGTCGCCAAGCCCGGAACGGGTATCGGGCAACTGATCGTCGAACCAGTTGCGCACGATGGCCGGCAAAACGTGCCGCTCGACCGCGATGCGGCCCGGAGTTTCGCCCAAAACCCGTCCAAGCACTTGTTCCCAGCGGTTTTCCCCGGCGTCCTCCCAGGTTTCGACGGCGGAAACCCAGGTCATTGCCGCGACCATTTCGCTTTCCATTGCCGGGGTGATCACGACGGGTTCCGCGTCGGGCCGGACAACCAGAAACGTCGGGCGGCCGAATTCGACTGACAAATAGCCCCAGAACCCGGCGAGATAGGCGATCGATGCTTCGTCGGTCATCACCGCGACGTCGATTCCCGCATCGCGCAGGCGCGCCTGAAATTCGGTGGTACGCTTTCTGGCTTCGTCCAGCAATTTCGTTTCCCCCGTTTGACATTTCCCGGATTTTGCGGCGATGGTGCCATCACGCCGCAAGGCTGGGTATTCAGTTTCCGACAAGTCTGGTCCTAATCGTGTCAATCCGTCCTCCGAACGCCAGAGCGGTCGCCGCATGACCAGCAACGCCATCGTGGTCGGGGCCGGGATCACAGGGATTGCCGCCGCAGAATGGCTGCGCCGTGGCGGCGTTCGCGTGACGCTGATCGATCGGGTTGCGCCCGGCGCGCCCGAGCAGGCGTCGTACGGCAACGCCGGCGTTTTCGCGCGATCCGCCATCATTCCCCTGACCGAGCCGGGATTGCTGGCCAAGGCGCCGCGCATGTTGTTTGATCCCGACAGCCCGCTGTTTGTGCGATGGTCGTACCTGCCGCGCCTGCTGCCATGGCTGGTGCCGTTCCTGCGAAACGCGCGGGCAGACCAATTCGCTCGCATTGTGCGAAACCTGCACATGCTGACCGACGATTCCGTCGATCAACACCAGGCTCTTGCCATGGGTACCGGAGCGGAAAAATACATCAAAACAGGCGATTACGCGTTCTATTTTCGCGATCGGAAGGCATTTCTGAAAGACCGGGCCGGTATGGATATGCGCAAAAATCTGGGGTTTGAAATGACCGAGGTCGCCGGCGACGCGCTGCACCGGCGCGACCCTCAACTGGGAACGCGGTACAATTTCGCCGCCGTATTCGGCGATCATGGCTGGCTGACGTCACCGGGCAATTACGTGGCGGCGCTGGGGCGGCACTATGTGGAACAGGGCGGCATGTTTCGCCAGGGCGCGGTCGCCGATACCCCCGACTACGGCGTCACCCTGTCTGACGGGCACCGCCTGACCGCCGACCGGATCATACTGGCGGCGGGTGCATGGTCGGGTGCGTTGGCCGGCAAGCTGGGCCAGCGGCCAATGCTGGAGACCGAGCGCGGTTATCATCTGTTTCTGAAAAACCCCAGCTATCTGCCGGCTCATCCGTTCATGGTTTCGGACGCGAAATTCGT
>Ga0114932_10003805_pt1 | contig 14500 bp, 14 predicted proteins | sample 2SBtaG_2_FD_87286 | JGI IMG/M metagenome (GOLD analysis project Ga0114932, IMG submission 87286) | Deep subsurface microbial communities from Kolumbo volcano to uncover new lineages of life (NeLLi) - 2SBTROV12_ACTIVE470 metaG | ecosystem: Environmental > Aquatic > Marine > Volcanic ...
CTTACACTGGATTAATCATTTAAACGGAAAAAAACTAGCTCAGATTAAACATGCCCTGAGTTTTCAATAGCACAACACGTTATATTTTAAACATCCAGTTGTGTGTATCAGCTATGCGGCAATCCCTGATGTCATTGAGCAGGTTCCTGATAGCAGGCGCCACTTTCCATTTGTCCAGGTCAAATTGCATCACATGGTCTTTGTATTTCAATTCTTTGATGTAAGCAATAGTAGCTGCCGTTCCTGTTCCGAATACTTCCTGCAACTGGCCGGCTTTGTATGCCTCAATCAATTCATCGATGCTGATGCGGCGTTCTTCTACTTTGATACCTGATTCCTGTAACAATGTAGCAACGCTGTCTCTTGTAACACCTTTCAGGATCGTACCTTCTTCCAGTGAAGGTGTTACTGCTATACCATTGATCAGGAAAAACACATTCATCATACCTACTTCCTGCAACCACTTGTGTTCGAAAGCATCGGTCCATAATACCTGGTCGTATCCTGATTTGTTGGCTTGTTTGGCTGCCATCATGCTACCGCCGTAGTTACCGGCATTTTTAGAGAAGCCTACACCGCCGGGAGCAGCGCGTGTATACCTTTCTTCCACACTGATCTTCATGGGAGCGGCGAAATAAGGGCCGGTGGGACTGAGTATGATCAGGAACTTGTATGTTTCAGAAGGCCTCACTCCCAGCATAGAATCTGTTGCGATCATGAAAGGCCTGATGTATAAAGAGTGATCCTTTTTAGCGGGTATCCAGCTCTTATCCAGGTCTATCAACTGGCGCATGCCTTCTATGAAAATTTCTTCCGGCACAACCGGCATGCACATGCGTTCTGCTGAAAGATTGAATCGTGTAAAATTATCGTAAGGACGGAAGATGAAAGCTTCTCCTTCTTCGTTCCTGTATGCTTTGATGCCTTCGAAAATGGCTTGTCCGTAATGAAAGGCAGCCAGTGAAGGTTCGAACAGCAGCGGCTGATACGGTTTAATTTCCACATTCTTCCACTCTCCGTTTTCATAATCCGCCTCCAGCATGTGGTCGGTAAAGACACGACCAAAAGGTAAATTTTCCAGGCTCATGCTTTTCAACCTGCTCGTTTCTACTTTCGTAACGTTTATCTCGGGTGCTGCTGTCATAGTTTCTATATTTGCTGCAAAGAAACGAAAAAAATAAAAACTAACAATCGTTAATGGAGCAGCGGTTACCTGATTTTGTGCTGGCCGGACTGTATAAAAACAGCCTGGTAATTACCGGAGATGCCATTTCTCCAGCAAATACATTAGCAAAAGATAGCACATCTCCGGTAGCGCAACCCCTGCCTGCGGCGCCCGCAGTTCCGCCGAAACAATGGTACCTCGGCAATAATGGTAAACACATCGCCATCATTGTCAACGATGCCGGGGCCGTTTACCTGAACGATGAATCGCTGCAATTCCTTTCCAGCATACTATCAGCCTGTAAATTGAACCTGGGCGACGTAGCCATCATCAACAGGCACCAGGAGCCCGTATTGTTTTCTTTCCTCAAAAGCCACCTGCAACCTGCGGTATTGCTGGCCTTTGATGTGAACCTGCAGCAGCTCCAATTACCTTTTACCATTCCGCATTACCAGGTGCAGCTATACGACCAGTGCCAGTTCCTGTCGGCCCCCTCCCTGCAAACCATGTTGGGCGAAAGCAAGGAAGCGAAGCTGGAAAAAACCAAACTCTGGCTCAGCCTGAAAAAGATATTCCAGTTATGATGCCTCCGATCATTTTTGCTACCAATAATCAAAACAAGGTGAATGAAGTCCGTTCTGTATTGGGAGAAGGTTTTGCCATCATCACATTGCAGGAGGCGGGTATTGACATCGATATCCCCGAACCGCACGATACCCTTGAAGCGAACGCCACGGAAAAATCGCAAACCATTCACCGGATCACCGGTAAAGATTGTTTCAGTGAAGATTCCGGGCTGGAAGTATACGCACTGAATGGTAAGCCCGGCGTAAAGAGCGCCCGGTATGCCGGTGAGAGCAGGAGCTTCCAGCAGAATATCGACAAACTGTTATTAAATATGCAGGGCATCGATCAACGGAATGCGCGGTTCCGTACCGTGATCTCCCTCATTTTTCAAAACAAGGAATACCAGTTTGAAGGCATTTGTGAAGGACACATCATCGATGTGTGCAAAGGCGGGGAAGGTTTTGGGTATGATCCTATTTTCGTGCCGGATGGCGCCGACAAAACCTTTGCAGAAATGAGCGTGGAAGAAAAGAATACATTCAGCCATCGCAAAAAAGCCGTCGCACAACTCATCGCCTTCCTCAAAGAACAGGCATCATGAACAGGGTCAATCGGCACTGTTCCATATCCGCCAACTCTCTTCGGCTTGCAGCACCAGCATTTCCTGTCCGTTTTGAATGGTAGCGCCCATCGCTTTGCCTTTAGCAAGAAATTGGGTTTCTGCCGGGTTATAGACCAGGTCGTACAAATGATGATCCGGTGTGAGGTATTGATAAGGGATAGCAGGATATTCTTCCGTTTTGGGGTACATGCCCAGGGGCGTAGTGTTAATGACCAGGTGATGCGAAGAAAGCACCGATGCATCCAGCTCGTCATAACGCATGGTATCGTCTCCGGCTGTTCTCGATACAAACCGGTAATCGATATGCAGTTCCTTCAATACAAATTCTACTGCAGCTGAAGCGCCCCCCGTACCCAATATCAATGCATGGCGGTGATGAGGTTTCAGAAAAGGCTGCAATGATTGTTTGAAGCCCACCACATCGGTGTTATAACCGAACAACGATCCGTTGGTGATTTTAACGCAGTTACAAGCGCCCATTTGTTGCACGGCAGGTGTGGATCCTGATAGAAAAGCCAGTATCTGTTTTTTATATGGAATGGTAATATTGAATCCACGCAGATCGCTGTGTTGTTTCAATACAGTATGCAGGTCTTCGATCCGGGGCAGGGAAAAATTTTCATAGACCGCATCGCGGATACCTTCCCGGCTGAACTTCCCGGTGAAATAATGCTGCGAGAAAGAATGTGACAGCGGGTATCCCAGCAAACCAAAGCGGCGCATAGTTATCAGGCTTTATCGAGGTAAAGTTCAAACGTATCTCCTCGCAATCCAACACGCATTGCTTCCAATGCGATCACTTCTTGCGGTGCGATATTTCCAAGGTTTACGTTGCAGCCGATGAGTTCCAGGAAGTATAATTGCTGCGCTTTCTGCGGCGCTTCCCAAAGAATCTTTTCTTCCGGTATCTGTGTGAGTATCTCCTGCACCAAACCTTCCCTTACTTCACCCGATCCGCGGTAGATACCCACATTACCCGCTTCGCGCGCTTCAGCGATCACGTAAGAAGAGCCCGCTTCCAGTTCGGCGCGCATCAGTTCAATCCATTTATAAGGAGGAATGATATGCGCAGCGTCTTTACTTCCCACTTCACTCAATACAGTACCGTGCTGTGTCAGTTTTTCAATGTAGCCGCATTTCTCTGCATGCGGGATGGTGATGGAGCCATCACTCACTTCCATATAATCCACTCCATAGTCCTTACACACTGCGATATAATCATTGAACTGGTTTCTCACCAGGAAAGCTTCGAATAAAGTGCCACCAAAATAAATAGGCACGTTGTATGATTTGTATGCTTCGATCTTCTCACGGAGTTTGGGGGTAACGAATGAAGTGCCGAAGCCCAGTTTGACAATATCCACATGCGGACCCGACACGCTCATAAAATTATGGACTTCCGTGATGCTGAGTCCTTTGTCCATTACCATTGTTATACCTGAATTCCGGGGTTGCTGCGTACGGGCAGGGATCTGCGTCAGATTAAAATTCATGCTCTTATTCGTTTTCTTGTCGGGTGCAAAAATAGGCTAATCGTACATGTGCAGCGGGAAGGAGTCTATATTTTTTTGCCCTTCTTGTAGCGGGCTACTATATCAACTACGTGGTTGTTTTGCAGTATGGACGGGTTGATCTCTACAAATTTTTTCAGGAGCCTGGGCGCTTTTTCCATTGCTGTTTCCAGTTTCACCAGGGCTTCTTTGCTCTTACCCATGATGAAAAGAACGGCGCTGTGATAGAACAGGAATACCGGCTTGCCTTCTGTGGCATGCGATGCCGCCATGCATTGCTCCATCGCTTCATCGTAAAATTCTGCTTTGATCAGGCAACGGATCAATGCTTCCCATCCGGCCACATTTTTGGTTTTATAGCGCACTACTGCTCCGAAATATTGTATGGCATCCTTGAACTGGTTGAGGTTCATCTTGCATTCTCCCATGGCCAGGTTGTATTCCGGTACCGAGCGGTGAATGCGCATGGCATTCTCCAGTTGCTTCACAGCGCTCTGCCACTGTTGTTCCAACATATAAGTAACGGCTATCTTATAGTGCAGCTTGCTGTCATCCGGGTTCAGGTGCACCGCTTTCTTGTAATGAAAGCGCGCCTGCGCATAATTTCCCATGCGGTGATAGCAATGGCCGATGGCTTCGTAGATCACATCTTCGGGGCGCGTTAGTTCCAGTACTTTTTCCAGCACTTCAATGGCTTCCTTGTATTTTCTCAACCGCAGGTAAGCATCGCCCATGTTGCGGTAAGCATAGTCGAACTTTTCATCGATGGCCACCGCATACTGGTATGCATCGATGGCTTTTTCATAGAGTTTCAATCCCTGGTAAGCCGCCGCCAGGTTGAACCAGGCCAGCTCGCTGAACGGATAATCTTCGATGATCTGCTGGTGCAGGCGTATGCTTTCTTCATTGCGGCCGGTAAAATCTGTCCAGAAACAGATCTTGTACAGCGCTTCTTCATTATTGGGCTCTTCTTCCAGTATCAGTTTGAGGCAATCGAATACTTTATCGAACTCTTCATAATCGTCGTACACATCGGCCAGCTCAAAGAGCAGGTCGAGCCGCTCTTCCCCCTCAAAAAGGCGCAGGGCCGATTCGAGCAGTTCCACGGCTTTGGCTTGCTGGTCGAGCGCGAGGTAAGCATCTGTTTTGAGGATATAGAGGTTGATATCGCTGCTGTCGTATAATTCCGCCATTTCCAGCACATCGAGCGCCTCCCGGTATTTACGGGTAGCCAGCAGCAAATCTGCCTTTTTGATCATCAACTGGGAAGAATAGGGAAATTGTTCCAGGCCGGCCTCGGCCGCTTCAAGTGCTTCAGGAAGATTATCTTTATCATCAAAATAATCTATAATACGTTCAAAAGCCTCTTCTTCAAGGAAACTATGGCTACGGCCCTGTTTCAGATTCTGGTATTGTCTCAATAGCTCCTTCAGTTCCTCTCGGTCTTCACGATACGGGTTTTCTCTCATCTGTCTATTGGTTTACCCAATTTAGTACAAAAATCAGCTTTTTCCAAGTTTCGGGTAACTTTTTTAATCCCTTAACGTTTAGCTAACAGAAGCTTAATTTGTAATTTTGTTAAATTTATTTAGATTTGTGTTAATGAAAGGGCAAAAACATATTAAAACAGTTGCTATTGCATTCGTCCTTACACTGGGCGTTAAGATAGCATTTGCTGCCTTTTCATTTACCGGCATTACCGACGAAAAAGGCGGTACCAAGAACAACAGCAAGTACTCGCTGAAGAATGTGAATGCCGTATCGTCTCATAAATCCCTTTCAGCGCTTTCTTATTCTTCCCTCAAATCCAGCATGCAGTTCAAAGGAACACAACTCATGCATTCATCAGTAAGCGAAGTCCTCACCGAAGGTGGAGAAGTGAGTTCCATGCTCAAATTTGACAATGGGAATACTACTTATATCTATCCTTATAAGTTCAAGGTAAGGGTTCCCAAATTCAAAACCCCTGCTCCTCCCGAGCACCACTAATTCAATTGATGATCCTGTAACCCGAAGTAGGTATCTCGAATTTTGATACCGGCACAGGACTTATGTTCACTTTCGTAGCTGTATATGTTATTTTCTTGTTCTCTCCTTCCATCGACTCATACTCCAGCACAAAACCCGGTATGTCTTTGAACTCGTATTGAAACTCCCTCACAGAAGGAATAATATTAGTAGCATAATACAAGCTGAATGTGGTGCCGTTTTTCAAACGCAATACAGCCTTTTTACACTCGAAGCCGAGTATATTCTTGGTTTCACCGGAATAGGCGATGGTCATGCTATCGTACATTTTTTTATTGACAGCGATCCATTGGTCGTGATTCAGTTTGGTCATGAGTTTGTGATTGCCGAACTCACGCAATATCACCGCACTGGCAACTGTTTTATCGTACAGCAGGGATTGTTTGAAAGCAGGACTTACCAGGTCTACCCGGCTGTTATTGCCACGGATATACACTGTTTTTGTTGTAGCGCCGAACGATTCGGTAACATCTTTATCGCCACCCTTTTCTTCCAGGTTAACGCGGTAGGTAACGGTACAATCCGCCACCACCCGTTGTTGTGCATACAGCACTGCGGAGAACAACAATAAACCTATTAATGAAACATAAGCGCGCATGGCCATTCTGTTTTGAATAGTACCATCAAATCTATGCCAAAAAAACTCAGTTATTGCGTCGCTGGTTCTTCTCTTTCAGGTCCTGCAACTTTTTCTGGCTTTCCATCATCTGCTCATAGCGATCCTGCCATTTGCTTTTGGTCTTGGGCGCCTTACGCTTTTCTTCGATCTTGGCCAGTATCTTATCATGGTTGATGATATAATTCTGGATCACGAACTGTAGTCCCAGCGTGATGAGGTTGGATACCGTATAATACCAGGTCAGCGCCGAAGGTAACCTGTTGAAGATGAACAGCAGCATGAAAGGGAAAATATACGGCATGTACTTCATCATCGGATTATCCTGTGTTGGCGTCATGCTCATATTGTAAATAGAGATCAGGAAGCTGGTCACCACAGCTGTAATGGTGAACAAACTGATATGATCTCCGAATCCCAACGGTACGTTGAAAGGCAGTTTGGCAATCACATCATAAGAAGAAAGGTCCTGGCTCCAGAGGAAGGATTGTCCGCGCAAAGCAATATTGGAATTGAAGAAACTATACAATGCAAAGAAGATGGGAATCTGCAGTAATGCCGGGATACAACCACCCAATGGGTTTACACCCGCTTCGCGGAATAATTTCATTTGTTCCATGGCAAAGCCCTGCTGGTCGCTGCCGAATTTCTTTTTGATCACATCCAGCTCGGGGCGCAACACTTTCATCTTGGCGCCGCTCAGGTAACTGCTGTAAGTAAGCGGTGATGTTACCAGCCTGATGAACAAAGTCAGCAACAATACCACCCATCCGTAGTTCTTCACAAAACCCGCAAAGAAATCGAACACGGGCATGATGATGAATTTGTTGATAGGTCTTACAAAAGAATACAGGTCACGACCCAGGTTCACAATGCGGTCCATTTCAGGCGCCTGGTGTTTGAGGATCGAATAGTCGCTGGGGCCAAAGTATAATTGAAGCGGTACAGATACCGATGCTGTTACCGGCAGTTTGGCCTGCAGGTTCATCTGCGCCGTAGCCAGTATATTGCTGGAATCGGTCTTGCGTTGCCATTGTACATCGCCACTGCCAAAGCCGTTCTTCGCAACGAGTGTGGTGTTGAAGAACTGTTGCACCATGCTCACCCATTGTACATTTTTTTCAAACTTACGTTCCGTTTTGGCAGAGATATAATCGAACTCATTACCTTCTGAAAAACAGATGTTCGACATCTGCCTTTCATAAGTGGCTGTTCTTTCCTGCTGAAAAGTTTCGCCGTTCCATTGCAGGTTGAATTGCCCCTGGCTCAGCAATTTATCTGCACCGGTCAGGGTTACATTCCAATCAACCATATAAGCGCCTTTCCTGATCACAAACTGGTGTATGATGCTCTCGCCATTCGCGGCGTTGATGCTGAAGTTGATAGATTGGCTGCCATCGGCCTGGGTTACGGGAGCCGAAGGCGTGAAGAATAAACCGGTTGTGGAAGCCGATTGGTTGGCCGCCGTATTTACATTATATCCCAGTTGGTTCTGGTTGAAAAGCACCACGGGACTGCCCTGGGCTGAATGGTAGTTTTTCAGTTCTACCGATTTTACCTGCCCGCCTTTGGTGGTAAAAGTTACTTTGATCACGTCGTTTTCCACGCTCACCAGCTGTTCCTGTCCAATAGCAGCCGTGGTAAAATCACCTGCAGCCGCTATGCGGGAAGCAGAATCACGCTTCAGGGAATCGATGCGCGCAAGGGTTTTATCCTCCGGTTTAACGCGACTGGCGGCAATACGGGCAAGGGAATCTTCCTGTTTTTTCCTGGCTTCCAATAATGTGGCCTGTTGTTTGTTATTGTACCAGAAAAAAATAAAAAACAGGACTCCCAGCAAGATGAATCCAATGACCGTATTCTTATCCGTCTTCATAGAAACTTTTATTGAGCGGCAAAGGTAGGGCATGGATCGAAAACTGGGGGTTTTCAGTATTATATTCCGTTAAAATAGCTTTAAAACAGCTTTTTCTACGGGCCGTACCGGTTTAAAATCGTTCCTTTACCGTTCCGACTCCAACCAGGTATTCCCCCTATTTCAGCCGTTTTTCTGCTCCAAATTGTAATTATGAAGGAAAAGACCAGTCCTGCTGCGTATGTACATAGGGGTATGGGTGCCCCCAGCAGATGGAACCGTTTTTTATGGTGGTTGGCAACAGCCGAAGAAGAATTGATCAGGGATTGCATGATAGACCGCAACCGTTACGCCATTATAGGTATGAGCGTGATGGGCACCTGGTTATTTGCCACTTTTGCCTGGACCTATTTTTTCAGTACCGTTACCCCTAACCTGCCAATCGCTTGTTTCCTGGGCTTTTTTATGGGTTGCATCATCCTTTCCATAGACAGGGCCCTGATCAAGGGTATCACCCGCAGTAACAAACGCAAGTTCATTCCCCTGGTTTTCCGTGGCCTGCTGGCAGTGACCATTGGTGTTTTCATGGCACAGCCTGCCCTGCTTTACCTGTTCGATAAAGAGATCCATGTACAGACTTCGCTGGATAATGAGCACCGGAAAAAAGAAAAGCGCATGCGCCAGGACTCGGTGTACCAGGCATCGCGTGCTGATCTGCTGCGCTCTAAAAATGAGCTGGAACAACAACTCTCCACAAAATATGGTGAAGTGAGCCAGGCCAGGCAAGCATTCATTGCCGAAACCGATGGTACAGGGGGAAGTAAAAGACCCGGATTGAAAGATGTGGCAAAGGCCAAGCAGGATGAATACCAGAAGCTGGATATTGAATACCAGCAAATACAAGGACAGCTGCAGCCGCGACTCCGCATGGTTGATAGTTCACTGCATGCCATCGATGTTACTGTTCAAAAAGAGCAACAGGCTTTTGAAGCCTTGTTAAACGACGGCTTCATTACGCGTATTGAAGCGCTCAACCACCTGGTGAAAGACAATCCGGCCGTTGCATTCCGTTATTACCTGCTCGTAGCATTGTTGATGCTGATCGAGCTCATGCCGGTGATCGCAAAAACATTGTTGCCTACCGGCACTTACGATGAAAAAGTCCGCTTACGCGAAGAGCTGGAGAAAGAGACCATCCAGAAAGACCACGATCGCGAGCTCTCTGTGAGGCAGATATATGGTGAAGGAGCCCTTGAGCAGGACAGCCGTTTCATCAAAGACTTTTTTGCCACTGCATCACGCAACCAGTACGAGAACATGCGCCAGTACCTTTCTACCTGGGTGGATGATGGCCGGAGCCTCGACCAGGTATGGTATGATGTGAAGAAAAACATGTTCACCAAGCAGCACAACTGATCAGCGGGCGCCGGGCCCCGGCGGGCAATACATGCGCAGGTAATCGGTGTACAAATGCGAAAGATGCGCAGTAGTTCCCTTGCCTTCAAAAATACCGTGTGACCGGTTGGGGTAACTCATCAGTTGGAACTGTTTGCCATTTGCAATCAATTCATTGATCAGCATTTCTGCATTGTTGTAATGCACGTTGTCGTCGCCCGTACCATGGATATAGAGCAAATGTCCTTTCAGGTTTTTGGCATGTGTAATGGGTGAGCCGTTCACAAAGTCTTCCCTGTTCTCCTGCGGCAATCCCATGTAACGTTCCTGGTAGATATTGTCGTAAGTGAGTTGATTGCCTACGCCTGCTACCGCAATACCTGTTTTATAAATTTCGGGATACTGGAACATCAGGTTGAGTGTGGCCGAACCGCCGCCGCTCCAGCCCCATACGGCCACACGCGAAGTGTCTGTAAAAGGCCATTTGAGTATCTCTTTTGCTGCCAGTGCCTGGTCGCGGATATTAACCTGTCCTATTTTCCGGTACACAGATTTACGCCAGTCCCTCCCTTTGGGTACAGGCGTTCCGCGGTTATCGATTGAAATATAGATATACCCTTCATCGGACATGTTTCCATTGAACAGGAAATTATGGCCAACACCGTATTGGTCTTTTACGTTTTGTCCCCACGGCTCGGTATACACATAAAATACAACGGGGTATTTTTTGGTAGAATCAAAATGGCTGGGTTTTACTATCCAGGCATCCATCTCTACTCCTTCCGCAGTTTTCACTTTGAAGAAGTTGAGATTCGATTGAGCGGGGCTTGTCTTTGCCAGTGCATTGTTTACATTGTCGCCATTGAATGCTTTGTGATCGGGCAATGATACCCATTCTTCAACAGGCCTTGTATAATAATTGGAGAATGAATGTATGGCAAAATGCCCCGTTGGCGACACTTCATAATCGTGTGTACCCGGCTGGTTCATGGGCGTCAATCGCTCTGCTGTTCCGGTACCGTCGAGTTTGGTGCGATACAAATATTTCTGTGTGGCGTTATCGGGTGAAGCAAAAAAATAAACATACCCGCCTGGCTCATCGATGGAGCTGATGTCCATCACATCATAATTGCCTTTTGTAACCAGCGTTTCTTTTTGTCCATCGCGATTAACGCGGTACAGGTGGCGCCATCCGTCTTTTTCGCTTGCCCACAGGAATTCCTTGCCATTGTTGAGCCAGTCCCATCCACCGTAAGCATAATCATCATCCCATAAAGGCAGTATATCGATCCATGTTTTTTCCTTTTCACCGTAGACCGCATTGGATGCACCCGTAGCAATATTGCAAACCAACAGGTTTGATTCGTTTTGTTTGCGGTTCAGGTGTTGCACAATCAGTTCATGGCTGTTAGCTGCCCATTCCATCCGCGGAACATAAGATTGCAATACCGGGTCTGTAGGGATGTTCATCCATTTTGTGTTGGCAGTGGTAATATCTGCTACGCCGATTCTGAAAGGAGAAGGCGCTTCACCTGCAACCGGATATTCGACCGGCTTCACAAAAGGATAGATAGAATCGGTATTGTTGATCATCAGGTAATCCTTGGTGCGGGAAGCATCTATTTGCCAGTAAGCGATCTTACGGCCATCGGGACTCCACCGGAATCCATCCCTGCAAAAAAATTCTTCTTCATAGGCCCAGTCGAATGTGCCGTTGATCTTTTTGCGGGTACCACCGTTGGTGAGTGCAGTGACTTTACCGGTAGCAATATCTTCTACATAAATATTGTAATTACTTACATAGGCGAGCTTCTTGCCATCGGGAGAGAATTTGGCGAACATGAGGGAAGAAGCCGGGAATTGCTTGCCCATTTTTTTCAGGCTGCCGGTTGTAAGGTTGAGTATCCAGTAATCGCCGCGGGTATCGTAGCGCCATACTTTCTTGCTGTTGTTATAGATCAGTACCTGGGTATTGTCGTTGGAAAAGAAAAAATTGCGGATGCTGATGGGATTATTCTCACCGGCAGGCGTTAATTTTTCTTTCGAAGCGATGACTGTTTTGATGAAGGCAGGCAATTCGTATTTAACAATCTCCCCGTTTTCTGCCGCGAAATAGCCATTGCCATCTTTGGTCCATTTGTATCCATGAGGGGGTTGGGCATGGATGATGTGTACGCATGTTGTCAACAACAAAGTAAGCAACAACAATTTGTTCATTTTCATAGCAAGCAATCTTAGTTCATTGAAAAAATTACCAGCCACCGCTGGCGCCGCCGCCGCCACTGCTTCCGCCGCCGAAACCGCCGAAGCCGCCACCGCCGCTGTCACCACCACCCCAGCCTCCGCCACCGCGACCGCCGCCGCTCAGGAGGGATGTCCAGAAAATAGTTTGTGCAATATCGCCATAACCGCGCCGGCTCACCATACCACCGCCACCTCCGCCGCCACGGCCCAGTATTACCAATACCACTACCAGTATGATGATGAATGTAAAGATCGATTTAGCGCTGCTGCCACCACTGCCCTGCCGTTCGCGTTTTACTTTGTATTCGCCCACTGCTGCTTTGGCAATGGAGTTGGTGGCCTGGTCGATGCCGCGGTAATAATTACCATCGCGGAAATTGGGAGCGATATCATTGCGGATGATGCTGGCGCTAACGATATCCGGGATAGCGCCTTCCAGGCCATATCCTACTTCAATACGTACTTTGTGATCGTCGATGGCTGCAATCAGCAATACCCCATTATTGGTTTTCTTATTGCCGATGCCCCAATCACGGAAAAGTTTTACGGCGTAATCTTCTATTGGGTAATCGCTCAGTGTTTTAACCAACACCACAGCGATCTGGTTGGAGCTGCTATCATCCAGCGCCACCAGTTTTTGCTCCAGTATATCGCGCTGTTCAGGCGACAACACACCGGCAGCATCGTTCACCAGCCTCGGCGGGTTGGGTTTAGGAAGTATGTTCTGCGCCATCAGGGTATGCATCCCCAATACCGCCAGGAGTAAAAATACGATCCGCTTCATGGTTGTTCGTTAAAGAGCCCCGCCTGCACAAGCCGGCGGGACTCTTATTTATTTTCCGAATACAATATCGTCGGGCAATTCGTTCTTGTCTGTTTGTTCATCATAAGGGAAATGCTGCGCGAGCGCTTCTCCTATTTCCATAACGATCTGAACGATGCCTTCTGTGTAGTTGTTCTTATTAAAATGCTGCAGCATTTGTTGTACTTCCTGGTTCCAGAAAGCAGACCCCACGCGCTGGTGGATGCCTTCATCGCCGAAGACCGCCAGTTGCCGGTCTTTCATGGCAATATAGACCAGCACAGCATTACGCGCCGCCGTCTCGTGCATTTTCAGTCCGCCGAATATTTCATGCGCCCTCCGTAAAGGGTCAACAAAACGGCAGCGGCTTTCGATGAATACCCGCAGTTCGCCACTGGTCCTGCGTTCTGCATGCTGGATGGCTGCAACGATGCGCTGCTTCTCTTCGGCAGAAAAATAACGGTCGGGTCTTTTACTGAATAATCGCAACATGTATCACGGTTAGAATTTTACTTCAGGCGCTTTTTCTGCACCGGCTTCTGCCTTGAATCCTTCCTTGGTTTTAAAGCCAAACATACCGGCCAAGATATTCATAGGGAAAGAACGGGCTTTCACATTGTAATCGGCCACTGCCTGGTTGAAATCGTTGCGGGATACTTTGATTCTGTTCTCGGTTCCTTCCAGTTGCGCCTGTAATCCACGGAATGCATCATTGGCGCGCAGGTTGGGATAATTCTCACTCACCATCAGCAAACGTCCGAGGGCTTGTGAAAGTTGACCTTGTGCTTGTTGGAACTGTTGTAATTTTTCAGGAGTGAGGTCTTTAGGATCTACTTTTATCTGTGTAGCGCTGGCCCTGGCCTGTATCACATTCTGCAAAGTGGTCTGCTCAAAATTGGCTTCTCCTTTTACTGTATTCACCAGGTTAGGGATCAGGTCGGCACGACGCTGGTAATCGCTTTGTACGTTATTCCATGCTTTATTCACGGTTTCATCCTGAACTACCAGGCCATTGTAACCGCGACAGCCGCATCCGCCCAGTATCAATACCAATGCTGCTATAACAATCAGGGTAAGACTTTTTGTACTCATTTGACTTGATTTTGTTTTGAAATTACGCTTTTATACAATTCGGTAATTCGATAATTTGACAATTCGACAATGAAAAAGTGATATTCGGCCATAAGATCATTTCATTGGCACATTGACAAATTGCCGAATTGTCGAATTATCATTGTTTTATCGCCGCTATTCCCGGGAGTACTTTTCCCTCAAAATATTCCAGCAGGGCGCCGCCTCCTGTAGATACATAGCTTACTTTATCTGTAAAGCCAAACTGGTTCACGGCGGCCACACTATCGCCTCCGCCTACCAGTGAGAAAGCGCCATTCTGTGTTGCGTTTGCCACTGCAGTAGCAATGGTTTTGGTACCATGCTGGAACTTTTCCATTTCAAATACACCCATGGGTCCGTTCCACAAAATGGTCTTTGAACGTTTGATGCAGTTGCTGAATTGCTCACAGGCATTTTCTGCGATATCCAATCCCATCCAGCCATCGGGGATCTGGTTGCTGGGAGCGGTGGAAGTATTGGCATCGGCTGCAAATTTATCGGCGATCACAGAATCGGATGGCAGGTGAATGCATACGCCTTTTTCTTCGGCTTTCTTCAGCAGGTCGAGCGCCGTTTGCAGGC
>Ga0114932_10003806_pt1 | contig 14490 bp, 13 predicted proteins | sample 2SBtaG_2_FD_87286 | JGI IMG/M metagenome (GOLD analysis project Ga0114932, IMG submission 87286) | Deep subsurface microbial communities from Kolumbo volcano to uncover new lineages of life (NeLLi) - 2SBTROV12_ACTIVE470 metaG | ecosystem: Environmental > Aquatic > Marine > Volcanic ...
CATCCTCCGGGAACAGGGCGTGAACGGCCAGATCGAGATGGCCGCCGCCTTCCACGCGGCTGGTTTCGACGCGGTCGACGTGCACATGAGCGACGTGACCAGCGGCGCGGACGATCTGACGGCGTACGTCGGGCTCGCAGCCTGCGGAGGCTTCTCGTTCGGCGACGTGCTGGGTGCGGCTGGCGGTTGGGCCAAGGGGATCCTGTTCGACCCGCGCGCCCGCGACGTCTTCGCGGCCTTCTTCGAGCGCTCCGACACCTTCTCCCTGGGCGTGTGCAACGGCTGCCAGATGCTCGGCCAGCTCCAGGAGCTCATCCCGGGCGCCGAGCGCTGGCCACGCTTCGTGCGCAACCGGAGCGAACAGTTCGAGGCGCGCGTCTCCCTCGTCGAGATCCTGGACTCGCCCAGCGTGTTGTTGCAGGGCATGGCCGGCAGCCGGTTGCCCGTGGCCGTTGCGCACGGCGAGGGCCGCGTGCTGGCCGGCGATCCTGGTCTGGTGGCCGCCCGCTTCGTCGACAACCGGGGGCGGGTCGCCGAGCGCTACCCCCAGAACCCGAACGGCTCGCCGGGCGGCCTGACCGCCTTCACCAGCACCGACGGTCGCGCCACGATCCTGATGCCGCACCCGGAGCGGGTCTTCCGCACGATCACCAACAGCTGGGCTCCCCGAGCCTGGGGCGCGGACGGTCCGTGGCTTCGGCTGTTCCGGAACGCGCGCGTGTTCGCCGGCTGACCCGGACCGTGCCGGTGCTCGGGGTGCTGGATCGGCCCTGGTCCGCCGGACACCGCCCCGACGACGGCATAGACGGCAGCGATGGACACCATCACCCAGGCCGCACTCGGGGCCGCCGTCGGTGAAGTGGGCTGGCGCCGGCAGCTCGGCGGCCGGGGCGTGCTCTGGGGCATGATCTGCGGGCTCCTGCCCGACCTCGACGTGGTCGCTGGCCTCGCCGGCCCGTGGGCGAGCCTCGTCTTCCACCGGAGCTGGACCCACTCGCTGGTCGTGCTGCCGCTGGTCACGCCCCTGGTCGGCTGGGTGGGCAAGCGCGTGAACAGGAGCGACGCGCCGCTGTCGACCTGGATCGCGCTGTCGGGCTGGGCGCTCATCACCCACCCGCTGCTCGACGTGTTCACCACCTACGGCACGCAGTTGTTCGCGCCACTGACCGACCGACGCTTCTCGCTGGATGGCGTGAGCATCCTCGACCCGGTCTACACCGTTCCGCTCCTGCTCGCCCTCGCTGTGGCCAGGCTGCGGTCGGTCCCCCTGCGCACATCGCGCCTCGGGGTCGCTGCGGCACTGACGTGGGGCGTCGCGTACCTGGGCCTCGGGTGCGCCTGGTCCGAGCATGCGCGCGCGGCCGGTCTGGCCGATCTGGCCGCACAGGGCGTGCTTCCGGAAGCGGTGCGGACGCCGCCGATGATGCTCCTGGGTCCGAACCGCAAGGTGGTGGCGCGCAAGGATGGCGCGCTCTGGGTCGGGGTGATGTCGGCCTGGGCCGACGACACGGTGAGCATGCGGCCCGTGGACCAACAACACGGTCCTGCGGCGCAGGCGGTGCTGGACACACCCGAGGGACGGATCTGGGCCTGGTTCGCCGACGACTACCTGCAGATCGCCACGGAGGCCGGTGCCGACGGCGCCACCACCGTCCGGCTCTCCGATCAGAAGTACGGCCGCTACCTGGCGCCCACGTCGAGCGTGTTCGTGGTGGAGTCCACGGTCAGCGCCACGGGGCTGGTGGGCGAGGTGGTGCAACGCAGGAACGTCGACGGGCTCGACGTCGCGGCGGAGTTCGCGGCGGGCTGGGCCCTCGCGATGGGCGGCGCCGAGGCGCTCAACGCAGCAGCGGCCCACCCACCAGGGCGGTGACGAACAGGGCGAGGAACGCGACGAGCAGAGCACGGCCGGTCGAGAGTCCGTAGCAGGCGCGCACCGCGCGGACGCTGCCCACCACGACCGTGACCGCGGCCGCCGGGGCGAGCACCGGCAGCGCCCACCCCAGACCGTCGAGGCCTGCGAGGCCGAAGATCACGATCTCCAGCGCGAAGAGCCCGGCCAGCGGCCCTGCCCACGAAAGCCCCAAGGCGTCCAGCGCATCGCGGAAGGCGCCCTCGCCACCCAGTCGGCGGGCCAGCCCGTGTGCGGAGCCCGTGAGCAGGGCCCACTGGAGCACCATCATCGGCACCACCAGGCGCGCCTGCAGTGCGTACCAGCCGGACGAGTCCCCTGGGACCGGCCCGCTCGGCACCTCCCCTGCCGAGGCCAGCCACAGGCACAGCACGGCCCAGAGCGCCCCTGCGCCCACCACCGCGATCCCGCCCCTCACAGCAAGGACTCGATCCAGGTGGCCACCCGCTCCACGATGGGCTCCGGGCACACCCGCGGCCAGCGGTTGTGGTCGGGCGCCGGATCGTGCTCGAAGGTCCAGCGCTCCACCGGACTCGCGGTCAGCGCGAGGGCGTGGTCGATGGCCGGCCAGGGAGCCCAGTCGTCCCCTGCGAGGCACGTGGCGAGCACGGGCACCGAGCAGGCCGACAGCGCGGCTTCCGCATCGAAGCTCGGCAAGCGGTAGCTGCCGCTCCGACCGACCGACGCCCAGTCACGGATGAAGCCGGTCGCCTCGCGACCGCCGAAGCCGATCGCTTCCCCTGGGAAGAAGCCCAGCACCGAGCTGAGCGCCAACGCGGCCTGGGTGGACCCCAGGTACTTGAGCGACCTCGGCCCGGACCAGCAGCGCCAGTAGGGCACCCCCGACGCGACGAGCGCGACGCCAGCGACGTCCCCGGAGAGCCCGGCGTGCATCAGGGCGATCTGACCGCCGATGGAGTGCCCGAGCCAGATCTGAGGCGCGTCGAAGCGCTCCCGCGCGGCGGCCGACACGGCCGGGAAGTGGTCCCTCGCCAGCTGCTCGTAGGTCCAACCCACGCCCCGCCGGGCCCGGACCGGGCTCTCGCCCTGCCCCGGAAGGTCAGCGGCCACGACGCCGAAGCCCCGCGCCGCGAGGCCCCGACAGACCTGCTCGTAGTAGGCGGCCCGGATGCCGAGCGCCGGCCCCACGAGCACCACGGCCCGTGCCGCATCGGGACCATAGGCCGCGACCGGCTGGGCGCCCCAAGGGGTCTCGATCCTCACCAGTCGGTGTTCCGGTAGTCCTTGAGGAAGCGCCCCCAGACGTGCTCGCCGGTGGCGATCCCCTCCATGATCGGCCCCACGATGCGAGCCGCACCGTCCACGATGTCGAGCGGCGGGTGGAAGCGGTGCTCCGCCTTCTTCCGCTCGGCGTGGTGGGCCGGGTCCTCGTCGGTGATCCAGCCGGTGTCGACCGCGTTCACGTGGATGCCATCGCGCACGTAGTCGGGGGCGACCGTGCGGGTCAGCATGTTGAGCGCGGCCTTGGCCATGTTGGTGTGCGGGTGCCGGGCGGTCTTGAAGGTCCGGTAGAACTGACCCTCCATCGCGGAGACGTTCACGATGTGCTTGTCGCGGTCGGGGGTCCTGTTCATCAGGGCACGGAGCCGGGCGTTCAGGATGTAGGGCGCCACGGCGTTGACCAGCTGCACCTCGAGGAGCTCCACCGTGGGGACCTCGTGGGCGAGCAGCCGCCAGGAGTTGACCTCGCGGAGGTCGACCTGCTGGAGGTCGGCGTCGAGCCGCCCTGTCGGGAACAACGCGAGCTGATCATCGTCGGGCAGGACCGCGATCTGGCTGGCCTCGGCGGGGTCCGTGAAGCCCTCCCCGGCAAGCTCTCGACCGGTGCGTTGCACCACCGCCCGGGCGGCCGCCGAGAGGCGCTTCGGGTCGCGCTCCGCGTCCATCAGGTGACCGTAGAACCCCGGTGGACGGCGCACCGTCTGGCACGCGTTGTTGACGATGAAGTCCAGCCGCTCCTCGGTGGCCAGCAGGGTCTTGCAGAAGGCTTCGACCGCGGGTGAGTTGCGCAGGTCGAGGCCGTACACGACGAGCCGGTCGAGCCAGGCGGCGGCGTCTTCCTCCGCCGCGTAGCGCTCGGCGGCGTCGTGGGGGAAGCGGGTGGTCACGATCAAGCGCGCACCGGCCCGCAGGAGCTTGATGCCGGCCTGGTAGCCGATCTTCACCCGTCCCCCGGTCAACAGCGCCGTCCGCCCGCTCAGATCCGCGGTCTGGGTGCGCTTGACGAGGTTCTCGTCGCCGCAGGTGGCGCACATGCTGTCGTAGAAGGGGTGCAGCACGTCGAAGCTGGCCTTGCACACGTAGCAGGACCGCTCGATGTGCAGGCGCTCCACGGGCTCCTCGAGCTCGCGAGGGGCGTCCCGGCTGGGGGTGGCGAACACCGGCTGCGCGCGTGACCGTCGGATGCGGGTGGCGTCGAGCAAGGCCTCGTCGTGGGCACGGGCCAGCGCCTTCTCACGCTTCTTTCGCGCTCGTCGGAGGGGCTTGGTGTCGCCCCGCTCCGGTCGCGAGATGCGGCCGGCAGCCGTCATCAAGCGACGCAGTGTGGGCCGGTCCACCGGCGCGAGCAGCGCCCGATCCTGCACCACCCGCTCCAACAGGGCGATGGTGGCCTGAAGCTCCTCCAGGAACGCTGCCTCATCCTGCGGGTCGTGCACCGTGGGCTCCGGAGCGCCGACTAACGCGGGGTAGGCTGGTGGCATGTCCGTCGACGTCCGCACCGAGACCATCATCGCGAGACCGCGCCTCGAGGTCGCAGCCTACGCGATGGACCCGGACAACGCGCCCACCTGGTACGTGAACATCCAGAGCGTGGAGTGGGAGACGCCGAAGCCGCTCGCGGTGGGTTCTCGGCTGGCCTTCGTGGCGCAGTTCCTCGGCCGCCGCATGGCCTACACCTACGAGATCACCGAGCTGGTCGAGGGCGAGCGCCTGGTCATGACCACGGCCCAGGGCCCCTTCCCGATGACCACGGAGTACGCGTTCGAGGACGTGGACGGCGGCACCCGCATGCGCCTGCGCAACCACGGCGAGCCGAGCGGGTTCAAGAAGTTGATGGGGGGCATGATGGCCGGGGCGATGCGCAAGGCCAACGCGGCCGACCTGGCCAGCATCAAGGCCCTGCTCGAGTCCACGTGATGTGGTGGGTGATGATGATGGGCTTCGACCTGCAGGGACACCGTGGCGCGCGCGGCCTCCACCCGGAGAACACCCTCGCGGGCTTCCGAGCGGCCCTCGCGCTGGGCGTCGACACCTTGGAGCTCGACCTCGGGCTGACCGCCGACAGCGTGCTGGTGGTGCACCACGACACCCACCTGAGCGGCGCGATGGCGCGGGGCCCGGACGGCGCCTTCCTGACCGAGGAGGTCGCGATCAAGGATCTGCGCTTCGCTGAGCTGCGCACCTACGACGTCGGTCGCCTGAACCCCGACCACGCCTACGCGGCTCGCTGGCCCGAGCAGGTCGGACGCGACGGCGAGCACGTCCCCGCGCTCGCCGAGGTGCTCGAGTTTCCGGAGGTGCGCTTCAACCTCGAGACGAAGCTCGACCCGACGCGGCCGGACGCCACGCGCTCGCCCGACGCGTTCGTGGCTGCCCTGCAACAGCTCCTGGCCGACGACGGGCTCCGCGCACGGGTCACCGTGCAGAGCTTCGACTGGCGCACCGTGCGCGCGCTGCACGGCTGGGTCCAGACCGCGTGCCTCACGGAACCGGACACCGTGAGGCCCGGAAGCCCATGGACCGGTGGGCTCGATCCGGCGGACCACGAGAGCGTGCAGGCCCTCGTCGCGGCGGCAGGCTGCACGATCTGGTCACCCTCCCACGAGCAGCTCAGCGCGGCCATCGTGGCCGACGCACACGCCCTCGGCCTGAAGGTGGTGCCCTGGACCGTGAACGACACCGCGCGCGCCGCCGAGCTGAAGGTCTGGGGCGTGGACGGCCTGATCACCGACTACCCCGACCGCGTCCGCTGATTCAGAAGTCCGCGACGCCGCACACCAGCTCGGGCCGGTCCACGAAGGGGTTCCGGTTGTCCTGTACGGCCTCCACGGCGTCGTTCCGGTCACGCTCCTTGTCGCTCACCGGGTCTTCCAGGTGCCAGGCGATCATCACCGCCTCGAACCAGGGCTCGAGCTTCGCGCCCTGGCTCGCGCTGCTCTCGGCCCAGCCCCCGTCCTCGCCACGGTAGCGCACGCTCATGTAGAGGATGGCGCGAGCGACATCGCCCTTGAACGCGTCGACGGGCTCGAACACCGTGCCCTCGTAGTCACACGCCTGGCTCCGCCCCTTGACGCTGCCTCCAGTCGTCGAGACCTCGACACGCGCCGGCCCGAAGGGAAGGTTGCCACGCAGGCCGTTCACCCACCCGTCCACCGGAAAGACCTGGTGCAGGTCGCTGCGCATCGGTGCCGCGTCGTCCGACCAGCTCTGCGGGAAGGTGTGCTCGCGGTTGTAGCAGTCCCCTTCCGAGTCGTACTCGCCGCACTGGTCCTGGCCGAACTGGTAGCGGTACGCGGGCTCGCCGTCGCCGGGATCGCCGTAGAGATCCCAGACCGAGCCGTCGGCACGCGCGTCGGTCTGCTCGAAGGCTTCCCAGACGCCGTCGTAGCTGACGGAGGTGTGGTCCCGGAGGCGCTCGTGAAGCTCACCGGCGAGGTCCTGGTCGTCCACGTCGAGCCCCTGCCAGGTGCTGCCGCCACCGTCGCCTGCCTCCACCTGATCGGTGCAGTCCACGATGAGCAGTGCGTGGTCGATGCACGGTACGTCGGTGTCCACAGCGAGCGCCGTGTCGCGGGTCTCGAGCCCGGTCTCGCGGCCCGAATCCCCACCGGAGGGTGCGCTCTCTGCGGTGTCGGAACCGGATGTGCAGCCGCTGAGCGCCGCGGCCAGGACGACCAGGGACATGCACGCCTCCGAGCGAGCGCACACCTTCACGCGGCAGGCCGCCCCTGGCAACAAGCGGAGGCGCCGCGTGGTAGTCGTCGCCGGTGATTCGTCGCCTTCGTCCCTACGCTGTGCGCTTCTACCTCTCGCAGGGTCTGCAGCACGCCCAGCGCCGCTGGCACCGCCTGTTCCGCGGCGCGCGCCGCGAGGCCACCGCCTGGCTCCAGGTCGACGACCCCTACTCGGTGCTCCTGGCCGAGCGCCTCCCCGCGCTGGTCTCGGAGGTCGGGCTCGATCTGGCGGTGGTGATCGTCCCTCCGCCCGACCCGGCGTTCACCCCCGACGTCGAACGCCTCCGCGCCTGGGCTCTGCGCGACGCGAGCCTGCTGGCGGTGCAGCATGGCCTGGACTTTCCGGTGAACCCTGTCCTTCCGGCGGATGAGCAGGTCGCGCTGGCCAACGCGGCGGTGCTCGCAGACCCTTCCCTCGAGCGCGTCGCGTCCGTGGGCACGAGGCTCTTCAGCGGCGCGCCCCTGGAGGCCGCGGACACCTCCGAGGTCGCCGAACGGCTCGCACAGGCAGGACAGGCGCGGCGCAAGGCCGGTCACTACCGAAGCGCGATGTTGCAGTACGAGGGCGAGTGGACCTGGGGCGTGGACCGCCTGGCGTTCGTCGAGGACCGCTTGCGCGCGGAGGGCCTCGATCGACCCACGCGGCAGGCCCAGGTCGCCGCGCCCGACCCGGGCGCCGCCGAGTCCCTGGAGTTCTTCTTCTCCTTCCGGAGTCCCTACAGCTACCTGGCGATCGATCGCGTGGCGGCCCTCGCGGACAAACACGGGGTGCCGCTGCGCATCCGACCCGTGCTGCCCATGGTGATGCGTGGGCTCCAGGTTCCCAAGGTGAAGGTCCTCGACATCGCACGGGACTGCTCGCGCCTCGCCCGCCACCACGGCATCCCCTTTGGGCTGATCAGCGATCCACTCGGGAGCGGCATCGCGCGCTGCCTGGCGCTGTTCGTGGCCGCGGAGGCCCACGGGCTCGGGCTCGCGTGGATCCGGTCCGCTGGCCGCGGCATCTGGTCGGAGGGCCTGGACGTGCAACGCGACGGCGACCTGCGCCTGCTCGCGGAGCGGGCGGGCGTGCCGTGGGAAGCAGCCCGCTTCGAGGGCGAGGCCCACCTCGACCTGGCCGAGGCCAACCGCCAGGCCCTGCTGCAGCTGGGCCTCTGGGGGGTTCCGAGCTTCCGCTACGGCGCCTTCAGCGCCTGGGGACAGGACCGGCTCGAGCTGCTGGACGCGGTCATGGCGTCGGCGCCACGGGGAGGGTGACCCGCACCAACGCACCGCCCTCGGGGCGGTTGCCCAGGGCCAACACGCCGCCCAGCTGCACGACCAGGGCATAGACCGTGTGCAAGCCCACGCCCCAGCTGTCGCCGCCGGACGATCGGGCCGCGAGGCGACGTCCGTAGACGAGCCCGTCGGCGGCGGTGAGATCGGGAAATCCGGGGCCCTGATCGAGCACCTCGAGCGTGAGATCACGCGTCGACACCCGGACCGAGACCACGACGCGCCCGCCCGGTGGGCCGTACTTCAGGGCGTTGGACAGAAGGTTGTCGATCACGCGCCCCGCCTCTTCCCGTACCGAGGCCTCCGCGCCCGAGACCTCCAACAGCACCCTCTGATCCCGCCGATCCGCGAGGGCCTCGAAGGAGTCGACGCTGCGCTGGGCCAGCACGCGAGCGGAGACGCCGGGTGCAGCCGGCACGCGGGTGTTCGCGGTGGCCTGATCGAGCAGCCTGGCCATGCGGAGTCCCGCGGCCTGGAGCTGATCGCGCCTGCGCTCGACGACCGCCGGGTCCCGGGCGTCGAGCAGCTCGGCGGCCGCGAAGATGGCGGTGAGCGGACCCCGGAGATCGTGGCTCAGCGCCGTGAGGGTGCGGGCGTGGGCGTCCTTCGCGGCGAAGAGCGCGCGCTCGGCCGCGTCGCGCTCGCTGCGGGCGCTTCGAAGCGCCTCGGTCTCCAGCTGCAGCCGGGCGAGCTCGAGGCGGAGCGCCTCGTGCTCCAGGCGCAACGTGGCGCCGTCGCTCCGGAGCCGCTGCTCCATCGTGCGCGCCTCACGCAGGTGATGCACCGCCTCCACCAGCTGGTCGAGCCCTTCGTGCACCTTGGCCGCGCTCTCGTGGAGCAGCACAGCGTCCTGGTGGGCACCGACGTCGCGCGCCAGGGCGAGCGCTTCCCCGTGCTGCGCGACGGCCGCGACGAGGAGCTCGCGGTCCTCCGCCAGCAGCGCGCCGAGCGCCAGGGCGCGTACCGCGCTGCTGCGAAGGTCGATCGAGGCGGGCTCGTCCACCAGCACCGTCAAGGCCTGAGCGGCCGCCTCCCTCGGCCGACCGGCGCGGGCGAGCGCCCAAGCGCGGATGGCGTCGCCCCAGGGCGCGAGATCGTCGCGTGTGCAGGCAGGCAGGATGGCGACGGCCCGGTCCAGGGCTCCAAGGGCGTCGTCGGCGCGCTCGACCTGCTGGTAGCAGCTGGCGGCGTTGATGAGCAGCGCCACCCGGCGGTCCGGCTCCAGGGCGTCTTGCTCCCGGAGGAGGTCGTCGAACTGCTCGGCGGCTTCAGGGAGCCGGCCCTTGGCCCGAAGCACCGACGCGCGGTTCATCCGCATCTTGATGACCTGCTCGGCGACGGCGCCGGGCACGTTCTCGGCGGCCTGGAACCAGTGGAGCGCCTCGTCCAGCTGCCCCACGCTGTAGTACACCTCGCCGATCGCCGCGCGCGCGGCGAACACGGCCCCCAGGTCGCCGCAGCGCTCCGCGAGCTCGATCGCACGCAGCGCCCCTCCGAAGGCCTCCCGCAGCCGTCCCGCCTGCTTCAGCAGCAGGGCGAGGCGCGCCTGGGTCAGGGCCTCGGCCGCCAGCCGAGCGTCGTCCTCGGGCAAGGCGGCGAGCTGGTCCATCAGCGCGCGCAGCCGGGCCTCGATCTGCGAGGGGTCGGGATCGGAGCGGACGGACAGAGCCTCCAGCTCCTCCCGAAGGGACGCGAGCGACACGGGCACAACCTACAGGATGCGCACGCCGACGAGGTAGCTTCACGCCATGGCAGGTTCTCCCCACGATCTGAAGATGACCCTCCCCGCCTCGGCCTACACCGAGCTGCCCGAAGGGACCGCGTACACCCCCGTCGTACCCGACGGCCACGAGATGCCGGAGCTCACGGTCAAGGCGCTCGTGATCGGCGCGCTCGTCGGGGTGGTGTTCGGCGCGGCCAACGCCTACCTCGGGCTGAAGGTCGGGCTCACCGTCTCGGCCTCGATCCCGGCGGCGGTGATCGGCGTGGCGATCTTCCGGGTGTTCAAGACCGGCAGCCTGCTCGAGACCAACATCGTGCAGACCGTGGGGTCGGCTGGCGAGTCGCTGGCAGCGGGCGTGATCTTCACCTTGCCGGTGCTCTTCTTGTGGGGGCACACGCCCGGCTTCTGGCCCATCTTTCCGCTCGCACTCATCGGCGGGCTCCTGGGCGTGCTCTTCATGATCCCGCTTCGCGAGTTCTTGATCGTGAGAGAGCACGGCAAGCTCACCTACCCGGAGGGCACCGCGTGCGCCGAGGTGCAGGTGGCCAGCCAGGCCGGCGGCTCGCAGGCCCGCCTGCTGTTCGGGGGCATGGGCGTGGGCGCGCTCTACACAGCCGTCGAGAAGTTCGCTCATCTCTGGCCGGCGGAGCCGGACGTCGTCGTAGACCAGAAGGGCTTCCGCACCAGCTTCGGTGCCGACGTCACCCCGGAGCTCCTGGGTGTCGGCTTCATCATCGGCCCCCGCGTGGCCGCGGTGATGCTCGCAGGGGGCGCGGTGGGCTGGTTGGTGCTCATCCCGCTCATCTACCTGTTCGGCGCCCACACCGCGGCGCCCGTCGCACCGGAGACGTCCGCCCTGATCCCCGACATGGACAGCTGGTCGATCTGGAGTCGGTACCTGCGCTACGTGGGTGCCGGCGCCGTGGCCTTCGGGGGGCTGTTCACGCTGTTGAAGTCCACGCCCACCCTGGTGAAGAGCTTCCAGCTCGCCCTGGGCGCCCTCGCGGAGAGGACCACCGCCGCGGCACCTCGCACGCGACGCGACCTGCCGCTCACGGTGGTGGGCGCGGGGCTCGCTGGCCTGGCCCTGTGCGCGTCCTTCCTGCCGCTGATGGCGAACGGCGGAGGCGCCATCGGCGTGCTCGCAGGCCTGGCCGTCGTGATCTTCGCGTTCTTCTTCGTGACCGTCAGCTCACGCATCGTGGGCCTCATCGGAAGCTCGTCGAACCCGATCTCCGGCATGACCATCGCCACGGTGCTGGTGTGCGCCCTGCTGTTCGGGAACGCCTACCCCCCCGAGCAGGCCAAGGTCGCCGTGCTCACCATCGGCGCGCTGGTCTGCATCGCAGCCGCCATCGCCGGTGACACCTCCCAGGACCTGAAGACCGGCTTCCTGGTGGGCGCCACCCCGAGGCGGCAGCAGCTGGGCGAGGTGGTGGGGGTCATCGCTGCGGCCCTCGCCATGAGCACGGTGCTCTCGCTCTTCTCCGCCGACATCCTCTCGGGTGCCTTCAAGGCTCCCCAGGCCAACCTGATCCTGCTGGTCATCGACGGTGTGCTCGACGACAACCTGCCCTGGGGACTGGTGCTCGCCGGCGCCTTCATGGCGTTGTGCGTCGAGATCATGGGCTTGCCCACCCTGGCGTTCGCGGTCGGCCTGTACCTGCCCATCCACCTCGGTGTGCCCATCATGCTCGGGGGCCTGCTCCGGCTGGCCGTGGAGCTGCGCAAGCAACCATCGGACCGCGAGCACCGCCGCGAGATCGGTGTGCTCTACGCCTCCGGCCTGATCGCGGGCGCTGCGCTGGTCGGTGTGCTCGCTGCCACCCTGGCCTTCTTCGAGGTGCAGGTGCCCGGCAGCCCGGCGAGCCCGGAGGCCTGGGCGAGCGCCACCGTGGCCTTTGGCCTGCTGGCCGCCACCCTCGGCTATGTCGCGCTCGGAAAGCCCGGCGCGAAGGCCTGACCGGGCGCCTCCTGCCGCCCTGCCCGACGCCACCTCGCCGCTTCCTCGCCTCCTGGCCCACCCCTCGCAGACCCCGGCTATAGTCCGCGGGCGAGGCGCGACATGGTCCTGGGCTTGTGGCTGGCATGCACGCCAGCGGGCGAAGACGAGGCGACCTGCGGCCTCGATCCCGAGGTCATCCCGGCCTTCTCCCTCCTCGACGAGAACCCCAGCTCCCCCTCCTACGGCGAGGAGGTGGCCCGCGACGACCACCTCGGCGACGTCTGGTTCCTCTACTGGGCACACGCCACGTGAGGACACTGCCAGTCGCAGGCTGCGACGATGCAGGAGATGGTCGACGAGCAGGGCAGCGCCTGGGACGGCGTGTACCCGGTCATCGTCAACCTCCCGGGCTACGAGAGCGGCCTCGCCGACCTCTCGGCCGAGACCGACATCCCCATCCTCCAGGACACCACCGAGGCGGATGCGGGCGAGGCCTACGGGGCCTACAAGTGGTACATCTACATCGTCGATCAGGACGGCTACCTGACCGATCTCTGGTACCAGCTGGACCTGGATGGCGACGAGCGCCAGAGGGTCTACGACGCGGTCGACTCCGTCCTGGAGGGCGCGTGATCTGGCTCACCCTCGTCGCCTGCACGGGCGACTCCTTCGACTCCGCCTCGGCCGGCGACTCCCGAGGCGCGGAGACAGGGGCACCCGCCGACTCCGGCGAGCTCACGCCGGTGGCCTCCTGCGGCACCGTCGAGCCGCTCGCGTGGGGCCAGGACACCTGCGTCGACGCGGCGCCTTGCCGCCTCTCGGGCGAGCAGGCCTACGAATACCTGGGCTACAGCCTGGCCTCTGGCCACGACGTCGACGGCGACGGCCTGCCCGAGGTGCTCGCTGGGGCCCTGGGCTACGACGAAGGCGACACCGCCTATGCCGGCCGCGCTGCGCTGGTCTACGGCGCGTCGTGGGCCGCCGGCGAGCCCGCGATCGGCGCTGCGCTGACCGCTCGCGCCTCACAGGCCTACCTCGGGCACAGCGTGGCGCTCTCTCCCGATGTCAACGGCGACGGCTACGCGGAGCTGCTCGTCGGGTCCTATGGCGCGGCCGACCCCGATGCCTTCGCCGGCGCCGTGCACCTGGTCCTCGGCGGCCCCAGCCTGCCCGCGACCCTCAGCGCCGACGCCAGCTGGACCGGAGAGTCCGCCTACGGCCAGCTCGGGTACCGCGTCCTCGCGCCAGGCGATCTCGACGGCGACGGCCTGGCCGAGCTGGCCTTCGCGGGCGAGCTGAAGACCCTCGGAGACGACGGCCAGGAGGACTACCGAGCAGGGAGCGTGTACGTGGTCCGGGGGAGCGAGACCCCCGCCGGTGGCAGCGCCGCGGACGCGGACGCGCGCTGGGACGGAGCCAGCGACGGGGCGGCATCGGGGCTCGGCCTGGCCGCCGCGGACTTCGACGGCGACGGCGACGGCGACCTGGCCGTCTCCGCGCCCTACGGCAGCTCCAACTACGGGGATGTGTACCTGATCGACGGGGCCGACGCGGTCGCTGGAGGGAGCCTGGCGGACCAGACCGACGTGGGTGCCGACGCCTACTACTCCGGCTTCGGAGTGTTCCTCGCCGCCGACGACCTCGACGGCGACGGCGCAGCCGAGCTGGTGATCGGTGCGCCGTCCGACGACCGGGCGCTGCCCGATGCGGGAGCTGTGCACATCTACGCTGGCGGTGCCGACGCGCTCACCGGGGCGCCCGAGCGGGTGGCGGTGCTCACCGGAGCATGGGACGACGCCTGGCTCGGTTCCGGGCTGGCCACGGGCGGAGACGTCGATGGCGACGGCCTGAACGACCTGCTGGTGGGCGCCATCACCGCATGGACCGGCCTGCGCCCGAAGAACGGGCGGTCAGCGATCTACAAGGGACGCACGGCATGGACGGACGCGACCCTGGACGACGCCGAGCTGCGCTTTCACGGGGTGGGCAGGAAGGACTACCTCGGCCAAGCCCAGGCCCTCGCCGACCTCGACGCCGACGGTCGGGCCGACGTGGTGATCGGCAGCGGCTTCCACGACGTGGGCAGCACGGACGTCGGCATGCTGTGGGTGTTCTTCGGGGGGTGAGCGCTCTACGCGGGTGCCGTGTCCAACATCGGCACCGGCTCCAACCCCAGCTCCGGCCTGGCGGCGAGCGCATCCGCCCACCACGGGAGCTGCCGAAACAGCCGCGCGTGGTCCTTGAACAGCGGGCACACGATGCGTCGCCGCTCACCATCCAGCTCGAGCTCCAGGGACAGGGCGTGCAGCGCCAGCCGCCGCACTCCGAACTGCTCGCGCCACCAGCGGTTCACCTTGGAGTCCCCGTGCTGGCCGTCGGCCAGGATCGGGTGGTGCAGATCGCGCACGTGGCGGCGGACCTGGTGGTACCGCCCCGTGCTGGGCCGGATCTCCAGCAGGCTCGAGCGGGGCTCGTGGGCACGTCCGAGCACGCGCACCACGCTCGAGGCCTCCCGCAGGACGCCCTTGTCGTCCTTCATCGGCCGATCGATCTGCACGGCGTCGTCGTGCTTGCAGAAGCCGCGCACCATGGCCACGTAGGTCTTCTCGCCCGCGCGCAGGGCGCTGTGCAGTCGACCGGCCACGCCACGCTCGGTGGC
>Ga0114932_10003807_pt1 | contig 14490 bp, 15 predicted proteins | sample 2SBtaG_2_FD_87286 | JGI IMG/M metagenome (GOLD analysis project Ga0114932, IMG submission 87286) | Deep subsurface microbial communities from Kolumbo volcano to uncover new lineages of life (NeLLi) - 2SBTROV12_ACTIVE470 metaG | ecosystem: Environmental > Aquatic > Marine > Volcanic ...
CATAAGGAAAAAGTAAAAAGGCTCTCGGAAGTAACAGATGTTCTGAATGAAATTTGGTTTGCAAGAAATAAAAGATATATTGGAAAAACAGTTAAAGTTCTAGCTGAAAGAAAAGAAGGCAAAAAAGAAAACAGGTGGACCGGAAGGTCAGAGGGCTTTCATCTCGTTCATTTTGACTCAAAAGAAAATCCAGTCGGAAAATATCTAAATATAAAAATAGATAAAACAGGATCCACTTTCCTTGGAGGGAAGATTGTTTAACTTACTGCTATTATTTTTTCTACCTCCCCAACTAGAAGAAGCTCTTGAATTGCACCCCTCGGTAATAACGGCAAAGAAAAATGTTGAAATATCTGAATTAAATTTTTCAAAATCTGAATATCAACTGCTTAACCCCCTACTCTCTACAAGCGGATCTCGTTCTGACAATGAGAGCAGTGTCAATTTTGACACAAGCGAATCAACAAACTTAAATGCCTCGATATCATGGCTTACAAGGAGAGGTTATTCATTTAGTTTTAGACTCAATAACGGAGAATCCCTTTATAACAGTTCAATAGGAGGAATATCTGACAACTACTCTCTTTCTTCAAGCATTGCATTGAGCTATCCTTTGTTTTCGGAAAAAAGAGAAGCAAGGCTTTCGAGTTTAGACATTTCAGCCTTCAGCACACTGAAAACACATATTGACTATGACGCAACATTGAACCAAGCTGCGTATGACGTAATTTCAAGATTTTGGGACTGTTTGATTTTTGAAGAAAACTTAAACTTGACAAAATTATCCTTGGAAGAGAGCCTTCAGCAAGAAGCCCAAATCAAAGCAAAAATTGAAGCTGGAATATTGTCAGAAAGTGAAATTTACAGTTACCTAAACAGAACCCTCCAGCAAGAAGCTTCTGCAATTGATGCTGAAATCAGCCTACAAGAATGTACAGAGCAGGCAAATCTTCTTTTTGGAAGAGAAATCCCAAAAGAATGGTTCCAGCTTGTTAAGTCAATCACCTTTGAAGAAAGCACCTCATATCCCGAAGAGGCTTTTCAGACAACAGATGTTGAAAAAAGCAAGATTGATCTAGAGATTGGTGAAATCAATCTTATAAACTCATATTCTCAAGACTTAGCCGACTTCGATCTTTCTTTGAATTATGGCCTTAATGCAAACTCCTCAACACAGACGAGCTTCAGCGATCTTGAAAATCCAAATTGGAGCATTTCAATAACATGGTCAAAAAGGCTTGGAAACAAGAATTACAACCTGAGAGAATCAGAAATAAATTTCGATAATTTAAAATTCATGCTTGAAAGAACGCTTGACAACACCCTCTTGACTGAGAGAAGCTTGACGAATCAAGTTAAGTCTATTGAAAACCTTTTAACTGCTTCAGAATCAGGAGTCAAGGCTGCTGAGAAAGCCTACGAAAGAATAAAGGCAAGATGGGAGGTTGGGCTTGCAACAAGCCTGGAACTTTTCACTCTGGAGAACTCATTGCTTTCTGCAAAGATGTCTTTACTCACAACAAGGAAAAACCTCCTGCTCTCAAAAGCAAACCTCTCAAGATTCAGAGGTAATCTTGTTTCAGAGAAATAAAGTTAAATCAACCAACATCTTTCCAAGGGCTAGTCGGTAAATCTTTCTCGCCGTATATCCATTTTCCCCTGACAAGAATCTCAGAAATATAGGAGTTTGAAACCCTGGTTGCGTCAATCAAGAAGACATGCTTATCTTTGGATGTCTTTTCTTCAAACTTTTTTGTGAAATTACCCAAACTCTTAAGTTCAATCCAACTATCTGAAAAAAGGATTATCGAAATGATTGAATCATTTTCCTCGACAAGGTAAGCTGCTTCAACGAAAGAGCCATTGAAAATCTCTTCAGCAATTTTTTCAATCATAGTAAATTAATAATCTAACAGCAAAAAACAAGATTTTTCCAAAAAATTTATTTTTTTTTACGCTTTTTTATGATTTTAGTTTCAAAAAAAGTCATTTAATTATTTTTAATACATAAAATGTAATCATTATGATTAATCCCATCCTTTTATTTTTGAATAATTTTTTAACTTCAGGCGGTTTAGGCGGAACTGTTATACTGATAATAATAATCCTTCTTTCCGTATATGGCCTTGCAATTGTTTTTGACAGAAGAAAAACTTTTGCCAATATCCCCAGAAAAGGAGGCCAGGATTTGGTTAAGAGAATAACCAGCTCATTGGATATAGATGACCTCGCTGAAGCAAAAGTTCAGGTTTCCTCAAGAAAAGATATTTACTCTGAAATGTTAATAGCAGTGCTCAACGCCAGGGGAGAAAGAAAAGAAATCTTTGAAGAAAAAGTCAATAAAACATTTTTAAAAATATCTTCAAGGCTTGAAAGGAATCTAGCAAGCCTTGCAACAATCGTTGAATTTTCACCTCTCCTTGGGCTACTAGGAACAATTGTTGGATTGATGAAAATATTTGGAAGCATCTCCGAAGGTGGTCTGGGGCACCATGAAGAACTTGCTGGAGGGATATCCACAGCACTTATAACAACCGCTGCAGGATTGGTTGTTGCAATATTCTTCGGAATCATTCTTCGCGCCTACAAGGAAAGAATAGAGAGGATAAGGGTGAAGATGGAAGATTGTGTTTCAGAAGTTGTATCCCATCCGTCCTTTTTTGATTTAACAATCAATTCTGAGGAAATGGAATAATTGAAAAATCGATTCAAAAACAAATCGGATAATACAGAATTAAAAATAGCCTGGACCCCTTTGATAGATATGGTCTTTATTCTTCTTTTGTTTTTTGCTGTAACAACAACATGGGCCTCGAAAGAAGCGGGTATGAATATGGAGTTACCAAATGCAGGTTCAGGAACACAGCAAAACAATACACAGGTAATTTATATCGATGACTTAGGAAGAATTTACATCAATGAACAAGAAACACCTCTCTCAATTGCTGATTTTCTAAATGAGCTAAATAGATTTGATAAAGATCAGCCATGGGAAATAAGAGCGGACAAAAAGGTTTCTTATGAAAAGGTTGTTCAGGTTCTTGACCACCTTAGAAAAGAAAAATATATGAATGTTATATTGGCAGTTGAACCAAATAGAAATTGAAAACAGTAATAGAAACAGATCATGAAACAATCCCCAAATCACTCCACGGGCCATTAAAACTGTCATTATTCCTTCACCTTATTCTTGTTTCCTTTCTTGCATTTATAGATTTCCCACTACCTGAACCCCCTCCTTTGATAGTCAAAATTGCAGAAGAGAGCTTTTCAGAAAACGAGAAAAAGAAAGAGAAAAATACATTAGAGGAAGAAGAAAGAGAAGACTCTCAAGGACATGGGTCAAAAGAATTAAATGAAAAAAGCAACCAGGCAGTAAAAAAACCAACACAAGGCCAAATATATGTTGTTAAGTCAGGCGACAGTGTTGGGAGAATCGCTTCTCAGGCAGGGGTAACCATAGAAGATATGAGGAGGTTTAATCCTTGTGACCTTGGCGACAACCCATCCTTAATCATTCAGCCTGGAGACAGGCTCATGATTCCAGGTGCTGGAAGAAAGGAACCCGGACCATGTTCTTCAAAAATAGAAAACACCCAAACCGAAGAGGAAAATGAAATAACTGAAGAAGAAAATGAAATAACTGAAGAAGAACTTCTTGAAAGCATTTTGGAAATAGATGAAGAAACTAACGAAGAAAGCCAAGAAGCTGAAGAAGAAATAATTGACCCATGTGCAGCCGATCAACCCTATGATGAAAGTTGTTGGCCACTTGACAAAGAAAGACCGAAACCCCTGGTTACAAAACTAGCTGGTTATGAAAATGTTGGCGGATGGTTTAAGCAACCGATAAAAGACAATAATGGAAAACTGATGGGGAGAGCTGAGTTTGGAACATCTTCTTCTCCTTTAAATATTCCTAAAAACCTAACTGATGGAGATGGCTTAGAAAAGGGGACTTCAGTTGTTGTAGAAATGAGTTTTTCCAATGATGGAAAACCACTGAATGAACCAAAAATAATCCTGACAAGTGGATATGACTCTTTAGACAGAAGAGCAATAGCATGGATGAAAAAAACAACCTTCAAAGATAGTTTCAATAGACACCAAATGGAAAATGGTGGAACCTTAAGGATTCAATTTTACTTCCCGGGAACATGACCACCTTAACTCTCCTAATCACCCTGTTAACAACTCCATTGTCATTGGAAAATCAATTTATAAGAATAAGAGTTAACCCAGGACCTGAGGAAGAGGCGAGATTTGCACTTGACACAACGCAAGGAAACCCTGAAGAGCCAAATGATGATGAAAAAAAATTAGTCTATGGGGCAAAAATGCCTTGGTCTAGTTTTGCTATAGTAAAAGTAGATGAAGAAACATTTATTTTCGGAGGCAAACCCAGAGAAGACAGAAAAAACTTTTTTACAAATTTAAAAACAGGAGAAAAGATTTCTGGGCCTTATGTTGAAGATGAAAAAATAATTTCAATTTGGAGATTTGCTGGAGTTGAAATAAAACAAGTTTTATCATTTCAAAAAGGCTACTCAACAAATTTAAAAGACGCAATGGGTATTAGTTATTTTTCAGAATCAATCGATGGAAAAGATCATGATGTTGGAATCATCTTAATCCTAGATACAATGCTAGGCGCAAATGATGGAGCACCTCTGCGAGCAGAAGGTGCTGAAGGCTTAATTGAATCAGAAATATGCTTTGAAAAAGAAAACATGCCTGAATTCTGGCAAGCTTGGGATACTGAAAATGAAGCAACAATCAAAGCGGAAGGAAGGCTGAAGCTAAAAAACAAAATAAATCCAGAAAAACTTGTTTTGGCAAATTGGGGAAAGCTTGCAAAAACAAATTGGGAAATCGATTGTGAACCAGGATCAAGCTTCGTTAGAGATGGTGATTTTGAAGATGAAAAAGATACTGCTGTAGCAATCATCTGGAAACCAGCTAAACTTGAATCAGAATCATTGGAGTTTTATACAACCTATGGCATTGCAGACGCGCCTGCCCCACCTGCATGCAAGCCTTTATCAGCATACATTAGCGGAAAACCTTTCGAGATAGGAAAAAATGAAGAAAAATCTTTCTTTGGAAATTGGACTATAGACAATGAATACCCGGTAAGGCCAACGGAAGCAAAATTAACAATCTATTCAAATGATGGTTTAAAAATTTTCACAGAAGAAAAAACGATAGATTTGACCAAAACTCCAAATGGTTATCATTCTTTTAAAATATTTAACCCCGGAATAAGCAAAGAAAAAGCGACTTATACATTAAGGATTGAATCTCCAGAAGGTTTTGTTTGCGAAAATACAAACACCGTAAAAATATCTAAACCAGCTGAATTAAAAATGACGATTATGAAAAAGCCAATAATTAAATCAACAGGAATACAACATGACCCCACAAGGTTTTATGCAAATCTAATAATTGAAAATTCTGGAGAAACCCCCTCGGAAAAAGGTTCAATAACAATAAACAACGATGAAAAAATCCTGATTGCATCAAATAAAAAAATAACATTCCCTGGAATATTGCCCAATGAGAAAAAAACCTTCTCATGGCTGGCTTCAATCTTGCCAGAATCTTCAGGAGAAACCTCTATAAGCTGGACGTTAAATTACCTAGAAGAAGTTAGAGAAAGTAAAAATATTTCTTTTGAAATTCCATTACTCTCTCAGCATATGAGGATTAGGTCTATAAAAAGAAATCTTTCTAACTCTCTGGTTACTGGAATCAACCTTGATTCATTCTCGAGCTTTTATGGAAAATGGGAACTTCCAGGAAAATGTGAATTCGTTGGAAAAGGCAGTATAGAAAATTATGGATACAAAATTGAATCAAATTGTTATGAAAACATTGTTGAAATAACAATTTCTGGGAATTATGAAAAACTCCCACCTTTAACCGGCCTTTTTAGAGTTTTTCATTCTGGAAACCCAGACGAAAAATGGAATCGGTTAAAAAACTGTATTAACATTAATAGTGAAGATTGCGAAACATTGGAGGAAATATGGCAATGAAAAAAATTATTTTATTTTTAGTTTTATCAATTATGAGTTTAAGCACCTTGTCCGCTTCAGATATTAGAGATCTTGATGAAGATAATCCTTCATACAACATAATTCAATATCTGGTCGAAGAGGGTTTCCTAGCTCTTTATGATGGAGATGAATTTAGAGGCGGAGAACCTTTAACAAGAATCGGTGCAGCAATAATGGTAGACAAAATTTTGAAAAGTGTATCGGCTGGAGAAAAAAACCCCACTCTTCAAGAATCTGATGCAATTCGCTTGCTTACAAAAGAATTTGGACCGGAGATAATAAGGATTGATGACAAAATTTATGCTTTTGAACAAAGGATAAAATTGCTAGAAGACGAACAATCAAAAGTAGTAGATGACTTTTTAGCAATAAAAATTGAAGTTACCCAAAAATTATCAAAATTTGAAAATGATTTAAATTCATTAAGAGCTGATCTTGAAAATAGAGCAGTTCAGGAAGAAACAAAATTGATGCTTGATGAAATGAGCATGAGGCTTATGAGTATTGAAGAAAGAATGTCGGAGTATGACAATAAAAATGCAGATGGATCAACACAGGTTGAATCTCAGCATGTTTTTTGGCTCTTCATACTTATGGCTGCATTAGCTGCCGCCTAGCCAACTTGAAAATTTTAGTTACAGGTGGTGCAGGCTTTATTGGCCACACCATTGCAAAAGCATACCTTAACAAAGGCTATAAGGTAACAATATTAGATAACCTTTCTACAGGAAAAAAATCAAATATTCCAAATGGAGCAAATTTCATATTAGGAGATATATGTGATACAGAGCTTGTAAAAAGCTTAGGCAATTTTGATCTTCTAAGTCATCACGCAGCACAAACAAGTGTAACTTTTTCTGTAAAAAATCCTCTAATAGATGCAAAAAATAATATTTTTGGGACTATATCTCTTCTTGAAAACATGAAAAACAAAGTAAAACAAATAATCTTTGCAAGTACAGGTGGAGCAATATATGGAAATATAGAAAATATAGCAGATGAAACACACAAAATAAAACCTGAATCACCCTATGCTCTTGGAAAGATGACTGGAGAAAAAATAGTTTCCATATGGGGAAAACAAAATAATATCAAAACAACAATACTGAGGTATGCCAATGTTTATGGGACAGGACAAGACCCACATGGAGAATCAGGCGTTATAGCAATATGGATGAATAATATTCTAGAAAAAAAAGAATGTATTATTTACGGAGATGGAGAATCAATTAGGGATTATGTTTATGTTGAAGATGTTGTAAATGCTAACATTTTAGCGATAGGGAAAGAAGGACTTTTTAACATCTCTACAGGATTGGGAACCTCCACAAATGAATTGTTTAAAATTCTCAACCCTGGCAAAAAACCAACATACAAAAAAGAAAGACCAGGAGAAATAGAGAGAAGCGTCTTAGACTCATCTAAAGCAAAAAGAGAGATATCCTGGGTTCCAAAAACTAGAATACGAGAAGGTGTAAATTTAACTTTGCAAAAAGGAGTCAAAAATGAGCAATAAAGTAGGTTTTGTAGGTGCTGGATTTGTTGGAGCTGAAGCAGCAAGACAAGTAATGTCTGAAGGAATTGCAAATGTAGCACTAGTAGACATTATGGGCGATATGGCAAAGGGAAAAGCTTTAGACCTAACAGAATCAGCACCCATTCTTAAAACTTCCAAACATGCAATTGGAGGAAGTTCTTACGAGCTTTTAAAGGGCTGTGATGTGATTGTCGTTACTGCAGGCATCCCCAGGAAACCAGGAATGAGCAGGGACGATCTTTTAAAAACAAATATAACAATAACAAAGCAAGTATGTAATGGAATTAAAGAAAATGCCCCAGGGAGTATTGTCATAATGGTAACAAATCCTCTTGACGCTATAGTTTATGTTGCACAAGAGTTTTTAAAAGGAATATGTAAGGTTGTTGGAATGGCCGGCGCACTTGATAGCGCAAGGTTCAGAACATTCCTTTCAATGGAAACCGGTGTTTCGTCTGACGATATACAAGCAATGGTTTTAGGGAGTCATGGTGACGCAATGGTTCCACTTGTTAGCTCTGCTTCAATATCAGGAATACCTGCTGAACAATTAATAGAAGAAAAACGCTTAGATGAAATTATTGAGAGAACACAGAAAGGAGGCGGAGAAATCGTTTCGCTTTTAAAAACAGGAAGTGCCTACTATGCCCCTGGCATATCTGTTGCAAGCATGGTTAGAGCAATAATTCTTGATGAAAAAAAGATAATCCCTACATGCACTGAATTAAATGGAGAGTATGGGGAAAAAAATATATTCATGGGCGTTCCTGCTGTTCTTGGAAAAGGCGGAGTGGAAAAGATAATTGAAGTCAGGCTTTCTGAAAAAGAAAAAAAACTTTGGGAAAATAGCCTGGAGCATGTTAGAGAATTAATGCATGATTCAAACAAGATAATGAAAAATGAAAAAATATAATTTTGAAAATTTTTCAATAACACATTTTTCTTCTGGAACACTGTCTCTTGATGGCGGAGCAATGTTTGGAGTTGTACCAAAAAAACTATGGAATCGAGTTTACCCTTGTGATGAAGAAAATCGCATAACACTAGGAATGAACCTACTCTTGATAAGAGGGGCTGAAGGCAATATCCTTGTAGATACTGGCTGCCTAGGAATAAAAAATGAAAAATTAAAAAAAATTTACAAAATAAAAAACAAAAATCCGTTTGAAGATCTTGACATAAGTGAAAATGACATAAACCATGTAATACTTACCCATTTACATTTTGACCATACTGGAGGTTCTACAATTTTTGATGGAAAAGAATGGATTCCAAGATTCAAAAATGCAACTTACTGGATTGGAAAAAAAGAATGGAAAAGAGCTACGGATCCAAACGAAAGAGAGTCAGCTTCATATTACCCTGAAACATTTTTGCCAATTCTTGAGAAAGGGAATGTTGAATTCGTAGAGGGGGATAAAGAGATACTTCAAAATATATTCTTCATTGAAGCTCCTGGCCATACACCCGGACACAGGATAGTAAAAATTCAAGATAAAGAAATTACTATGTACTATCTTGCGGACCTGGTCCCAACAACAAAACACATTCCAATACCATGGATTATGGCTTACGACTTAGAGCCTCTTTTAACTTTAAAAACAAGAAAAAAACTTTATAAAGAATTGTTGAAAAAAGACACTAGGATTTTTTTTGAGCATGATGAACATCCAACATCTGGCTTTATTAAGAAAGAAGGTGAAATGTTGGTTTTTTATGAATAATTTTTTTATCAAATATTAAATATTTTTTAGGTTTTTTTCCTAAAAAATACCTATTTTTTTCTTTTTTTTATCTTTTTTTCAAAAAAGATAGACATTTTTGATTTTTTATGAAATGATATACCTTATATTAAATTTTTGACAAGGAAGGTAGAGAAAATGATAAATTATTCTGAAAATTTTGGATGCTTAACATTCAATAAAAAAGCAATGAAGAATTACATGCAGCCAAAGACCTATAAAGAGATGTTGAAAGCATTAGAAGATGGAAAGGCAATAAATTCAAAAATTGCTGACAATATCGCTGAAGCAATGAAGGTGTGGGCTATCGAAAATGGCTGTACCCATTATTGCCACTGGTTTCAACCTTTAACAGGCAGTACTGCAGAAAAACATGATTCTTTTTACGATCCTGACAATAATGAAAATTTAATTACAAACTTCTCCGGAAAGCTCTTAATAAGAGGTGAACCAGATGCAAGTTCGTTTCCTTCAGGAGGAATCAGAGACACTTACGAGGCAAGAGGCTATACCGCCTGGGATACCTCAAGTCCTGCTTTTATAAACAAGACAGAAACCGGATCTACATTATGCATACCAACCGCCTTCGTCTCTTGGACAGGAGAGGCTTTAGACAAAAAGACACCCTTGTTAAGATCTATAGATGCTGTAAATTCTCAAGCAATGCGGTTACTAAAAATATTTGGAAATGACAAGGGTGTAAAAAAAACAATAACAACCCTTGGATGCGAACAAGAGTTCTTTCTAATTGATGAATCGTTTGTAGAGCAGAGAGAGGATCTTCTTCTCTGTGGAACAACACTTATAGGGAAAGAAGCTCCAAAAGGGCACCAGTTGGATGATCATTATTTTGGAACAATGAAAGAAAGAGTTTTGGCTTATTACCATGACATCGAAAACCAACTTCTTGACCTAGGTGTCCCCTTCAAAACAAGACATAACGAAGTTGCTCCAGCTCAATTCGAACTAGCTCCAACATTTGAAAATGCAAACGTTGCTACAGATCACCAGATGATAACAATGCATGTTCTTAAAAAAACAGCAAAAGATCATGGATTTGCCTGCCTAATGCACGAAAAACCCTTTGCAAGAATAAATGGTTCAGGAAAACACAACAACTGGTCGATATCTACAGATACCGGAATAAATCTTCTTGACCCTAGAGATGAAACTCATGAGAATATGCAATTTTTAACATTTTTATGTTCTGTTATCCAGGCAGTAGACAAACATGCAGACATACTGAGAGCATCAATAGCATCAGCTGGAAATGATTTGCGTTTAGGTGGAAATGAAGCCCCTCCAGCAATAATTTCAATATTCCTTGGAGAGATGCTCACTGATATACTGAAACAAATAGAGGAAGGAAAAGCTAGCTCAACAAAAAAAGGGGGGAAGATGAACTTAGGTTCTAGAACAATACCTGAAATATCGAGACATAGTGGAGATAGAAACAGGACAAGCCCATTTGCCTTCACTGGCAATAAATTTGAATTCAGAGCTCCTGGATCAGCATGTTCAATAGCTTGGCCAAACACTGTCCTAAATACAATAATTGCAGAGTCAATGGATGATATTGCAACAAAATTGGAAAAAGCTATAAAGTCCTCCAATATAGAAGATGCAGTTTCCTCTGTCTTGAAGAATGTAATAAAAAAACATAAAAAAGTTTGCTTTGATGGGGATGGCTATAGCGATGATTGGAAAGAAGAGGCAAAAAAAAGAGGATTACCAATACTAAGAACATGTGCCGATGCCCTACCTTCTCTAAAAACAAAAAGATCGCTTGAAATTTTTGAAAAATACAAAGTATTAAGTAATCGAGAATTGGAAGCAAGGGTTGACGTTCTTGAAGAGCAATATGTTACAAATAAGGAAATAGAAGCTCGAACACTTATCTCAATGATGAATACACAAATAATTCCCGCAGCTGAAGTCTATCAATTTGAACTTGCAAGAACAATTAACACAACACAGATAGCAGGCAAACTTACAAACATGGGAACTCAAGTTAAAAAACTTAATGAAATAACAAACTTAATTGCTGAAACTATGAAATTGGTTGAAAAGCTCGAAAATCAAGAGAAAAAAGATCTTTCACCAATGAAGGTTAAAGATTTTGTTATCCCTTTGATGGAAAAAATCAGAAAGAACAGCGACACTCTTGAAGGAATTTTACCAGATGAGATCTGGCCAATTCCCAAATATTCAGAAATGCTTTTTTTGATGTAGAAAATTAACTAAATTTAAAAGCTCTTAACTTGGCTGATCTAACCTGAGGGAACTTTTCAATATCCTTTTTTCTTGGACTCATCGGCTTTTTGGTTATTGCATATCCAAATTCCATCCTTTCAAGCTTCTTGTAAAAATCTTTAACTAACTTGTCTTCACCACTATGCCAGGTTAAAAAAATACTGATACCATTTCTTCCTACTACATTAAGCATGGAGTTTAGTAAAGATTTCAACTCTTCTTCCTCATTGTTGACCTCTCTCCTAAGAGCCATAAATGCCTTTGTTGCTGGATTGTTTTTTTTAAATGATTTTTCAGAAAGTATTTTTGATAAATCTTTACAAATTTTTCCAGACAAACCCCTATTGAACACTATTTCTTCTGATATTTTCCTATAATTTTTTACACCATTTCTTTTAAAAAGATCCATAAGGTCTCTTTTTTCATATGAGGCCAATATCTCTTCCGCATTTAAAACATCTTCGCCTTTATCAAACCTCATGTCCGCTTTTTCTTTACCATGAAAAGACATATCCTCTCTATAAAGTTGATCTAGCCTAGCACCAAGGTCTGCAAAAAGAACATCACATTTTCCATAGTTAAGATTTGTCAAAATTGTTTGAATCTGGCTATGCCTTGAATGGATGTAGTTAATCTTTCCTACAAAAGAAGAAAGTCTTTTTTTTGATCTGCTGATTGCAGTTTGATCCATATCAATCGCAACAACTCTAAATCCCATCTCTAAAAACAACTTTGAATGACCCCCATCTCCAAGAGTAGCATCTATAACATTCCCCCCTTTGGGGATAAGCGCCATCACCTCCTCTATTTCATTCATCATTGCTGAGGGGTGATAACTTTCTTTCATTGAATTCAACTTATACCTTTCTAATCAGGTCCAAAGCCACAAGCCCCTTTTTTTGTCATATTTTCTAATTTTATCTATTCCATCTGACTGAATACAGCATATCTCACAAACAAAAATTTTACAACCTGGTAAAACATGCCCTCCATAGACATTGCCGTTCCTGTCAGACAAAGACAAATGAAAATGAGGAAAAAGATTTTCTTTCGAATCGGGATTTTCAATTGATGAAATATTTCCCGAAAGAGAAACTATTTCAAGAGTTTCGTCAAAAAGTTTTTCTTCATATTCCATTTTTTCTTGGTTATACCAAGCAAGATTTGCCTTTTTCAAAGCTCCGATTCCAAAAATCCAACATGATTTGCAATTATTACTTTTGGCGTAAGAAAGCAAAGCTTCTAAAAGATCTGAATCTTCTTTTAATGAATCCATCTTCATGCATCAAGAACCTTATCTAAAAAATTTATAAAGTCTTTTGGGATTTCAAGTTCCCTTACCCTTATCCAGCAAGGAAAACCTTTCAAACCCCACCTCACGGCATCTTTTTTTGTCAAAATAACACCTCCATATGATCTAGCATTTTTTATAACAAAATTTTTCCACTTTTTTGAAATTGCATGATCTGGAACATTCAGATCAAAACAATCAATTCCTTCTTTCTTTAAGTCATTTTCAAGAACCTTTGAATTCCCTATCCCAGCAGCAACAGGAAGCCTCCCTCGTGGAGGCTCTGTTGGTTCCCAAGATTCATCAAGCCAACTGTTTTTATTTAAAACAACCTCAAACCTCCTGATTGAAGGAGACCACCTGTTTATCTCTGAATAATCTGAATCAGGCATTGCAAGCAAGCAATCAGCTCGACAATAAGAACTGCCCCATTCCCTAAGGAGCCCTTGTGGAAAGGGGATCGATGGTTTGTTTTTTGAAATCACAACAATGTTTAAATCAACTTTTATAGAAGACCACTGATATCCATCCTCTATCAAGATCACATCACAACCATTTCTAGATAAATCTTTGCATAATAGATTTTTGTTTTTTCCAATAGCAACAATAGCTTCTGGAAGCTCTTTTTTAACCAAGGCAGCTTCATCACCAACCTCCTCAACATTTAAAGCCTGTCCAGGAGAAAATATCTTATTATCCCAATTTCTTTTTCCGCCATACCCCAATAACACAATTCCAACATTGTGTCTTTTAGATAAAAGGTATTTCGACAAAAGTATAGAAATTGGTGTTTTTCCCGCCCCTCCAGCCTGAACAGAACCAATGCTAATAACTTTTGATGGGATCTTTAAAGGGTCTTTCCCATAACGTCTTCTTAACAATTCCCTCGAGACTGAATAAAAAAATTCTAGAATTCCAGTTTTTTTCATAAACCTATAAACATTATTTTAGACAGCGTTGGTTAACTTTTGTACATTTTATGTACTTAAATATGGAATAAAAAACACTCTAAATGCTTGACAGGGGAAATAAAAGGATATAGACTAATGGGTAGGATTTGAAGGAAATGGCAATTATTGGCACACAGATTACAATTGATAACAACGGCAGGTTCGTTATCCCCTCTGAAAGAAGGAGAATTTTTGAGAATTCAAACAATATTGTTATTGTTCTTGATGACATTGACGAAATAAGAAGAAGGGTTCTCATATATTCTGGAAAAGATCATTTACTTCATTTAAATTACTTGCGTGAACTTGCTTCAAAAGGTTTTGAATCTAAAACCGGTCAAATATTAAGCAAGGCAGAAAGCTTGAGAGTCGTGTCAATGATAGAAGAAAATGCAATAATTAGAAAAATCGATCCTTCTGGAAGGGTCTCTATCCCAATAGAAATTCTTGGTTTAGCGGGAATTCAAGATACTTCATACATTGGAGGAGTACAAAGAATTGCTCTTTATTCTCCACCGGTCTGGAAACAGCTCGTTGAAGAAAGAGACCATCTTCTCAAATCGCTCAGCTATGAGCAAAGAGTTGAGCTAGCCGAGATTCCATTTGAGAGGCATGTTGATTAATGAATGAATTTAAAAAAAACAAGGAGGCATTATGA
>Ga0114932_10003809_pt1 | contig 14488 bp, 12 predicted proteins | sample 2SBtaG_2_FD_87286 | JGI IMG/M metagenome (GOLD analysis project Ga0114932, IMG submission 87286) | Deep subsurface microbial communities from Kolumbo volcano to uncover new lineages of life (NeLLi) - 2SBTROV12_ACTIVE470 metaG | ecosystem: Environmental > Aquatic > Marine > Volcanic ...
AAATACATTAAGAATTCTACAGTTGCTAATGCACCAGCAAATTGCGAACTAATAGCAAAAACCAAATTCACAAACTCACCACAAAAACTCTCTAAATGTTTTGGTGCTCTACTTTCTCCTCCAATCTTTGTTAAACCATCAAATAAAAATGGGTACATACTAATAGACACACAATAAGGCTTAAGTGATGTTTCATCATGTACATAAATTTCATGCGACTCTATTTGTCGTGTATATTCACTAGCTAATGATTCTCCAAAAAGAGAAGCTATTTTACGTTTTACCAAAGCACGATTTACTTGAATATTTATATCCTTGTTTAGCTCAGCTTCCATGGTGGCAATATTCTTAGAAGTCACATTAGCATTTGCATCTACTTTAGAGCCATCGGCTGCATTTGATGAATTAATATAATGGTCTATAAAATCAATTTTTTTTGTTACTTGAGTATCGGTTAGTCTTATCATAAGGTTTAGTTTTTAGTAAATAAGTAGTTGAGTGTTTTATTAGTTTTTACGTCTATAAATTTTTGATTTGTTGTCTTACTGTTTAGTCCTCCTAAATACTGCTCCCACTTCCCTGTTTTAATCCAAGTAAGTTGATTCAAAATCGTTTTAGAAACTTGTTTTTCTCCAGTATAAAGACAGGTTTTAAAGGTTTTGTTATTTGCCAACTTTAAGAAAGATTCAAGTTCTTTCTCATGCCATTCTCCTCCCATAAATAGGACACAAGTCGCCAAATTACTATATTGATTAAGTATATTTTCAAAGCGTTCTTTAGAGAGTATAGTACCACTTCCTTCTTTCCATAAAAAGGGAGAATGGCATCCTTTACACTGTAAAGGACATCCTGAAATAGAGAAACAAAGACTTACTTCTCCAGGTACTTCTTGGAGTACTACTTGAAAATCGTAACAATACATGAAATTATAAAAGACTATTTAATCTTCTATAAAAATAATATCTTAAATGAATAATAATCACTCCTAAAAAAGGAGTTTTCAAAATGTTATTAACAGGTAGAATAAATTATTTTGGTTGGATATATTCTTAATTTTAAAAAAGTTACTTTTCTAAGTGAGAAATACAATTTAACTAATTTTTAATCCGTTTGAAATTATATCATTTTCATCAGGATTCACAAACACCAACTTCCCTTCAGGAGTTTCGGTCATTAAAATCATACCTTGACTTTCTACTCCACGAAGAATCCTTGGAGCGAGGTTAACTAAAACGGTTACTTTTTTACCAATAACTTCTTCAGGTGTAAAACTCTCTGCTATTCCAGAAACTATAGTACGCACATCATTTCCTGTATCTACTTTTAAAACTAAAAGTTTTTTAGTTTTTGGCATTTTTTCTGCTTCCAGAATAGTGCCCACCCGAATATCTAATTTTGTAAAATCTTCAAATGCGATGGTTTCCTTTTGAGGCTCTGTTACTTTATTAGCAGATTCATTTGCCTTTTTACTAGTTTCTAATTTATCTAATTGTGCTTGTATTTCTTTATCTTCAATTTTGCTGAAAAGTAATTCCGCTTTTCCTATTTTATGGTCTGTAGGAAATAAAGTATCTTTACTTGATATGTCTTCCCAATGAGATGCTTCGACAAGCTCAGCATGACAATTGTTTTCATTTTTGTCATTCTGAGTAAAACGAAGAATCTCTTTTAATTTACGAGATGTAAAGGGTAAAAACGGCTCGCTCAATGTTGCCAAAGCACTAGCAATTTGAAGCGCAATATACATTATGGTTTGTACACGTGCTTCATCTTCTTTAATGACTTTCCATGGTTCTTCATCGGCTAGATATTTATTACCTAGTCGTGCCAAATTCATGAGTTCTTGACTGGCTTCTCTAAAACGATAACGTTCAATAGAACTTGCAATTACGTTTGGATATGCCTTTACTGTTGTTAATGTTTCTTCATCAACTTTAGAAAATGTATTCGGCTTTGGCACAATCCCATTATAATATTTATTGGTTAACACCACAACGCGATTGATAAAGTTACCAAAAATGGCAACGAGTTCATTGTTATTTCTCGCCTGAAAATCTTTCCAAGTAAAATCGTTATCCTTAGTTTCGGGTGCATTTGCAGTTAGAGCATAACGCAATACATCCTGCTGGTTTGGAAAATCTTGTAAATATTCGTGTAACCAAACTGCCCAATTTTTTGAGGTTGAGAGTTTATTCCCTTCCAAATTTAAAAATTCGTTTGCTGGCACATTATCTGGTAAAATGTAAGAGCCTTCAGCTTTTAATATGGATGGGAAAATGATACAGTGAAATACAATATTATCCTTTCCTATAAAATGCACCAGTTTAGTGTCTTTATCTTTCCAATATGGTTTCCAATCTTTGCCTTTACGTTTTGCCCATTCTTTAGTTGCAGAAATGTACCCAATTGGCGCATCGAACCATACATACAACACTTTGCCTTCGCCTCCTTCAACAGGAACAGGAATTCCCCAATCTAAATCGCGAGTTACAGCACGAGGTCTTAAACCATCATCTAACCATGATTTACATTGTCCGTACACATTAGGTTTCCAATCTTTTTTGTGACCATCAAGAATCCACTCTTTTAAAAATGCTTCGTGCTTATCTAAAGGTAAAAACCAATGTTTTGTTTTTTTAAGCGTTGGTGTAGCTCCTGTAATTGCTGACTTCGGATTGATTAAATCTGTAGCATTATGACTCGTACCACATACTTCACACTGATCGCCATAACTTTCTTCATTGCCACATTTAGGGCAAGTTCCAACAACAAACCTATCGGCTAAAAACTGATGTGCTTCAGCATCGTATAATTGCTCTGTAATTTCTTCAATAAACTCACCTTTATCATATAAAGTCTTAAAAAATTCAGAAGCTGTATCATGATGAACTTTGGCTGTTGTACGTGAATAATTATCGAAAGTAATTCCAAAATCTAAAAATGATTGCTTAATAATAGCGTGATATTTATCAACAATATCCTGAGGAGAAACACCCTCTTTCTTTGCCTTAATGGTAATAGGCACACCATGTTCGTCACTCCCACACATAAATGCAACATCATTTCCTGTTAAACGTAAATAGCGTGCGTAAATATCGGCAGGCACATACACACCAGCCAAATGCCCAATATGAATGGGACCGTTAGTGTAAGGCAATGCGGCGGTTATGGTATATCGTTTTGGTATGCCCATAAATAATAATAAGATTAAAATTAAGGTGTCATTGCGAGGAGTTTGCGACGTGGCAATCTCATTACAAAAGAAACAGATTACTTCGCTTCACTCGTAATGACGAATAAATTAACAAGCCACAAAAATACACATTTTAACAGCCTAATAGAAAAAAAATGTACATTTACAGAAAAGCCTCTTCTATGTATTTAAAACGGATATTTTACTGTGTTCTTCTAATAACTTTTGGAGTTCAAGAAATAGTACTAGCACAAAATTCAACTTCATCTAATTACGAGACCTCAATACCTAAAAAACTTATTCAACCTCCTTACTTAAAAGCTGGTGATACAATTGCTATAGTTTCGCCTTCTGGAGTTTTAAATAATCGTGAAAAAGAAATTGATCATGCTAAGACCTTACTTAAAAGTTGGGGATTAAATGTAATTATGGGTGAACATGTATTTAGCAAATCTGGACATTTTGCAGGTAATGATGACGAACGTGCTAAAGATTTTCAAAAGGCATTAGACAATCCAAATGTTAAAGCTATTTGGTCTGCTCGTGGTGGGTATGGAACCGTTCGGATCTTAGATAAATTAGATTATACCACATTTAAAGAACATCCAAAATGGATTATAGGTTATTCTGATATTACTGCGCTTCACAACCAACTAAATAATGTAGGTAGTGAATCTATACATGCAATAATGGCGACGAGTTTAACCGATGATTTGGAGGAGATTAAAGACAATGTATCTACATTTAAAGACGCTATTTTTGGAAATCCATTATCCTACACAATTGAAAGTTCAAAATACGATAAAAAAGGGACTGCAACAGGACAACTGGTTGGTGGCAATCTCACTTTATTACACACCATGTTAGGTTCTAAAACCAGTATTGACACTACTGGTAAAATCCTATTTTTTGAAGAAATTGGCGAATATGCTTACCATATTGATCGCATGCTACAAAGCTTAAAACGTGCTGGTTATTTTGATAACTGCAAAGGACTTATTGTTGGTTCTATAAGCAAGGTTAGAGAAAACACAACCCCTTGGGGGAAACCTATTGAGCAGCTTATTATAGATGTTGTTGCCGAATACGATTTTCCTGTGCTATTTAATTTTCCTGCTGGACATGATGATGAAAATCGTGCGATGATACTTGGGAGGGTTATTGAGTTAACAGTTGGGAGTGAACAGTCAACAGTTGTTTTTAAATGAATATAAGAGCACTTTTTAAATGTGTAATAGATATAAATATTTACAATTTATTAGTTTCAATATTTATTGGAACAATTACGAGTGCTTTATATGGCGTTATTTCTTTTTTCTCCATTGGAATTTTAATTGGTTATCTAGTCCATTGGTATTTCAAAGAAAACGAATACTATTTATATTTTAATTTAGGCTATACAAAACTTAAGTTGTTAAGAATTGTATTTACATTAAATATTATTATCTGTGTAATACTGTCTAGCTTTATTTATTTAATCTCGTTTTAAGTGTTAACATTAAAAGCAAATAACATATCTAAATCCTTCGGGAAAAAACAAATTTTAAATAATATATCTTTTGAATGCTCAACTGGAGAAATTATAGGAATATTTGGGAGAAATGGAAGTGGAAAGTCAACATTACTAAAAATAATTCATGGCACTTTGAAATCTGATTCTATTGGTTTAAGTATAAATTCAAACTCTATCAATCCATTAAAAGTAATTCCTCAAAAAAAGATTGGATTTCTTCCACAAGATTCTTTTCTGCCAAAGGGATTAACAGTAAGGCAAGCCATTCCTTTATTATTTGAAAATGGAGATAATCAAGATAAAATCTTTTACTCACCTGAAGTATCTAAATTTGAAAAACAAAAGATAGGAGCACTTTCAAGAGGCGAATTACGATATTTAGAAGTTTTACTTATTTGTAATTTAAGCCATCCATTTATTCTTTTAGACGAACCATTTTCCATGATAGATCCTCTCTATAAAGATTTGATAAAAGCAGTATTGGTAAAGTTAAAAGAAACAAAAGGAATAATTATAACAGACCATTATTATTCTGATGTTTTACAAGTCACAGACCGTAATTTTTTATTAAAAAAAGGTAATAGAATTAACATTAATGAAACATCTGATTTAATGAACAACGGTTATCTGAATAAAAATTAGTAAATTCTACTGAAGTTTATCTCTAGAGCATTCAAAAGACTAAAAATAACGAAAGCATACTGTCATTCTTAATGAAGCTTTAGCTAAATAAAGAATCTCAGCTTAATAAAATGTATATGAAAACAGCTTATTTTGGAATTAGTAAATCAAACAGAGTAAATTTTGATAATGAGATTAATGAGCTCAAAAAATGCTTTGCAAAACATTCGATAGAACTTTTTGTTTTTGTTGATAAATACAACTTTAAAATTGGACAAGAAAAAGAAATGATGAACATGGCTTTTGAAGAAATTGATAACTCAACCTTTCTTATCGTCGAACTCACAAAAAAAGCAATTGGTGTTGGAATTGAAGTGGGTTATGCCTTTGCAAAACAAAAACCAATCATTTACATTAAAAGGAAAGACGCAAAGCACTCTACTACTATTGAAGGATGTTCGGATTATAGTATTGAATATGAAAATGAGTTTCAGTTAAGTAAAGAAATTAAGAAGATTATTATTAAAGATTCTTCGTCCCGATGGTTATCGGAACACTCAGAATGACAAAACAATAATAATACAGAAAGTAGGATGAGATTCCCACTTTCGTGGGAAATATTATGGCACAACACAACGAACTTGGTAAAAAAGGAGAACAACTGGCAGTAGATTTTTTACTGCAAGAAGGTTATGCTATAGTGGAACGAAATTATCGGTTTCAAAAAGCAGAAGTCGATATTATCGCCAAAAAAGAAGATACTCTTGCTATAATTGAAGTGAAGACTCGTTCTACCATAGACTTTGGAAATCCTCAAGATTTTGTAAAACCCAAACAAATACAACGCCTCGTAAAAGCAGTGGATGAATATGTTACTGTAAACAATTTAGACGTAGAAGTACGGTTTGATATTATTGCCATTACTAAACAAGGAAACGGTTTTAATATTGAGCATTTAGAAAATGCGTTCTATCATTTTTGATTCATATATTTCTTAAAAGCCTCGAAATCGTAAGGTTTTGCAATAATTTTTTTATTCGCATTTAAAATATAATACGTAGGTGTTGCTGTTATATTATAGCTATTACCTATCTCGTTATTCCATTTCCCAAACCCAAGTACATGTATAAATTCTGGATAATTAACAATAGCTTTCTCCCATAATGATAATGTGGTCTCATCTTCTAGACCAACAGCAATTACCTTTACTTTCCCTTCACTCATTGATTTTATATAAGTTTGTAGCTTTGGAATTTCGTTTAAACAATGCGAACAGGTACTACTCCAAAACACAACAACATATTCTTGTGCCATATCTAAATCGTAAAGTGACACTTCGGTTTTGTTTACACCTTCTACAAGATCAACATTAAACTCTGGTGCTTTATTTCCAATGGATAAACTTTTAAACAGTGTTAATCCATCAACAAGTTCAATATCATTAAGTGTTTGGGCAATTTCAATTAAATAAGTGTCTGCAATGTAATTGGCTACAGCCTCAAAATTAGCATCAACCATTTGTTGCCATAAAATCTCTAATAATGTGCTTTTTATTACAGGATTTGCATCCTTCATGGCAGCATATACTTCATCTATATTCTTCTCATAGGAAATGACCTCATTATCTTCTTTTGAAGTCATTCCAAATACATAATTAAGTGATCGCTCTATTAAAAAATTAGAACTTTGAAGTATTTCATTATCAAAATCTACATGATCAAAAAAATGTGCTTTTAAATTTTTGATATAGGTTGAAATATCTTCAAAGCCTTCAGGAATATAAGGTGAATTTGCTTTTATAAAATGCAAAGCTATTGTGCCTTCTGCAGCTTTTCCGTATTCAACTTGAGTTTCTTTTTGGGTTTTAAAAATAGCAGCTAATGCTAAGGTGTCTGTACTTTGCTGTCTATAAAAATTACCAATACTTTGACTCACCATAGACATACTTGTTGTGTAAGAGTTTATTAAAGTATTTTCTACAGAAGTATTATATTTTACTCCTGTTTCCGTATTAAAGGTTAAGGACACATCTTCTTTGGCATTGTAAATAATATCAAAATTAAATTCTTCTTGCGGTACTGCATACACCAATCTATACATTCCTTTTGTAATTGTAGAGTCTAACTGAAATTCAAAATTTCCTTTTTTATCAACCTGAGTGTTTGCAACATATAAGGATGTTGTTGGTGTCACTTTATATAAAATTGCATATTCAAAATCCTCGGCAGGAGAAAACGTCCCTTTTATAGTATGCTGAGCTACAACAAACATTGGCATTAATAGAATTGCGTATAGCATTTTTTTTAACATAAACTCTTTTTTAATAATACACCAAACAGATAATACGGTCACTTTATTTTTCTTTTTATTTTCAATAATCACGCCAAAATAGGTTGAATTGCATGTAATACTTTTTCAATAGTATTTACCTTTTCAAAAGTAAGCAATAATCTTAATCCTTTCCTAGTCTGCTTTTCTTTCATTGTGCAATGATTAGCATGTGTTTGCACAAACTGTAATACCTTAGTAAATATTGCACTTTTATAAAAATTACTTTCTTGATTGCTAATAAAATAGCCCACAAACTTGCCTTGTTTCATAATAACTTTTTCAAAACCTAATGCTGTGGCAATCCACTTAATTTTAACACTGTTTAATAAATCTACAACTTGTATTGGTAACTCACCAAAACGATCTAAAAGTTCTTGCTCAAAAACATTCAACTCTTCTTTTGTTTTTATGGTATTAAGTTTTGTGTAAAGATTAAGACGCTCTGTAATATTATTTACATAATCGTCTGGAAATAACAACTCGAAATCCGTGTCTATGGTAATATCTTTTACATATGCTTTGTCTTCATTATCCTCTTTATACAAGCCCTTAAACTCATTCTCTTTAAGTTCTCCGATGGCTTCATTTAATATTTTTTGATACGTATCAAATCCTATTTCATTAATAAATCCGCTTTGTTCTCCTCCTAATAAATCTCCAGCGCCTCTAATTTCTAGGTCTTTCATAGCAATATTAAAACCACTACCAAGTTCGGTATGCTGTTCTAAAGCTGTAATGCGTTTACGCGCATCATCGGTCATTGCAGAATGTTCTGGCGTTATAAAGTAGCAAAACGCTTTTTTGTTACTGCGTCCTACACGTCCTCGCATTTGATGTAAATCACTCAATCCAAAATAATTGGCATTATTAATAAAAATAGTGTTTGCATTTGGCACGTCCAAACCACTTTCGACAATAGTTGTGCTTACCAAAACATCAAACTCACCATTCATAAAAGCCAGCATCAATTGTTCTAATTTTTTACCTTCTAGTTGCCCATGACCAATGCCTATTTTAGCATCGGGAACCAAACGCTGAATCATGCCAGCAACTTCTTTAATATTTTCTATCCTATTATGGATAAAAAATATTTGTCCGCCACGTTGAATTTCATAAGAAATAGCATCACGAATGGTTTCTTCGTTAAACCGTATTACATGACTTTCAATTGGATAACGATTTGGAGGAGGTGTTGTAATTACCGATAAATCTCTTGCTGCCATTAAACTAAACTGAAGTGTTCTAGGTATTGGAGTTGCTGTTAAGGTTAGCACATCTACATTGTCTTTAATGGTTTTTAATTTTTCTTTTACAGCCACACCAAATTTTTGCTCTTCATCGACAATAAGCAAGCCTAAATCTTTAAATTTTACATTTTTATTTACCAATTGATGCGTTCCAATAATAATATCTACACGTCCATTTTCTAAATTTTCTAAAGTTTCTCGTTTTTGTTTTGCTGTTCTAAATCGGTTGATATAATCTATTGTAACCGGAAATTCTTTTAAACGTTCGGTTAATGTTCTATAATGCTGAAATGCCAAAATGGTTGTTGGTACTAATATGGCTACTTGTTTTCCATTATCTACAGCTTTAAAAGCCGATCGAATAGCAACTTCGGTTTTACCAAAACCTACATCACCACAAATTAAACGATCCATGGGTTGCTCGCTTTCCATATCAGCTTTAATATCTGTAGTTGCTGTGATTTGGTCTGGTGTGTCTTCATATAAAAAAGAGGCTTCCAATTCGTATTGCATATAGCTGTCTGGATTGTATTGATAGCCTTTTTTTAATTTACGTTTAGCGTATAGTTTAATAAGGTTAAACGCAATTTCTTTAACTCTAGATTTTGTTTTCTGCTTTAGTGTTTTCCATGCTTTACTCCCAAGTTTATAAATTTTAGGCGGTTTCCCATCCTTACCATTAAACTTGGTAATCTTATGTAGTGAATGAATACTTAAATACAATATATCTCGCTCTCCATAAACCAATTTTATGGCTTCTTGCTTTTTACCTTCAACATCTATTTTCTGTAAGCCTCCAAACCTACCAATACCATGATCTATATGCGTTACATAGTCGCCAACATCAAGATTGGTGAGTTCTTTTAATGTAATGGCTTGTTTTTTTGCATAACCATTTTTTAAATGGAACTTATGATAGCGTTCAAAAATTTGATGATCTGTATAGCAAGCAATTTTGTTATCGTTATCTATAAAACCTTGGTGCAAAGAAAACACCATAGTTTTGTAATGCACATCTTGCTCTACATCACTTCGACTACGCTCAGTGCAGGCTTCAAAAATGTCTTGAAATCGTTTAGCCTGTTGCTCACTCACACAACTTATATAATTGGTATATCCTTTATTGTGATTTGCATTTAGGTTTTCAATTAACAAATCAAACTGCTTGTTAAAAGAGGGTTGCGGTGTGGTTTTGAATTGAATAGTTGTCTTATTCTGAAACGTCTCGACTGTGCTCGACGAGACAACAGAATTTTGTTTGCTGAACGTAGTCGAAGCACCAAATTCAACTAAAGTAAACTCTAACAGTTGTTTTTTGAGTAATTCTGAATTACAAAATAACTCACTTGGTGTTGCATGCTTTAAATTGGTTGAAAGGGTTTCAAAAACGTCTTCGGCCTTCTTAAAAAACTCATCTATCCTCGAAAAAAGCAAATCTGCATTTTTTGTATATACTACTGTTTTTGAAGCTATATATTTAAAAAAACTTTGCCGCCTTTCTTCTAGAAACTTATTCGCAATATTTGGAATAATATTAATTTTCTTGATTTGCTCAGTAGAGAGTTGTGTTTCAACATCAAAAGTTCGAATACTTTCTACTTCATCTCCAAAAAATTCAATACGATAGGGTTTATCATGCGAAAATGAAAATACATCAACAATACCTCCTCGTACTGAAAATTCTCCAGGTTCAGTCACAAAATCTACGCGCTTAAATTGGTATTCAAACAATACTTCGTTAACAAAATCGATAGATAAATTATCATTTATGGAAATTTTTAAAGTATTGCGTTCCAACTCTTTTCTAGTCACCACTTTTTCAAAAAGAGCATCAGGATAGGTAATAATTATTGCCGGCTTTTTTCTAGAATTAATCCGATTTAATACCTCTGCTCTTAATAATACATTTGCATTATCGGTTTCTTCAATCTGATAAGGTCTGCGGTAACTTCCAGGATAAAATAAAACATCCTTTTCATTTAAAAATTGCTCAAAATCATTTAAATAATAAGCCCTTCTTCTTTATCATTAAATACTAATAAAAAAGGGGATTCAGCTTGCTTAAACGCATTAGAGATAACAAAAGAAAACGACGATCCAATTAGTCCTTTCAAATGTGTTTTACTTTGCGAATTGGCAATAGCAATTTGCAATTTTTGCTGTTGCAAAGACTGTAAATACGTCTGCGAGATTAAGGCTTTACTCACTAAGAATATTTTGAAACAAATATATAATAATTGTTGCTTAGAATTTTAATTTTTTATTTGCCTAAAAAGTGTTAATAATATTATATTTGCAGAAAAATAATACAGCTTATGTCAATTTCAGATTTATTCGATAGTGGGTTTAGAAAACGTAATGAAGACCATTTTGCAGCAATAGTAAGATTAGCCATAGATGATGGTAAAATAACAGATGAAGAGAAAGCCTTTTTAGATCGTTTAGCTATAAATTTGGACATTAACGAGTTTGATTATAAACAAATTTTAAAGGATTATGCAACGCACCCAATTAATCCACCACTATCATACAACAAGCGTTTAGAACGTTTATTTGATTTGGTACGAATGGTTTTTGTAGACCATATACCAGATGAGCATCAAGTAAAGCTTTTACACAAATTTGCTGTTGGTTTAGGTTTTTCTGCTGTTAACGTTGTTTATATTGTAGATAAAGCTTTAAAATTAGTAAGCACTCAAGCAAGCCTAGAGGAGTTTACTTATGCTATTAAAACTATGAATGAATAATTAAGTTACTCTGTATACTCTGTTTTACTTATCATAAACTCTTCAGTTTTTTCTACCATATTTTTGCTTCCACAGAAAAAAGGTACACGCTGATGTAATTCGGTTGGTTGTATATCCATAATTCTAGTAAAACCATCACTTGCCTTTCCATTTGCTTGTTCAGCAATAAATGCCATTGGATTGCATTCGTAAAGTAAACGCAATTTACCTGTAGGATTTTTTGAAGTGTTTGGGTAAATATAAATACCTCCTTTTATCATATTTCTATGAAAATCGGATACTAAAGACCCAATATATCTTGATGTATAAGGTCTATCACCTTCTTCCATCTGACAATATTTAATATAATCTTTTACACCTTGAGGAAAATGAATATAATTACCTTCATTTACCGAATAAATTTTTCCATCTTCAGAAAATTCCATACAAGGATGTGATAAATAAAACGTACCAATTGCAGGGTTTAAAGTAAATCCATTTACACCATCGCCAGTTGTATATACTAACATCGTAGATGTGCCATAAATAACATAACCCGCTGCCACTTGCTGATTTCCTTTTTGTAAAAAATCTTCAATAGTTACTGGAGTACCAATTGGTGTTACACGCGTATAAACAGAAAAAATTGTACCTACGGAAACATTTACATCAATATTTGATGAACCATCCAAGGGATCAATTAAAACAATATATTTGTTCTGGTTGTTTTCATCTTGACTATTGATGGTAATAAAATCTTCCTCTTCTTCACTGGCAATTCCACAAACAATGTTTCTATTGGTTAAAGTTTGAATGAATTTTTCATTAGCATAAACATCCAACTTTTGTTGATCTTCTCCTTGAATGTTGGTATCTCCCGCAGTTCCTATAATATCAACTAAACCAGCTTTGTTTACTTCGTGATTTACTACTTTTGCAGCTAACCTAATCGAGTTAATTAATCGCGATAACTCTCCTGAAGTATATTTAAACGAAGTTTGATTTTCAATAATAAACTCGCCTAAAGTTTTATTTTTTTGAGACATTTTTTGGTTGTGTGTTTAATATAGCAAATATCGTATTTTTTAATCAACTATAACGTTTTCGTAAAAGATAAATTAGTATAATTAATCTACATTAAACTATCTTTGGCTTTATTTTAAAATTATGAATTTTACAATTAGAGATGCAACTAAAGAGGATATGCCTCAAGCATTAGAATTAATTAAAGAACTAGCTGTTTTTGAAAAAGAAGAGAATGCTGTAGAAGTAACTGTTCAAGACCTGCAAAATGATGGTTTTGGCGACCTACCTGCTTTTACTTGTTTTGTAGCAGAATTGAATAATAAAGTTGAAGGCATCGCTTTAGTTTACAAACGGTATTCCACTTGGAAAGGCCCAATTTTACATTTGGAAGACTTGGTTGTTAGTCAAAAAATGAGAGGTTTAGGAATGGGATCTGCTCTTTTAGACGAAGTAGTTAAATTTGCCTTTAGGTTGGGTGCTAAACGTATTAATTGGGAAGTACTTGATTGGAATGAAAAAGCAATCAACCTGTATGAAAAAAAAGGAGCAAAAGTGTTAAGAGATTGGGACGTAGTACATTTAAATGAACAAGGAATTAAAAATTATATAGCAAATATAAAATAATGCGCATTTTTAAATTTGGAGGAGCATCAGTAAAAGATGCTGAAGGTGTAAAAAACCTAGTTAAAGTATTAAAAACAGTTGGATATGACAATACTTTAATAGTAGTATCTGCTATGGGAAAAACTACAAATGCTCTAGAAGGGGTTATTTACAATTACTTTAATAATACAAAAGAATTGCAAAGCTCTATACAGGATGTAAAGAAGTATCATAACGGCATTTTGTTAGATCTTTTTGAAAATGAAAACCATCCGGTTTTTAATACTGTTTCTAACTTTTTCAATGATTTAACCGTTTTTTTCGAAAGAACTAAATCGCCAGATTACAACTTTGTTTATGATCAAGTTGTAGGGTTTGGCGAACTCGTTTCAACTTCTATTATTAGTGCTTATATAGAAACTAAAGGCATAAAAAATAATTGGCTTGATGTTCGTGAATTTATAAAAACCGATAACTTTAATAGAAATGCAAAAGTAGATTGGAAAAAAACACAAGACATCATAACTAACCAAACAGAAAAAAATATTTTAAACATTACACAAGGGTTTTTAGGAAGTGATACAAACAACTTTACTACAACCCTTGGACGAGAAGGGAGTGATTATACAGCAGCAATTTTTGCATATTGCTTAAATGCGGAAAGTGTTACTATTTGGAAAGATGTTCCTGGGGTTTTAAATGCCGACCCTAGATTTTTTGAAAATGCAAAATTACTAAATCAAATTTCTTATCGTGAAGCAATAGAATTGGCCTTTTATGGCGCTTCTGTAATTCATCCTAAAACGCTGCAACCTTTGCAACGCAAGGAGATTCCCTTATACGTCAAATCTTTTTTAAATCCTAAAGACACAGGAACCTGTGTTAGTAAAGGTGTTGATTTAGAGCCCAAAACACCTTGTTTCATTGTCAGAAAAAATCAGGTTTTAATCTCATTATCTTCTTTAGACTTCTCATTTATAGTAGAAGAAAATATTAGTGAGATTTTCAACTTATTACATTTATATAAAATGAAAGTTGACATGATTCAAAATTCAGCGATTAGTTTTTCAGTATGTGTAGATAATAATTATAATAATTTAGAAAAATTATTACTACACTTAAAAGCAAAATTTAAAGTAACATACTACAATAATGTATCTCTTTATACTATACGCCATTACGATGAAAAATCCATTCAGAATTTAGAACAAAATAAATCTGTTTTATT
>Ga0114932_10003811_pt1 | contig 14483 bp, 15 predicted proteins | sample 2SBtaG_2_FD_87286 | JGI IMG/M metagenome (GOLD analysis project Ga0114932, IMG submission 87286) | Deep subsurface microbial communities from Kolumbo volcano to uncover new lineages of life (NeLLi) - 2SBTROV12_ACTIVE470 metaG | ecosystem: Environmental > Aquatic > Marine > Volcanic ...
AGACGAGGATTAAAAAAAAACGCTTCTCACACAAAAAGTTATGAGAAGCGTTTTTAAAGAAAGAAATATTTATCTTCTTCTTCTTCTTTTCTTAGCTTTCTTTGCTTTCTTTTTAGCTTTTTTTCTTCTTTTAGCCATCTTTAGCTCCCTTATTTGTTAAACGAATCATTTGATTCGTAAATTAGTTTATTTTTATTTTTTTTGTTTAGTTATGTCAAATGTTTAATTTTAGATATTAAATTTAAAAAAATTATTTTTTTAATTAAAAAAAAAAATTAAAAAAAGATAAGTAAATAGCGATTAATATACAGTTTTTAAAAACAAAATTAATAAAGTTTTTCTAATTGTTTTTTATATTTTTCAGTAACTTTTTTTCTTTTTACTTTCATTGTTGGTGTTAATAAACCATTTTCAATAGAAAAATTTTCATCTATTAAGTGAATTTTTTTTATTTTTTCTACTAAAGTTAATTTTTTATTTATATTTTCCATAATTTTATTTATCTTTTCTTTTTCTTTTAAAAATTCTTTATTAGGAACTATTAATGCTACTAAATAGTTTTTTTTGTCGCCATAGACCATACATTGATCAATTTCTAATTCATTTGTAATCATATTTTCAATTTTAGCTGGTGAAATATTATCTCCTCCTGCGCTAACAATAATATCTTTTTTTCTATCTGTTATTTTCAAATAACCATCTTCTGGATTTATTTCTCCAATGTCACCTGTGTGCAACCAACCATTTATTATAATTTTTTCTGTTTCTTCTTTTTTATTCCAGTACCCTAGCATTACATTTTCTCCCTTAACTAATATTTCTCCATCATCTGCAATTTTAACTTGATTGCCCTTAAAAGGTGGCCCTACGGTTTCTACCTTTATCTTATGTATTGGGTTGCAGCTAACTACAGGAGATGTTTCTGTTAAACCATATCCTTGAAGAGTTGGTAGACCTATAGAATTAAGAAATTCTCCTATTTCTCTATCTAAGGCTCCTCCTCCAGACACAAAAGCTTTTAAATTACCACCAAACTGTTTTTTTATTTTTTTTCTTACCAATAAGTCAACTAATGAGTCTATTAATTTTTCAAAAAAAGTCATTTTTTTCCCTAGCAATCTTTTTTTGCCTAATCGAATTGTTGCATCAATTAGTTTAGATTTAAAACCAGTTTGTTTTTTTAAATTAAGATTTATTTTGTTATATAAATTTTGGTAAAATCTTGGAACAGCTGTCATAATGGTAGGTTTAGCCTCTGATATATTTTCTAAAAGTTTTTCTATTTTTTCAGCGTAAAAAACTTTTGCACCTACGGCTAATTGTACAAATTGAACACAATGTTCATATGAATGTGAAAGAGGTAACCAAGTTAAAAAAACTGGTTTCTCATCAATCAGAGGTTTTAGAATTTCGCAAGCTCCTTCAATATTATTAAGTATTCCACCGTGACTTAAAATTACTCCTTTTGGATTGCCGCCAGTTCCTGAAGTATAAATTATACAAGCAGGTGAAGATCTTTTTAAATTATTTTCTTGTATTTCCGTTGTATCAGATAAATCATTTTTTATAATTGAGTCGAAATCAATGTATTGCTCTTTATTTTTTATTTCTAAATTATTAATGGCTATATCTACTTTATCAAAAGTAATAATTTTTTTTATAAAATTTTTTTCATTAATAATTTTATTTAATTTTTTAAGCATATCATTATTGGAAACAATAACGACTGAAGGTTCACAATCTTCAATTAAATATCTATAATCATCTTCAGTATAAGTAGTATATGCTGGTACAGTTATGCCTCCTGACAAAATTATTGCCAGATCTGAGATGAACCATTCAGGCCTATTTTCTGAAACTAAAAGACATCTTTCTCCTTCCTTAATATATTCTTTAATTTTTTTAGATATTTTAAATATATTTTTTTTAGCTTGTCCCCATGTATAAATTTTTTTGTTATTTGGATTGAGCCAATGTAATAAAACATCATCAGAATTTTGTTTATCTGCCTGATAAAAAAATAATTCAATTAAACTGTTAAACTTATCTAAGTTCATATTTTTTTGGTGGGCGAAGAGAGAATCGAACTCTCACAGCATTGCTACCATTGGATTTTGAGTCCAACGCGTCTACCAGTTCCGCCATTCGCCCTTTTAAACATTTTTTTAATAGTAATTGTATAAGTAAAAATATGATAATAAAACAATTTAAATGATAAAGAAGATTTATAAAAAAACAATTGAACTGGCGGCTCACAAAAAATCAAAATTTTTTTTAGCTATTATATCTTTTATTGAGAGTTTTATTTTTCCCATACCTCCAGATGTTATAATTATTCCTATGACTATAGCCAAAAAAAACGATTGGTTTAAAATAGCTTTGGTAGCTACAACATTTTCTGTTTTGGGTGCGTGTCTAGGTTATTTTATAGGTTATGTTTTTTTTAACGAAATAGGTGTTATAATATTTGAGTTATATGGTGTAGATAATGTTTCCTTTTTGAAAGATAAAGTATCCTCAGAAGGGGGATTATTAGCATGGATTACACTTCTTGCAGTTGCGGGTTTTAGTCCTGTACCATTTAAACTCTTAACAATTACCAGTGGATTTGTGCATTTTAATTTATTTCTTTTTATAACCGTAAGTTTAATAACCAGAGGATCGAGGTTTTTTTTAATCGCATTTCTTATTGGAAATTTTGGAAATACGATGAAGAAGTTAATAGAAAAAAAATTGATTAAGATTTCAATAATATTTTCAATTTTAATTATTTTATTTGCTACTTTTATTTACTACTTTTTAAAAAATTTTTTTTAACTTATGAAAAACATTTTTAATATTAAATCATTTTGTTTGATTACATTAATAGTGTCTATTTTATCATTAATAACTGCAATTTATATTGAACATATAATTGAAATAAAACCGTGCAAACTTTGTATATATCAAAGATTTCCTTATCTAGTAGCAATTTTTATATCATTTTTAGGATACTATTTCCCCAACAACATATTGTGGGTAAAATTACTTACATTAATATTTGTAATTAGTTTTGTAATCTCAGGTTATCATGTGGGTATTGAAAATGAATTTTTTAAAGAATTTTCTGGGTGCACAAATAAAAACATTAATTTATTGGATAAATCCGAAATACTAAATAGCCTTCAAAATGAGTTTATTAGTTGTAAAAACGTGAGTTTTAAAATATTAGGCATGTCACTTGCGACTATAAATATGATTATTTCTTCTTTATTTGTAATTATATATCTTAAAATAATTCAAAATGAAAAAAACAAATAAAAAAAAATTGGAGCAAATAATAAGAGTCGACCATGCTGGAGAACGTGGAGCAATAAAAATATATGAAGGGCAACTGTTAGCTTTAAATACTTTGGTTAAGGATGAAAAATTAGAAAAAACCATAAAAGAAATGAAAGAACATGAAAAAGAGCATTGTGAATACTTTGAAAATGAAATTAAAAAAAGAAGAATTAAAAAAACAATTTTTCTTCCTCTGTGGGATTTGTTGGGAGTTAGTTTAGGATTTGGAAGTGTAATTTTGGGTAAAAAAACTGCAATGCTATGTACGGCATCAGTTGAAGAAGTAATTGATGGACATTATCAAAGTCAATTAAATGAATTAAAAAAAGATGAAGAAAAACTTAAAAAAAAAATCACTAAGTTTAGAGCTGATGAAATTAATCATAAAAATATTGCATATGAAGAAGGAGCTACTAAAGAAGGTTTCTATTCATTTTTTGATAAAATTATTAAGACAGGATCAAGATTTGCAATTAATATTTCAAAAGAAATATAAATTTTAAGGCTCTAATTCAACATCCCAATACAAATGATCTAACCAACTTTTGTGTAAAAAATTGGGAGGGAAATTTTTTCCATTTTTATGCAAATCTTCAGTAGAAGGACGAAATGGTAATTGATTTAGCATCATTCCAGATTTAGATAATAATCTTCCGCCTTTTTTAACGTTACAACAAGAACAAGCTGTTACTACATTGTCCCAGTCTGTTTTGCCTCCTTTTGATCTTGGTAATAGATGGTCAAATGTTAATTCTTTTTTACTACCACAGTATTGACAACTAAACTTATCTCTTAAGAATACATTAAATCTTGTAAAGCTAGGGTTGGTTTGTGGTTTTACAAAACTTCTTAGAGCAATAACACTTGGAAGTTTCATACTAAATGAAGGACTTCTTATAACTCTATCATAATAACTCACTATCGAAACTCTATCTAAAAAAACAGATTTTATTGAATCTTGCCAGCTCCATAAAGATAACGGGTAATAACTTAAAGGCCTATAGTCAGCATTTAAAACAAGCGCTGGGCATTTTTCAAGTGATAATGTTTGATCAATTGTCATAAGTTAATTAAGTCTAGCCTAATTGCAAATTAATATCAACCTGACAAATTATTTTAAAAAAAAATTAATAACCTAAGTTTTTTTTAATATATTTTAGAGCAAAACTCGAAGCTTCGGTTGAAATATGATGTTCACAGTTCTGTAACATATTAGTTTCTACTTCAATTTTGTTTCTTTCCAAAAAATCTTTTGCTTCTAACAAATTACTCGGTGAAACTACCTGATCCATATCGCCATGTAATAGTAAAAATTTAGTTTTTGAAATTATTCTTGATGCAAGATTATTCTTATTAATTATTTTTCCGGAAAAACCAACTACACAACTAAATGGCTCATTTTCAATTAAACCAATATTGATTGCTAACATGCACCCTTGACTAAAACCGGATAAACATATTTTTGAGTTACCTAATCTATATACAGTCTTTACCTGATCAATAAATTCTTTTAACTTTTTTTCTGCTTTTAAAGATTGATCAAGAATATATTCTTCGTTTTCTTTTGATAAATCAAACCATTGGTAGCCGTTTGGATTAATTTCACATTTCTCATGTGCATTAGGACATAAAAATACAGTATTAGGCATAAAACGTTTCCAGTTGAGTGTAAGTATGCTTATATCTTTGCCATCTCCACCATAACCATGAAGCAAAATTACTGCATTTTTAATTTCTACATTATTTTCAGGATTGATTACTACTGTTTCAAGGCAAAATTTCATATTTAATTTATTATGTTTTTTTATTAAAAAAATGTCTTACAATCAATTAATGCTTTCTTATATTTCAATTAAAGTTTTAGATTATTTAAATCTAAAGTATATAAATAACCAATATGAAGAAAAAAATAAAATCTATTTGGAGTACCAGAATTAACAAAAAAACCTCATCTTTATTCCAAAAAGTGGGGTCTTCTATCGAAGTAGATAAGAGATTATTTAAAGAAGATATAGATGGATCAATAGCTCATGTGGAAATGCTTTGTAAACAAAAAATAATCTCTTTTAAAATTAAAAATAAAATAATTTGGGGTTTAAAAAAAATTGAAAATGAAATTAAAAAAAAAAAATTCATTTTTAGAACTGAATATGAAGATATTCATATGAACATAGAAAAAAGATTATATGATATTATTGGCGAAGATGCAGGTTTCATGCATTCTGCTAGATCTAGAAATGACCAGGTTTTAACTGATTTAAAATTATGGATGAGAAAATCTACAATTGAACTGATTGAAGTATTAAAAAATTTAAATAAGCATTTTGTTAACTTAGCTGAAAAAAATGTTTATACAATTATGCCTGGATTTACTCATTTAAAAAATGCACAGCCAATTTCATTGGGTCATTATTTGTTAGCATATGTGGAAATGTTTGGCAGAGACTTAAATAGATTTAATTACAATTTAAATAATTTAAATGAAAGCCCTTTAGGTGTTGGAGCTTTATCAGGAACATCTTTTAATATTGATAGAAAATTTACAGCCAAAAAACTAAAATTTAAAAAAATTAGCAATAACTCTATAGATACAGTGTCAGATCGTGATTTCGCACTTGATTTTCTATTTTCTTGTGCAACTTGCACGATGCATATATCTCGATTATCAGAAGAATTTATTATTTGGAATTCTGATGCATTCAATTTCATATCTTTAAAAGATAGTTTAGTAACAGGATCTTCCATGATGCCACAAAAAAAAAATCCAGATCCACTAGAATATTTAAGAGGAAAAAGTGGCAACGCTTACGGTAATTTATTTTCAATGTTTACAATATTAAAAGGTTTACCGTTATCATATTTTAAAGATTTACAAGATGACAAAAACTTAATATTTAAATCATTTGATGATCTAAAAAATTCAATTTTAATTCTGAGTGAGATAATTAAAAATATTAATTTTAATAAAAAAAAAATGCTCCAATTGGCTTCTATTGGATATATTACATCAACAGATTTAGCAGAACATATTGTACAAAAATTGAAAATTCCATTTAGGAAATCTTATGAAATTACAGCAAAAATAGTAAATTTTGCAGAAAAAAATAATAAAACATTAGATCAAATTAGTATTAAGGAAATTAAAAAAATTGAAAAAAAATTAGACTCTGATGTTTTAAAAATTTTAAATCTAGAAAATTCAATAAAATCAAAGAAATCATATGGAGGAACATCTTTTGAAAATGTAAATAGAATGATAAAGAAATATAAAAAAGGAATTAATGTTAAATAAAATATTATTTTTTGTACTAATATCTATAGCTTTGTTTTCTTGTGGCAAAAAAGGGGATCCTGTCTACGAAGAGTCAAGATTAAAATTAGTTATTACTTAATAATAAACTTTATGAAATATAAAAATAAGAAACTTTATATAGAAAATCTACCTATCGAAAAATTAGCTAAAAAGTATGGCACTCCACTTTATTGTTATTCATTAAACAAGATAAAAGATAATATTACTAATTTTAAAAATAATTTTAAGTCAATAAATCCTACTATTTGTTTTTCTGTAAAATCTAATTCTAATATTCATTTATTAAAAATAATAAAAAAAATGGGATTAGGGGCTGATGTGGTTTCAAAAGGCGAGCTATTAAAAGTATTAAAAGTAGGAATGCACCCAAAAAAGATTGTTTTTTCTGGGGTTGGAAAAGACTATGATGAATTAGATCTTGCGATTAAAAAAAAAATTTTACTAATAAATATAGAATCTGAAAGTGAAATTAAACAAATAGAAAAAATTGCAAATAAAAGAAAAATTAAAGTAAATATTGGTATAAGGTTAAATCCTGATATTGATCCTTTAACTAACAGTAAAATTTCAACAGGAAGAAAAGAAGATAAATTTGGAATTTCAAAAAAACAATTTGTTAAAATTGTAAAAAAAATTAAATCGTCAAAAAATTTAAATTTACAATGTTTAAGTGTTCATATTGGCAGTCAAATTACAAATTATAAACCTTACTCAGAAATGCTTAATGTAATTGAAAATTTAATTAAAAAAACTAAACATAATTTTAATTATGTAGATTTAGGTGGAGGTATGGGTATTAAATATGAAAAAAATTCTAAAGAATTAAATTATCAAAAGTACAGTAGTTTAATAGGTAGATTTTTAAAGAAAAATAAAACAAAAATTATATTTGAACCTGGAAGATCAATAATAGGTGATGCGGGTATCCTCATAAGTAAAATAATTTATATTAAAGACGCAATTAAAATCAAATTTGTAATTATGGATGCGGCTATGAATGATTTAATTAGACCAGCTTTATATGGCGCAAAACATGAAATTAAAGCTGTTAAAAAAAATAATATTAAAATTAATAAATTACATGAATTTGTTGGCCCAGTTTGTGAAACTAGTGACAAATTTTCTTCATTAAAAAAATACCAGAAACTAAATGAAAATGATTTTCTAGCAATTTATGATGTTGGAGCATATGGTATGGCTTTATCTTCAAATTATAATTTAAGAACCAAACCAGCTGAAATATTGGTAGATCGATCAAAAGTAAAGGTAATTACAAAACGTCAGCTTATTAAAAATTTAATTTAATCATAAGTTAATGATAAAAAGTTTCATTTTTAAATTTTTCTTTTTCTTTGGAATTTTATTTATATGTATACTTTTTATACCAGCATTATTTCTACCAAAAAAATTTGTTCAATTTGGTGGAAAATTAATGGGACATTGGTGTTCAATTTCATTAAAAGTTTTTTTATCTACTAAAATTATTGTTAATGGTAAAGAAAATATCATTAATGATCAAAAGTTTTTTATTGCTTGTTCTCATCAATCAATGTTTGAAACTTTTTTTTTACAAACTATTTTTAATTCTCCAATATTCATTCTTAAAAAAGAATTATTAAAAATTCCTATTTTTGGTTCATATTTAAAAAAAATAGATTCTATCTCGATAGATAGAAATAAAATTTCAAAAGACAATTTAAATTTTAGTGACAAAATAAGATTTGCGATTAAAAACTCCAATAGACCAATAATTATATTTCCACAAGGTACTAGAATTTTACCAAGTGAAAAGGTTCCTTTTAAAAAAGGTGTTGGAAGAATATATAAAGACTTAAATATTTTTTGTCAGCCAGTTGCGGTTAACTCTGGCCATGTTTGGCCAAAAAACGGTTATCTTAAATCTAATAAAATTATAAATGTTTCTATATTAAAGCCAATATCTCCGGGATTGTCATCTGAAGATTTTTTAAAATTTTTAGAAAATGATATCTATAACGAATTAGATAAATTTAATTAGCCTTTCATAGGCATAACAATATAAATACTATCAAAATCTGCGGGGTCTTTAATTAATGCTGGCGATCCACTATCATTTAAGTAAATTTCTATTTTATCACCATCTAATTGGGATGCTATATCGATTAAATATTTTGAATTAAAACTTATATTTAAATCATGTTCAAACTTAACATTTAGAATTTCATTACCATCGCCACTGTTTGTATTATTAACAGATAAATCTAATTTATTATTTGACAGTGCAAACTTTACGCCATCTTTTTTATCTAATGAAACAGATGCTACTCTATCAACTGCATTTAAAAATAATTTAAGATCTGTTTCTAATTTTTTATTATTATTTTTAGGGACAACTTGAATATAATTAGGAAATTTGCCATCTATTAATTTAGAGATTAAAATACTATCTTTGGCCTCAAATTTAATTTTAGATTTTATATTTGAAATTTTTATATCTCCATCGTAATCTTCAAGTATAGTACATAGTTGGTAGACTGTTTTTTTTGGAAGTATAATAGGTTCAAAGTTAACTTTTTCTTTCAGATTAATCTTTGAAATAGACATACGATGACTATCAGTTGCTACTGAGGTTAAATAAAATTTGTCTTCAATTTCTGAAACGTGTAAAAAAATACCACTTAGGTAATGTCTTGTTTCATCGTTAGAAATTGAAAATTTGCACTTATTCAATAGTTTTAAAAGTTTTTTTGAATGTATAGAAAATTCATTATCAGAAAATATTTCATCGGCAACCGGAAATTCATTTGGAGATAAGCAATTTAAATTGAACTTTGTATTATCTGAATCTAATTGTAATTTATTTTCTGTACTTAAAGAAAAATTAACTTTTTTCCCAGAAGATAATTTCTTAACTATATCATTAATTATTGACGATGATGTTGTTGTTTTTCCTTCCTCTAAAATTTCAATATTTTCTATTTGATTTATAAAAATTATATCAAGATCTGTGGCGGTTAAAGTTAGTTTTGAGTTAGCGGCATTTATCATAATATTTGAAAGAATTGGGAGTGTACTTCTTCTTTCTATAATACCTTGGCAATAATTTAACGATCTTTGAAGATCTTTTTGATTTACATTAAATTTCATTATTTTGCTTATACAAAACTTCGTTCTTGATATTGTCAATACTTATTGAAATATCTGAGTCCTTTTCCTTAAGTTTTTCTATAGTCTTTACCGAGTGAATTACTGTTGTATGATCCCTGTTAGCAAAATCTCTTCCAATTTCTGGTAGCGATTTTGATGTTAGCATTTTAGTTAAATATATAGCAACCTGTCTTGGTCTTACTAAATATCGAGATCTTCTTGAGGAAAGCATTTCATTTTTATTTATTTTAAAATATTTGCATGACGCGGATTGAATCGCTTCTACAGTAACTTTATTTTCTGAATTATTTAATAAATCTTTTAGAATTACTTTAACTTCAGGAATATTTGGTGTTTTATTATATATTCTAGTAAATGAAACAACCCTATTCAAAGCACCGATTAATTCTCTTATATTAGACTTCAATTGATTACCTATATATTTCTGAATATCTTCACTTATTTTAAAGTCGCTTATTTGATTTATGCCTAAATCTTCAATTCTTTTTTTAATTATTTTATATCTTAGCTCTTCCTCTGGTTTTTGAATATCAATAACTAAACCACCTGCAAATCTTGACTTTATTCTTTCTTGAATTCTAAGAAGCTTATTTGGAGCTCTATCACCTGAAATAATTATTTGAGAACCTTTATCCAATAATGCATTAAATGTATGAAAAAATTCTTCCTGCATAGCTTCTTTTCCAGTCATAAATTGAATGTCGTCAATTAAAAGAACATCTGTATTTCTAAAATATTCTTTAAATTTAAACATTTCATTTGATTTTATAGAACGAACAAATTGATACATAAATCTCTCTGCTGAAATTAACATGACTTTATGGGTTTTTTTTAATTCCAATCCAATCGCATTTAATAAATGTGTTTTTCCCATTCCAACACCACTATATAAATATAATGGATTATAAAATCCTGCATCTTTTGCTACTTTTTTAGAGGCCTCGAATGCTAATTTGTTGCTTGATCCTACAACAAATTTTTCAAAAGATTTTAATGGATCTATTCTACTATATTTTAAGTATGAGTCATTAATAAAAGAAATATTGCTAGTTGAACTAGTATCTTTTGTTTTAAAATTATCAACTAATTTTTTTTCATCATTATTATTTTCTTTAATTATAAACTCAATTCTTATTATTTCTCTATTATATGATTTAATTATTTTTAAAATCTGATCCAAATATCTAGAAGCTATCCAATCTCTAATAAACCTGGTAGATACTGACAGTAGAATATAGTTTAGGTGTTCTTCTTCAAAAGATATTTTTTTTAGCCAGCTATCATATATGTCGCTTCCTAATTTTTTCTTCATTTCTGCTTGGACAATTTTCCAGTCAATTTTATTACCTAAATTTTCGGAGCTATTAATATTGAGATTTTTGTTATTCATAAATTTAAATTAGGAGATTCCAATTAAAGACTTAATTGACAATATTCAATAAGTTTTTGGATTTTAAAAAAAAAATTTAAAATCTACGAGTGTATTTATACTTAACAAAAAAAAATTTAGATTTTAAAAAAAAAATATTTTGCTTTTTTTTCTTTACCTATATCTTGTATGAAAAAAATTTTCTGCTTCATATCTTGTATAAATATTAAAAGTTGTGCAACTTAGAATTAATTTCGTACTAGTGGTGGTTGTTGTTATAGAGAATTAATTCTTTTTGTAATTCTTGAAACATTTCTTGAGGCGTTACGTTTTTTTATTATCCCTGTTTTGGCTATTCTCATTAGCTCAGAATTCAACTTGGGTAAGAATAATAGTGCCTCTTTTTTATTTTTTTTCTCTATAAGAGAATTCATTTTTTTGAGAGCATTCCTATATCTACCTTTTCTGGACTTGTTAATTTTGGTTTGTCTTTGAATTCTACGTGTAGTTTTAATTGCTGATTTTGTATTTGCCATATGATCGGCGTTGTATAGCTTTTGTAATAAAAACGGTCAATAGGTTATTATATTTATTTTTGGCATTTTTTGCAGAAAAACGTAGATCTATTTGAAATAAATAATTTCACTATAGTTCCATCGCAATATGCACTACGGCATTTTTCCTGCTCTTGATTATAAACTTTAAAGGAATTTTGAAAATGACCTTTAGTTCCAGAAGTGTTGGTAAAATTTTGAATAGAAGACCCTCCTTTTTTAATAGCTTTTGTGATTGTTTTTTTGGAAAACTTAATCAAATTTTTTATCTCTTTGTGCTTTAATTTGCATCCAGCTTTAAGGGGGCTTAACTTTGAGTAAAACAAAATTTCATTTACATAAATATTTCCTAAACCACTAACAAATCTTTGATCTAATAAAATATTTTTAATATTTCTATTTCTATTTTTTAGATATTTTTTTACATATTTAATGTCAAAGCTTTTACTAGTTGGTTCTGGACCTAGTTTAAGAAAATATTTTTTTAAACTATCTCGGTCTTTAAATATTAAAAAAAATCCAAACCTTCTCGGATCATTATATATCATTTTGATTTTATCAAATATAAATTCTATGTGATTATGTTTTTTTGGTAAAAAAGGAGAGCTATAAAAACTCGTGTTCGTAATATTATTTTTTTTTTTATAAACTAAATGTATGGTTCCCGACATTCCTAAATGGAATATGCAGTAACTTTTATTATTTAGCTCGAAAACAATATATTTTGAAATTCTAAAAATATTATTTATTATATTATTCTCTAGTTTTTTTCTAAAATTTTTTTTTAATTTAAACCTTAAATTGCTATTTCTTATGATTACTCGTTTAATTTTTCTTGATTTTATCTTTTTGATAAGTGATTTTTTCACTATTTCAACTTCTGGTAATTCTGGCATTTGTTATTATAATATTAATATTGAATTGAAAAAAATAAAATATGCAACAAGAACTTCAAAATAAAAAAGGCTTAGTCAATAATGTTTTTGATAAATCTTATGATAAATATGATTTAATGAACGATATTATGTCTCTTGGTATTCATAGGATTTGGAAAAAAGACTTAATATTTTGGATGTCCCCAAAAGAAAACAAAAATTTAATTGATGTAGCTTCGGGCACAGGCGATATTGCAAAATTATTTTCAAAATTAACAAATAATAAATCAAAAGTTTTATGCATAGACCCAAATAAAAAAATGATATCAAAAGGTAAAGAAAAATTGTCGAATTTAAAAAATATTCAATGGAAAATTGGTAATGCTGAAGACTTGCCAGTAAATGATAACAGTTATGAATATTATTCAATAAGCTTTGGTTTAAGAAACACAAAAAATATTGATAAATCGCTTTCAGAAGCTTTCAGAGTACTAAAACCAGGTGGAAGATTTTTTTGTTTAGAATTTTCTAAAGTTGAAAATGAAAATTTAGATTTATTATATGCTAATTATAGTAAAATCTTACCTTTGGTTGGCAAGTTGGTTTTGGGTGATAGTATGCCTTACAAATATCTAACTGAAAGCATAAAAAATTTTATTGATCAAAAAACATTAATTGAATTAATGATGAAAAATGGGTTTGAAAATTGTTCATACAGAAATTTAAGTGGTGGAGTAGCTGCTATACATTCTGGTTGGAAAATTTAATGATAAAAAAAATAATTATACTATTTAAATTAGCTAGAAAAATTGCTTTATCAGATGCAATTAATGTGATTTCGAAGATTCAGAAGCCACCTTTCATAATAAATTTTTTTTTTAGCATTTTTTCGTTTTCTTTTAAAAAAGATGATCAATTTCAAAATTTATCTGATGAGGAAAAGCTTTGTGCTTCTATACAAAGTATGGGTACAACTTTTATAAAATTAGGGCAATTTTTGGCTACAAGGCCAGATATAATTGGAGAAAACTTATCAAATCAATTAGAAAAATTACAAGATAAACTTCCTCCATTTTCCCTACAAAAAACTAATTTGATTATTAAAAAAAATCTGGGAGAAGATTTGTATAGTTCCATAATTAATATTAGTGAACCAGTGGCAGCTGCATCAATTGCTCAAGTTCACAAAGCACAAATAAATGATCAAGGGATTCTTAAAGATGTTGCAATAAAAGTGCTGAGACCTGATATAAAAAAAATTTTTAATGAAGAAATTGATGCACTTTTAATATTAGCTTATTTAGTAGAAAGCTTAATTAAAAAAACTAAGAGATTAAAATTAGTTGAAGTTGTATTTCTGTTGAAAGAAATTACAAACCACGAAATGGATTTAAGATTTGAGGCTGCCGCTGCAAATGAATATTTAGAAAACACTAAAAATGATTCAGGTTTCCATGTACCTAAAATTTACTGGAATTATACAAGTGAAGAAGTTTTAACACTTGATTGGGTAGATGGAATATCAATAAGAGAAACTGAGGAATTAAAAAATAGAAAAATTAATATAAAAAATATTGCTTCTGACCTTATACAACATTTTTTAAGACATGCAGTAAGAGATGGATTTTTTCATGCTGATATGCATCAGGGAAATTTATTTATTAATAATGGTGGACAAATTGTACCAATAGATTTTGGAATAATGGGAAGATTAGATAAATTAAACAGAAGATATTTAGCAGAAATTCTCTATGGTTTTATTAAAAGAGATTATAAAAAAGTTGCTGAAGTACACATGATTGCTGGCTTAGTGCCTCAAAATGTTAATGTTGCTGAATTATCACAAGCATTAAGATCAATAGGGGAACCTATTTTTGGACAATCAGTTAAAGATATATCTGGAG
>Ga0114932_10003816_pt1 | contig 14469 bp, 15 predicted proteins | sample 2SBtaG_2_FD_87286 | JGI IMG/M metagenome (GOLD analysis project Ga0114932, IMG submission 87286) | Deep subsurface microbial communities from Kolumbo volcano to uncover new lineages of life (NeLLi) - 2SBTROV12_ACTIVE470 metaG | ecosystem: Environmental > Aquatic > Marine > Volcanic ...
TCACCAACCCCTTGCGACCGGCAGGCCAAAGCGCGACGCGCAGGCGCACCTCGTCGCTGGTTTTAATCCAATAGGCGTGGCCACCTTTGGGGGCCTCTGCGACCCGATCGTAAAGCGGCGCGGGCTGCATATCAGCCGAGAACGGCCCCAAGGCGCATGGCCATGCTCATATCGCCGTCCACCGACAATTTGCCGGTCATGAAAGCGGCAGTGGGGTTGGTGCTGCCGTCAAGAATGCCTTGAAACGTCTCGGCATCCGCCGTCAGCGTGCATTCGGCGTCGTCGTCGCCAGCGCGCACGCCATCGCCGTCAATGATAATCGATCCGACGTCCTTGATTACGAACTTGACCGACCCATCCCAATCGTTGTCGCTGCCCATTTTCTGTGTCAGCGCCTCAATTGCGTCGTCAATGACATCACTCATGCGTTATCCTTCACCATTTTACGCGGGTTTCCCTCGCATTTTCGCTCAAATATCTTAATATCGAAATTGATATGAGAACAGTATCAAAAATTTCCAGACGTGCCGTTGCGACAACTTTGCTTTTTTTTGCACTGATTGTCACGCCGTTGTTTGCGGTTGCGCAAACCGAAAAGCTGGATGCGTTGTTTATTGAACTTGCCGACCCCGCGCTGACCGATTGGGCCGCGGTAGAAAGTCAGATCTGGCAGGAATGGTCGCACTCGGGGTCTGACGCCATGGATTTGCTGTTGCAGCGCGGCAAGCGGGCGATGGCGCAGGGAAATTATCCGCTGGCGATTGAGCATTTCACCGCGCTGACGGACCACGCGCCGGAATTTGCCGAAGGCTGGAACATGCGGGCCACTGCGTTTTTTCTGGCCCAGAATTTTGGCATGTCTGTCAGCGATATTCAAACGACGCTGGCGCTTAATCCGCGCCATTTTGGTGCGCTGTCCGGGCTTGGCATGATTCTGGAAACGCTCGAGCAAAACGACGGCGCACTGCGTGCCTACCGTGCAGCTATGGCTGTACATCCGCACCGTCCCAACTTAATTGAAGCCGTCAAACGGTTGGAAAAGAAAATCGGGGGCACGTCGCTGTAGCCTGCCTCTGGTACAGGGTGCGCGCGCATGGCGACAACAGAACGGACGATCACGGCGGTTCTGGGGCCCACCAACACCGGCAAGACCTATTACGCGATTGAACGTATGCTGGCCTACGGCAGCGGCGTCATCGGTTTGCCGCTGCGCCTGCTCGCCCGCGAGGTCTATGACCGGATCGTGACCCTGCGTGGGCATGGGGCCGTGGCGCTCGTGACCGGCGAAGAGCGCATCGTGCCACCGCGCGCACGCTATTGGGTGGCCACGGTCGAGGCGATGCCGCTGGATCTTGGCACGGAGTTTCTGGCGGTCGACGAAATTCAACTGTGCAGCGATCCCGAACGTGGCCACGTGTTCACCGATCGGCTGCTCCACGCCCGCGGGACGCGTGAGACGCTGTTCATGGGCAGCGACAGCATGAAAGGTGTGATCAACCAGCTGGTGCCCCGAGTACGTTTTCTGCATCGTGAACGGTTCTCGCAGCTCAGCTACACCGGTGCGCGCAAAATATCGCGTTTGCCCAGACGGTCTGCGGTCGTGGGGTTTTCGGTTGAAAATGTCTATGCGATTGCCGAACTGCTGCGCCGCCAAAAGGGCGGTGCAGCGGTAGTGATGGGCGCGTTGTCGCCACGAACACGTAACGCCCAGGTCGAGATGTACCAAAACGGCGATGTGGATTTTCTGGTCGCGACCGACGCCATAGGCATGGGGCTTAATCTGGACGTTGATCACGTGGCATTTTCGGGCACCAGCAAATTTGACGGGCGGCAGATGCGGGCGCTTCTGCCAGGCGAACTTGCCCAGATCGCAGGACGCGCCGGGCGGTACCTAAACAGCGGATCATTCGGCGTGACGGGCGAAGCGCCGCCGCTGTTGCCGCTGACAGTCGAATCGATCGAAAACAACCGGTTTGCGCCGATCAAAGCGGTCCAGTGGCGCAATCAGCAGTTGGATTATGCCTCGGGACATGCGTTGATTGCGTCGCTTGAAAAACCCAGTGACGACAGCCTGCTGCACCGCGCCCGCGAGGCCGACGATCTGCGCACGCTGAGGATTCTGGCCGTGCAGGATGAAATAGCTGTGCAGCTGCGCGGGGCAACCGCTGTGCGTCTTTTGTGGGATGTGTGCCAAATTCCGGATTTCCGCAACATTTCTGCCCATGATCATGCGACCCTGTTGTCCCGCGTTTTCAATGATTTGCACGCAGTTGGTCGCATAAATCAATCCTGGTTGTCTGAACAGATCAACCGGATCGACCAAATTGATGGCGACATCGACACAGTTTCAAAAAGATTGTCGTTTATTCGCACCTGGACCTATATTGCGCAGCGCAAAAACTGGGTAGAAGACGTTGATCATTGGCGCGGCGTCACCCGCGCTGTAGAAAACCGGCTGTCAGATGCGCTACACGCCCGTCTGACAGAAAGATTTGTCGACCGGCGCACCAGCGTTTTGATGCGGCGGCTGAAACAAAAGGAGAGCCTTGTGGCCAAGGTGAACGAAAAAGGCGAAGTCCACGTTGAGGAACAGTTCGTCGGGCGGCTTTCGGGGTTTCGGTTTCAGGTGGACGAAGGCGTTCAAGGCGCAGATGCCAAACTTCTGCGCAGTGCAGGGTCGCAAGCGTTGAGCCCCGAATTCAACCTGCGCGCCGACCGTTTTTACAACGCGCCCGATACCGAGATCGATTTCACCGAGCAGGGCGGATTGATGTGGGGTGACAGCGCCGTGGGTAAGCTGGTGAAGGGCGACGATATTCTGGCCCCGCGTGTCGAAGTATTCGTGGACGACGAGGCAGGCACCGAGGTAGCAGAAAAGGTCGCGCGTCGTTTGAACCATTTCATGGATCGAAAGATTTCCACTTTGTTTGAACCGCTTATGGCGCTGAGGGCCGACGAAACCGTGACCGGCATGGCGCGTGGGCTGGGGTTCCGACTGGTCGAGTCTCTGGGCGTTCTGCCCCGCGAAGACGTGCAGAAAGACGTCAAGGATCTGGATCAGGACGGTCGCGCATTATTGCGCAAACACGGTGTGCGTTTTGGCCAGTTCACGCTGTTCATGCCGCTCTTGCTCAAGCCGGCACCGACGCGGCTGCGCATGGTGTTGTGGGCGCTGTTCGACAGCTTTGACGAATTTCCCGAAAGCCCACCGCCGGGATTAGTAACGGTGCCGGCGATTGCAGATGCAAAAGCCGGATACTACGCCAAAGCCGGTTACCGGCTGGCAGGCGCGCGGGCCATTCGGATTGACATGCTGGAACGTCTCGCCGATATGACGCGCGTTGAAGACAGCCGCGCGGGGTTCGAGGCCACGCCGGATATGTTGTCGATCACCGGCATGACGCTTGTTCAGTTTGCCGATCTGATGCAGGGGCTGGGCTATAACGCCAAAGAGGACACGCGTCAGAAGGTGAAACAAGCGCCTTCGGACGCCGAAAACGAAAAACCTGCCGAAACGACAGAAGAAGCCGGACCAGCGGAATCGGTTGAAATTGCGTCGCAGACCGAGGATGCCAAACCAGAGCCACCGGAACAGGAAACATTTTACGTCTTTACGTGGGGCAAGACACGCCCGCAAAACACGCAACCACGTCGGACAAAGCCGGCAAAAAAACCCCCGCGTGGCAAAGCCAAATCCACGAAACAGTCAACCGAGCGACCACAGCAAAAAGACAGACCGCCAGACCCCGACAGCCCGTTTGCCGCGCTTATGGCGTTGAAGGAAAAAACATAAACGGTTTACCGCAATCCGCGCGCCTGGACAAATGGCTGTGGCACGCACGGTTTTTCAAGACCCGCAGCCTGTGCGCCAGGGCCGTTTCAGGCGGTGCGGTGCGGGTGAACGCACAAAAAACCCTGAAACCGGCGGCAATGGTCAAACCGGGCGATACGCTGACGATTGCGCGGGCTGACCGCGTGCACGTGGTCAGGATTTTGGCGATCGCGGCGCGGCGCGGGTCAGCCATCGACGCGGCAATTCTTTATGACGAACCTGATCCACCTGTTGTAACCGCAAAAACAACGGCGCACGAGGGCCGGATTGCAGCGCCGCGTTACGACGGCGGCGGACGTCCCAGCCGTAAAGATCGCCGTGCTAAATCAGATTTTGAACGATCAAGCCTTGAATGACGCGCCCAAGGAAAATAGACCGGTTGGCAACGCGAAAACTTCGCAAGCTGACAGATTCCAAAATCCGGACCGGAACAACCCATGACCTATATCGTGAACGACAGTTGCATAGCCTGCAAATATACCGACTGTGTCGAAGTCTGCCCTGTTGATTGCTTTTACGAGGGTGAGAACATGCTTGTCATTCACCCCGACGAATGCATCGACTGTGGGGTGTGCGAGCCAGAATGCCCCGTGGACGCCATCCGACCCGACACCGAACCCGAGGCGGAAAAATGGGTTGAATTCAACCGCAAATATTCCGAATTGTGGCCGGTGATCATTACCAAGAAAGACGAATTGCCCGATGCCGCTCAGCGCGAGGACGAGACCGGCAAACTGGACAAATATTTCTCCGAAAAACCCGGCGAAGGCGGCTGACCCCCGGGTTGGGGGCCCATTGGGCCTCCCCCTAGCGCCCACGCGTGTTTTGTGTTACACTGCCTGCAGACATAGGTTGGAAAAGCAATGCCAACCCGCAGCAAAAGCGCCCCGAATGGATCCTGTACGGGAACCAGGCGGGGTTTTTTCGGCTGACCACATGATCACTATGCCTACCAGGGCACGACACAAGGAAACAGGCAAACATGGCTAAAGCAAAGAAATCTCTTGAATTCAAACCCGGGCAATTCGTTGTGTATCCGTCGCACGGGGTGGGCCGAATCTCGGCGGTGGAAGTCGAAGAAATCGCGGGTTTTGAAATGGAGCTGTTTGTCATCGCTTTTGAAAAGGACAAAATGATCCTGCGTGTGCCGACCGCCAAGGCGGCTTCGGTGGGGATGCGGGCCCTGTCGACCCCCGATCTGGTGGGCAAAGCCATGCACACGCTCAAGGGCCGCCCACGGGTCAAACGCGCCATGTGGTCACGTCGCGCTCAGGAATACGAACAGAAAATCAATTCGGGCGATCTGATCATGCTGGCCGAAGTGGTGCGCGATCTGCACCGCAACGACGACCAGCGCGAACAAAGCTATTCCGAGCGCCAGCTTTACGAGGCCGCGCTCGAGCGGTTGACCCGTGAAGTGGCTGCGGTTGATGGTGGCGAAGAAGGGCAGGCCGGCGAACGGATCACCGATGTTTTAAGCGCACGCGCCGCAGCTGCGGCGGCATAAAACGGGCGCAGGCAATCCGCCTCTGCGGCCGGGGTTTGCAAGCGGGCCAAGTCATCAATTCGCCAGTGATTATTCGTCGTCGTCTTCGTCGCCCGCCAGTTGCGTGGCGACCTTAAGCGCGATATTTTTGTAGATCTCGGCGTGCGGTCCGTCGGGCTGAGCGGCCACGATCGGATGACCTTCGTCCGAGAAATGCCGGATATCCATGTGCAGCGGTATGGCCCCAAGGAACGGCACCTGCAGGACTTTGGCCTCTGCTTCGGCCCCGCCGTGACCGAAAATATCCGACGTTTTACCGCAGTGCGGGCAGAGAAACGATCTCATGTTTTCGATAATGCCGAGGATCGGCACATCCACGTCGCGGAACATTTTCAGCCCTTTGCGCGCGTCGATCAACGCCAGATCCTGCGGTGTCGACACGATCACCGATCCAGCCAGCGGCACCTGCTGCGCCATTGTCAGCTGTGCGTCGCCAGTGCCCGGCGGCATATCCAGAACCAGGACATCCAAAGGTGCCCATTCGGTTTCACGCACCATTTGCATCAGCGCCGACACTACCATCGGGCCGCGCCAGATCACAGGCGATTCTTCGTCCTGCATAAATCCCATCGACATGACTTTTATGCCGTGCACTTCGGGCGGAATGATCCGGTCGTTCTTGATGTCGGGACGGGCGTTTGTGCCCATCAGACGGGGCAGGGACGGCCCGTAAATATCGCAGTCAAGCAGGCCGACTTTCATTCCCAGACCGTGCAGCGCCAGCGCCAGATTGACCGCCGTGGTCGATTTGCCGACGCCACCTTTGCCCGAAGCCACGGCCAGAATCGCTGTCACACCGGCAATAGAGCCCGCGGCAGGGCGCATATCGGGACCGACGGGACGTTCTTTGCGCCGCTTGACGCCCGACGGTTTTTTGACCGGCGCAATTTCGGGCGCGTCCGATTTTTCGGCCTCCAGCGCCACCAGCACTGTGTCGACGCCGTCTATGGCGGCGACGCGTTCTTCGGCCAGCGTACGCAAAGGGCGCAAATCTGCGTCGAATCCCTTGGGCACTTTGATGGTGAAAATCACTTTGCTGCCCTGAACCTTGATATCCGACACCAGCCCCAGCGACACGATATCGCCTGCCAGCCGTGGGCCGGACACGTTTTTCAAAACTTCAAGAACCTTGTCTTTCATTAGTCTCACCTATGTAAACTTGCCCAAAAAAAAGAGCGCAGGACTGTGGCGGGTCTTAGAATGTTTCCAAGTTGTGGACAAGCGGCCAAACCCGCGCAGGGTGCGTCGCTCTAGTTATCCGGTATCACCGCTGTCGCCTCGATTTCCACCAATGCGCGGTCCTCGATCAGCGCCGCTACCTGCACCATGGCCATGGCAGGGAAATTCCGTCCCAGACGGGCGCGGTAGACGTCGCCGATTTCGCCAAGTTTCGCCAGATAAAGCTTTTTGTCGGTCACGTACCACGTCAGCCGTACCAGATGCTGCGGGCCTGCGCCCGCCTCGGTCAGAACCGCGACAATGTTGGCCAGCGTCTGATCGGTCTGGGCCACGAAGTCATCGGACTCAAATTTCTGCTGCGCGTTCCAGCCCACCAGCCCTCCTAAAAAAATCAGCTGTCCGCGCGCGGCGACGCCGTTGGCGTAACCGATGGCGCGCTTCCAGTTTTTGGGGTGCAACAGGTCGTGGGCGTAAACCTGGCTCATGACGCAGTCTTTCGGGTGGATCGCAATTTGTCGGCAACCGCCTGTGGCCAGGGATCGGACCTGCCTGTTGCCAGACTGGTGCGCACCAGAACCTGTTGGCAGGTAAACCGCATTTCCGCCGCGCAGGCGCAGGTCATTTCCAGCGTGGCGCTGGCCTTGCCGACGCGCGTAAAATCCAGTGTAAAATCAAGAGCATCGCCCAACCGGCTGGGCGCCTTGAACTCCACCGCGATGCGGGCTGTGGGCATTCCGTGGCCGTCGTGCAATAGCATTTTGGCGAAATCCAGCCCGACGAAGCCGGTAAAATATTCTTCGATCACTGAACTGATCATTTCAAAATAGCGTGGGTAATAGACGATACCCGCGGGGTCGCAATGACCAAATTCAACGCGTCGCGTGGTGTGCCAGTTCATAATTCTGTCCTGAGGTGCCAGAGATCGGGGAACAATTCGGTGGCCAGCATGCGGCGCAAATAGGACACACCGGCAGTGCCCCCTGTGCCGCGCTTCATGCCTATGATCCGCTCCACCGTGGTGACGTGATTAAAGCGCCAACGCCGAAAATAGTCTTCAAAATCAACCAGTTTCTCCGCCAGCTCGTAAAGCTCCCAGTGGGTTTGCGGCGCGGTATAAACCTGTTTCCACGCGGCGATGATTGCCGGATCGGATTTATGCGTCCCGGACCTGTCGCGCCCCATAACCTGATCGGGCAGCGGCCCGACCCGCCGGTGCAGAACGTCAAGCGCTGCATCATAAAGACTGGGACGTGCCATTTCCGCTTTTAGCGCACCGACGACGTCCGGGCGATCATCGTGCATGGCGATCAGCGCATCATTCCGGTTGCCCACGGTGAATTCGATCAACCGGTACTGATAGGATTGAAACCCCGACGATCCGTCGAGTTGCGCGCGAAATTGCGTATATTCTGACGGCGTCATGGTGCGCAACACGTCCCATGCGTTGTTCAATTGCTCAAAAATCCGCGCAATCCGCGCCAGCATCTTGAATGCGGTTTGCAGGGTATCAGCCTGCAGCGCCTCGCGCGCCGCGTTCAACTCGTGCAGCGCCAGCCGCATCCACAATTCCGATGTCTGGTGCTGCACGATGAACAGCATTTCGTCATGGGCATCGGTGCGCAGATTTTGCGCCGACAGGATCGCGTCCAGCTGCAAATAATCGCCGTAGGTCATGCCCGGGGTCACGTGACAAGTCCCCTCTTTTTGTATTTTGCGTTGTCCCACAAAGAATTGCGGATCACGTCGCAGATGATCGCAACCGCAGCCGTGATATCGGCTTCGTCGATATAAAGCGGCGTAATGCCGAACCGCATGATATCGGGCGCGCGGAAATCGCCGATAACGCCACGATCGATGACAGCCTGCATCGCAGCAAAGCCGTTTTCAAAGGCGAATGCCACTTGCGAGCCGCGTTTTTGCCCGTCACGGGGGCTGACCAACGTCAGGGCGGGGCAGTGTTTTTCGACCCCGGCAATAAACTGACCGGACAGTTCAATTGCGCGCGCGCGCAGGTCGTTCATGTCCACCAGGTCCCATATGTCCATGGCTTTTTCCAGCGCGCGCAACGCGATAATCGGCGGGGTGCCGATACGCATACGTTCGATTCCCGCACCGGGGCGGTATTCCAGATCAAAGTCAAACGGCGCTTCGTGCCCCAGCCAGCCCGACAGCGCAGGGCGTACATGATCAATATGGCGCGGCGCCACATAGATGAACGCGGGCGCGCCGGGACCACCGTTCAGATATTTATAACTGCACCCCACGGCAAAATCGGCATCGCACCCCGCCAGATCGACGGGAATCGCGCCGGTGGAATGCGCCAGATCCCACAGGGTCACAACCCCCCTGGAATGTGCCAGTTTCGTCAGTGCGTTCATGTCGTGCAACCGGCCCGAGCGGTAACCAACCTCGGTCAGCATCAATACAGCGACGTCATCAGTGATATTTGCCGCGACTGCCGCGGGGTCGACCACGCGCAATTCGTGACCCTGCCCGAGCGACGTCAGCAAGCCCTGCGCAATATAAAGATCAGACGGAAAATTGCCGTTGTCCGACAGCACCACCTTGCGGCCCGGGTTCAGGTCCAGCGCCGCCGCCAGCGCCTGATAGACTTTCAGCGACAGCGTGTCGCCCAGGATTACGTGTCCCGGCTTTGCGCCGATAAGCCGGGCAATGCGGTCGCCGAGGTCGGTGGATAACTCCAGCCAGCCGGCCTTGTTCCAGCCGGTGATCAACTGCGCACCCCATTCGTTGCGCATCATGTTCGATACGTGATCACATGCCGATTTGGGCAGCGGTCCAAGCGAATTGCCATCCAGATAGATCACGCCATCGGGCAAATGAAACATGGATTTGGTTTTTGCAAAGTCGGTCATAGGTTTACGGACTTTCTTTCAGTCGGAAACGCTGAATTTTTCCGGTCTGGGTTTTGGGCAGCGCGTCGATGAACACGACAGAGCGCGGGTATTTATAGGGGGCAATCACCGCTTTGACGTGATCCTGCAGGCTTTTGACCGTCGTCGCGTCGGCATTGGCACCCTGGCGCAAAACCACATGCGCCTGAACCAGTTGGCCGCGCGCCGCGTCCGGCACGCCAACCACGCCGCATTCCACCACGTCGGCGTGCGACAGCAGTGCCGCCTCGACCTCGGGTCCGGCGATATTGTAGCCTGACGAAATGATCATATCGTCGTTGCGGGCGGCAAAATGGAAATACCCGTCAGAATCGCGTACAAACGTGTCACCGGTGATGTTCCAGCCACCACGCACATAGTCGCCCTGCCGCGCGTCGTTGAGATACCGGCACCCCGTGGGACCACGCACCGCCAGTCGCCCGGGTTCGCCGTCGGGCATCGTGTTCATGTCGTCATCGACCACCTTGGCCTCGTAGCCCGTGACCGGACGTCCGGTGCAGGCGCTTTGACTGTCTTCAAAGCGGTTTGAAATGAATATATGCAGCATTTCGGTGGCACCGATACCATCCAGCATCGGTTTGCCGGTCTTTTGCAGCCAGTCGTCATAAACCGGCGCGGGCAGGGTTTCGCCGGCTGACACGGCACAGCGCAATGTTGAAAGGTCGGCACCCTTGTCCATTGCCTGCATCATGGCGCGGTACGCGGTGGGTGCCGTGAAACAAACCGTGGCCTTATAGGTCTCGATAATTTCGATCATATTGGCGGGGGACGCGGTTTCCAGCAGGGTTGCCGTTGCCCCGAAACGCAGCGGAAACACCGCCAACCCGCCAAGACCAAACGTAAAGGCCAAGGGCGGCGAACCGACAAAAACATCGTCGGGTGTGACCCCCAGAACCTCTGCCGCGTAGCCATCCGCGATGATCAACAGGTCGCGGTGAAAATGCATGGTGGCCTTGGGCTTACCGGTCGTGCCCGATGTAAAACCCAGCAGCGCCACGTCGTCACGCCCCGTGCGCACGGCGTCAAACCTTACCGGTTTGGCCAGCGCCACACGGTCGAGTTCGGCGTCGTGATTGGCGGTGCCATCAAAGCTGATGATCGTCTTGAGAAACGCTGAATCTTTGCCACAGGCGACAATTTCGTCCATCATTCGGTGATCACAAAGCGCAAATTTCACTTCAGCGATATCGACGATCTGGCTAAGCTCTCCGGCGCGCAAAAGTGGCATAGTATTAATGACCACGGCACCAGCCTTAGTGGCTGCCAACCAACATGCCACCAGAGCTGGATTATTAGCCGAGCGGATAAGTACGCGATTACCCGGTTTTACGCCGTAATCCTCGACCAATGCATGAGCTAATCGGTTGGTCCAGTCAGCCAGTTCTTTGTAGGTTCTTAAGCGTCCGTTTCCGATCAGAGCGGTGTGATCACCAAAACCTTTGTCAACCATCGCGTCGGTCAGTGCCACGCCGACGTTCAGATATTCCGGATAGGGGAAATCCTCCAGTAAATAGGCAGGTTGCTGGTCGCTGGGCGGCAGATTATCACGCGCGAAGGTATCAACATGAGCACTTGGACCTAACATCATGATTTTCCTCCTAAAACCTGATTTGAAATTACTACCTTTTGCACGTCAGACGCGCCTTCATAAATTCGCAGCGCCCTGATTTCACGGTACAGGCTTTCCATGATTGCCCCCTGCCGCACCCCGTCACCACCATGAATCTGCACAGCTTTGTCGATCACGGTCTGCGCGTGATCGGTGGCAAACAGCTTGGCCATCGCTGCTTCGCGCGTCACACGCGGCGCACCCGTGTCTTTGGTCCACGCCGCGCGGTAAACCAACAGCGCGCTTGCATCGACGTCAAGCGCCATCTCGGCAATATGACCCTGAACCATCTGCAAATCAGCCATCGGGGCGCCAAACAGTTCGCGGGATGTAACGCGCGATACGGTCTCATGCAACGCGCGGCGCGCGAACCCCAGCGCCGCAGCGCCCACCGTCGAACGAAAGACATCAAGGACTGACATGGCAATCTTAAAGCCATCGCCTTCAGCCCCAATCCTCGCCGTTGCGGGCAGGCGTATATCGTTAAACCTGATCCGCGCCAACGGGTGCGGGGCAATGGTTTCCAGCCGCTCGGCTATTTCAAATCCTTCTGTGTCTGCAGGCAACAAAAACGCCGACAACCCGCGCGCACCACTTTCCCCGGTCCGGGCAAAAATCACATAAATATCGGCGATCCCGCCATTGGAAATCCACGTCTTTTCACCTTTGATCAAATACTCAGTGCCACCTGACAGCACCGCACTGGTGGTGATATTGGCCACGTCGGACCCCGACGCCGGTTCGGTCAGGGCAAAAGCCGAAATTGCCATGCCCGCGCGGGTTTTATCCAGCCATTGCTTGTGCCAATCCGTGCCAAACAGGCTGACAGCCCCCATGCCCAGTCCCTGCATGGCAAAGGAAAAATCGGCTAACCCGTCGTGGCGCGCCAGCGTTTCGCGGATCAGGCACAAGCTGCGCACGTCCAGATTTTCACCGCCCGCGTAACGCAGGAAACCGGCGTCACCCAATGTAGTCACCAGCTTCACGCAGGCGGCGTCAACATCGCTGTGATCAACCGGCAGGTTGGCTTCGCACCAGATTTCCAGCGCTGCCGCCAATTCGCGGTGGCGGTCTTCAAAAAACGGCCAGCTCAGAAAGGATGTGTCAGCCATGACGGCTCCCTCTCCCCGGCCCTCTCCTAAGGGAGAGCGGGCGCACAATCGCCGACCCCATCGCCGCCTCTCCCTTTAGAAGAGGGTCGGGGAAAGGGGGAAGTCCATGTCGCATCGTCAATTCCCCTCAAACTTTGGCTTATCTTTGGCCACAAACGCCTTATATGCCCGCACGAAGTCTTCGGTTTGCATGCAAATCGCCTGTGCTTGCGCCTCGGCCTCGATCGCCTGATCGGGGGTCATGTTCCATTCGTGGTTCAATTGGGTTTTGGTGATACCGTTGGCAAATGTCGGCCCCGACGCGATCCGCTGCGCCAGTTTCAGCGCGGCGTCCTGAAGTTCTAAAGCGCTGTGAAGCGCGTTGTAAAATCCCCACGCCAAACCCTCGTCGCCCGACATGCTGCGCCCGAGATATAACAATTCTGCGGCGCGCCCCTGACCGATAATCCTTGGCAGTATGGCGCAGGCCCCCATGTCGCACCCCGCCAGCCCGACCCGGTTGAACAGGAAAGCACATTTGGATCCGGGTGTGGCAAGCCGCAAATCGCTCGCCATAGCAATGATCGCACCGGCCCCCACCGCCACACCGTCGACAGCCGAAATGATTGGCTTGCCGCATCCCAACATCGCGCGCACCAGATCGCCGGCCATGCGGGTAAACGCCAGCAAGTCTTTCATATCCATTTCGACCAGCGGCCCGATTATCTCGTGCACATCGCCGCCCGAACAGAAATTGCCGCCGTTGGGCATGAATACCACGGCGTGCACATCGTCGGCGTAAACCAGATCGCGAAACATGTCGCGCAGTTCGGCGTAGCTTGCGAACGTCAGTGGGTTCTTGCGCGCCGGATTGTTCAACTGAATCACCGCAACGTCGCCTATCATGCGCCACAAAAAATGGGTCGGTTGCAGATTTTTCATCGCGCTCATCAACTTAGCTCCCGTATTTGCGCCAACAGCGCAGAGGCGGCGTCCATTTCACGCGCATCAAGATCTTGAAACAGCGTCGCGATCCAGCCTTCGTGCTCCTGTGCCATATGACCAAATTGCTGTCGGCCGCGGTCAGTCAGACGCACCAACGTAGCGCGGCGGTCGCCTTTGATGGCCACCCGTTCGATCAGCCTGTCCGCCACCAGCCGGTCAACGATCCCCGTGACATTGCCGTTGGACACCATCAGCTGGCTGGAGAGTTCCGACATTTTCAGCCCTTCGCCCGATTTATACAATATCGCCAGCACGTCAAAACGGGGCAGGGTGGTGGCAAAGTCGCGTCGCAGATTGGCGCGCACTTCGTTTTCGACGTGTTTGGTCGCCTTGAGCATTTGTAACCACAGCCGCAATTTCTGTTTTGAACGCGCCGTCATCAGACCTGTCCACCGGCGATTTCAATGGTCTGGCCGTTGATCGAACCCGACGCGGGCCCGCACAGCCACAGCGCGGCGGCGGCCACCTCGTCCACCTCTACCAGACGCGCATGGCGGTTTTCTGTGCTCATTGCAGCCTCGGCCTGCGATTCGGACAGCCCGCTGCGTTGCATGATCAGTTTGGTGTTGCGCGCCACAATTGGCGTTCTCACGTAGCCCGGACAAATGGCGTTGGCAGTGATGCTTTTGCCCATGTATTCCTCGGATAAAACCCGCGTCAGCCCAATCACCCCGTGTTTGCTGGCGGAATAGGCCGCACCGTATTTCAGCCCTTTCAACCCGGCGATCGAGGCTATCGTGATGATCCGTCCCCATCCGTTGTCCAGCATCCCGGGGATAACTTCGCGGCAGGTCAGAAACGCGCCGTCCAGATTTGTGGTCAGAATTTTGCGCCAGAAATCCAGCGGGGTCTTGGCAAATGGCGACGTTTCGGCGATCCCCGCGTTGGCGATGTGGATGTCGATGTTGCCGCGTGTCCTGATCGCAGCGGCGGTCCCTTCCACGACGCTGGACTCATCTGACACGTCCATCACCAACGGATGGATATCACCCCCTTTGGCGCAGATTTCTTCCAGCGCCGCCATGCGTCGCCCCGTGATTGTCACCGAGGCGCCCGCGCCCGCCAGTGCCAGTGCGATTGCGGCGCCGATTCCACTGCCACCACCGGTGATCAGCGCATGTTTTCCGGCCAGTGAAGTCATAATTTGATCTCCCTTTCGCGTTCTTTCAACCTTAGAATCTGATCACGACCCGGCCAGTACGGGGCGGGCCATTGCGCCGCTTTGTCACCCAGTTCTGCCGCCGCGTGCAAGGTCCAGTATGGGTCGGCCAAATGCGGGCGGGCCATGGCAA
>Ga0114932_10003822_pt1 | contig 14458 bp, 12 predicted proteins | sample 2SBtaG_2_FD_87286 | JGI IMG/M metagenome (GOLD analysis project Ga0114932, IMG submission 87286) | Deep subsurface microbial communities from Kolumbo volcano to uncover new lineages of life (NeLLi) - 2SBTROV12_ACTIVE470 metaG | ecosystem: Environmental > Aquatic > Marine > Volcanic ...
ATTGGTATATGCACCAAAACTATCTACTAACAATTGTGTAAAACTACCATCAGGAACTCTTGGTTTTTCTAATCTATGTACATGAGTAAAATTTGTCATATCATTATATTTTATAACACAATTATTCAAAACAGCCTTAATTATTATGGCTTGTTCTTCTTGACCTTGAATTTCAACACCACCTAAATCGTTATATGTTGATGCTCTAAATGTTTTTGGCCAAACTGGATTACCATCATCCACTCTGTACAATAAATTCTCATCTAAATTAACATTCTTATCTTTTTTAATTCCCCAAACTATATCAAAATTATTATAATACCATTTTCCCAATAAATCATTCATAATTTCTATCTCACTAATGTAAGGTTTTAATTTTGAAATATTAATTACACCTTCAAAACTTGAAAAATTATGATTATCACAATTTGTTACTAATATATCTAACTTATCCCCATCATTTCCTACTGGATTTATTTGATGTGGATTTTCATATTTTGATGGAATCTTGAATGTCTTTAATACTTCTTCAACATAATGATTTTCAAAAATATTATCTGCACCAAAAAATGCAACTATTCCATCATTAAAATCCTCATAATTACTCCATCTATGTAATGCAACATCTATTCCAAATTTTGCAGCTAAGGCTGCACTTTGTATTTCATTGGGAAATTTTACATTTATTAAATGTATATTATCATATTTGTATTTATCTAATTTTTCTTTAACTACTATTTCAGTATTATCTAATTCTTCTTCTATTGAGCAATTATTTATAATTAATACTTCAAATTCATAAGGTGAAGTAGTTTGATTAATAAGTGATTCTACACATTCACCTATAAAATTCTCTTCTTTGTATGCCATTATAATTAATTGATATTTTACAAAATCATATCTTTCTTGAGTTCCGAAAGGTGTAGGTAGAGCATTATTAACTAAACTTTTATATTCTTGTTTATACTCTGGTGGAATTTCTTTTAAATAGTCGTACATAATATATCCTTGTAATTATCAACTCTTTTCAGTTCCTTAATATCTAATGTACAATCATCACAAACATCTCCATTCTCTTTTGGAAATCTACAAGACCAAGTATGTTTTAAAATATCTATAAAATTGTATAATTGTGATATGTCTACCATGTCTTTTCTATAAGTTTTTGCTAATGGTAATACCCAATTCTTATACAACCACAATTCCTTTATTAAATCACTTTGTACCTTCAACTCATTATTTAAATGCTTTCGTACCAACCTTGTAGATAAACAATAATCTTCACCATCCATATCGGCTTCCCAAGCAACAGATATATCTTCATCTAAATCTAAAGAAAATTGTATCATATACAAACTCTGATCTGGTCTATCGGGTCTTGAATTATACTTATCACAAATAACTTTTGAATTATTTAAAACCTCAGAATCAATTTCGAATTCATCAATTAAATTTACTTTGGGAAATAAATCTTTGGTATATGGGAATTTATCAATAATCATCTCTCGTAATTTATTCATTATTTCCACTTCTACTAATCGACTATATCTTCCATAACTCTTTCTTCCGTATGGATCTTTTTCAACAACATTGGTTTCATTCTCAACCATACATTTATCAAAATTGGTTGAAACAAATTTATTATAATCTTTTTGATAACCATCACACGGAAAATTTAAATAGTATGTTTCGATTGGTTTTCTTTCTATGATTAATTTTTTACAAACTAAGAATGTAGAATCAAATCCACCAGTCCAATAAATATTATCTTCCATAATTTGGAATTGGAAATTTATTATTTTCCCATCTATCTTTAAAGATATGAGAATCTTCATAATCAATCAAATCATGAATTATCCAATGAACTAAATTACCACTTACTGTTCCACAACTTGTTTTAGTTATTCCTATCGAGTAAGGTAACTCATCTGATTTCTGTTTTTTATCCCACAACCAAGCTCCTGGTTCACTCATATTCATCCCACCTCGTAACTTATAACCCACAACTTCCACTCTAAAATTATCTTCATCTATTTCTTCAGTAATAACTTTACACTTTGGAAAATTTTCATAAAGTTCTTCAGTAAGTTTATCTACTGAATCTACATAGTTTTTGTTATACGAGATTTGTAATTTCATTTTATTATTCCTAAAATCTCTATTATCATTGCCATCGCGTTGATTTCTTTATCAACCACTTGGGCATCACTTAATTCATATTTTGCTATAACCAAGATACATTCTGCAATATGTCCTTTACCATAACCATCAACCTCATCATATAATAATCTGAACAAATCTGCAAAATCTGTAACCTTTGCATCTGCTATTAACTTACGAGAATTATTAAATGCACTCTTTTTATCTTGTTTCTCTAATATCTCTAATAACTTTAACTTATAATCATTTTCTACGATACTCTGTTTATCAATCTCTAATTTACCACCTACCGATTGTCTTTGTGCACCATTTATAACTCGTCTGATATCAGGATAACCACTATTGACTAAGATAGCTAAATCTTCTCTTTCATAACTCACACCCTCATCAGTCAAAATATTATGTAGATGTTTTGCTACATCATTTTTATTTGGTGGAATCACTTGAAATGATTGACAACGAGATTGTATCGGGTCAATGATTCTCTCGACAAAATTACAAGTCAAAATGAACCTACAATGTTTACTAAATGTTTCCATTAGATTACGAAGTGCTGCTTGAGCATTTGGTGTGATGTAATCACACTCATCCAAGATTATAACCTTGTAATCCTTAAACCCCATCGTAGAAGCAAAATTCTTAACCTTACTTCTAACCGTGTCTACATTATTCTCATCTGACGCGTTAATGTATAGATAATCACAATCTATATTATTAACAAGTAATTTAGCGAGAGTGGTCTTACCTGTACCAGCCTTCCCATATAGTAAAAGATGTGGTAAGTCGCCACTCTCTAAATAAACCTTGACTTTACCTTTTAATTGGTCATTACCAATGTAGGTGTCAAGATTAGAGGGCCGATATTTTTCTACCCAAAGGGTATGTTCATTTTGCATTTGATAATTCCTGTAAATATTTAGTAAATTCTATTTCAAAATCTTCAGACGACATCTTATTCTCTGAAAAACCGCCTTTAAGATGAGTTAAAAATGGTTCATTCTTATAATCATATGTATGTAAAGTATCTTTCGTTTCCCAATTAGGATTGTCATAATATGGTCCTAAATGAAGATATTTTAAATTATTATAAAGACAATAAACTGTCGCCCCATGATTAGTATCACCATAATACCAATCTATATTATAATTATCAAAGAAATTTCTCTTACACAAGAAAAAATACGCATCTGCAAATCCAATCTTTTTAGTCTTTACATATCCACCAAATTCTGGTTTTATTGATATTGGTTGTTGTGAATATTCCCTAATAAATTTATCCAAAAAATCTTTATTTAATAAATAAGTTGAAATCCATATTTTTTTATTATCTACTGAAATATATTGTAAATCTTCAGTTTCCATTTGTTCAATCATTTCATCTATACAATCTCTGTGATAAAAAGTATCATTGTGTTGTAATACAACATATTCACCCTTTGCCTCTTGCGTTCCCAAGTGAAATGCCATAGACACCCACATAGTCAAACAACCGAGATTATCTAAACTCAATTGTATATCTCTGTGATTCATAAACTGTGGAATTTCTTTAAGTTCTTCGAGTGGTAATGCCTGCCAACCTTTGATTACCCTAACATTAGGTAATTCTACATCGGGAAATGTATGGCTATTATCTACTAGCAAAATTTCCTTTTCGCATTTAAGTGAATTTATATTTTTAATTGTTTTTATAGTAGAAAAGATTATATTTGCAGAATCGTTTTCTTCCCACAAATCTTCTTTTTCATTTAAGTTTAAAAACTTATCTTTTTCTATTGTAGAAAATGGTATAATAAAACTAATCATTTTTTTCTCCTAATATCCTGAATATTCTTGAAACTCATTCAAGAAATCTTTCATATTTCTTTCTTTATTATTTTCATAATATTTTATAATTCTTCGTAAATCTATTATTCTTGCATAATTTGCGTTTAAATTTACCCATCTGTTTATCATATCTGAATCATTATCCCACCAATTAGTAAAACTCGGTCTATAACAACAATTTAATTTTCCGTATCTCCTAAATTTTAGAGAATATACAGGTTTATTTTTTGTTATAGTTACCCATAATCCTTTTTGTTCAACTGACCTCAATATGTTCTCATCTCTTGGAAAATCAGCTATCCATTGTGGTTTCCTCATATAAAAAGTATCAAGAAAAAATCCATGTATGTCGTATGCTAAATCAAACATATCGACCATTATTAATTCGAGTTCTTCGAGTGTACCATACTTTCCATCTCGTTTTGATATCAATATATCTATATCCCTTGTTGGCTTTTCAGGCCAAGATATAAAACCCCCAAATAAATAATAATTAAATTTATCAAAATATTTATGTTCTTTAATATCCATTAACCAATTAACAAATACATCTATGTTTGGAACAATGGGAGTAAGGTCTTTATTTCTCAACCAACTCATCTTCACGGTTCTCTGATGAAATTCATCATTCTCTTTTAATTCAGAGTTCTTTTTTATTGTCTCAACCACATCATCACTTGCCGTAAATCCTAATTTTCCATATTTTTCAATTCTTTCTAATGCGTTTGCCCAACTTCTTCCCTCTGGTGGTTCTATATCAAGACGATGAATACGCAATTTTTTACTCTCTATATCATCCAAATATGTATCGGGATATACAAATGATTCAGTTTCAAAATGAAAAGATCCAAGTGTAATTGTAAAATCAGTCATTGAAGTGGTATACTCATAAGTTCCTATCAAATATGGATGTCTAACAAGTTGAAGTTCTAACTCTCCACACTTATATGTTTTAGTAAGAGGTGTTTCATCTGAAAACTCATAATGATTATTAAAATAATCATCTACTTCCTTGAAATATTTCAAATCTAAAAAATAAAAATCTAAATCAGCGTCTGTCAATGGTATTCCCATAAACAATCTCATAATCGCCCCACCTCTCAAATAGACCTTATTTAGTTTTAATATATCAATATTAAAATTATTACTTTCGAATAAACTATACAATTTATCCTTCATCTGTGAATCAAAAAGTTTTCTATCCATAGTTTTCTTCTAAATACTTATCGTATTCTGTTCCATATAACTTTTCTTTAACCTCATCATAATTTGATATACACTCATCAAGTGGTAAAATCCGTGTTTTTTTCAGAATAAAATCTTTGTTGTTATCAATATCAAACCAACCATCTTCAATCTTTCCAGTATAATTTTCTAAATCATAACTCTCCAATGCAAGAAAATCAGTTTCCTTTAAAAAACTATTTACATCTTTTTTATTGGTAATTAGTTCTTGATAATCCAAACCAAGATACTCAAAACATTTTTGTATTGTTTTATTATTTTCGTTAGTAAAATTTATATCAAAATCTAACACCATATCCTCGTAATAAATTTCTAAAACATTAGGAAACTTTTCATTATATATATTCTCTTGATCTTCGTCAATACGAAATCTATCTAATAAATCATCCACATCCACTTCAACTTTATTTTTCAGCCAAGGATTTTCACCATCATTTATTAAATAATTATCTCCCCACTTTCCTTGATTCTCATAAACTTTTTTCCAAGAAATGTATTTTTTCAATCTGTTCTGTCTTTTGAGATGTATGACTCTGTAATTATTTTCTTTAACAAATTCACTTAATTTTCCATCTCGTTTCAAATCTTGAAAGTATAAAAATTTGAATCCCTTTGATATTACACCACTATAATCCTTCAACCAAAAGTTCTTAATTAAATAATCAGGATGTTTCCAAAATATTTCATTCAAAAAAAGATTTCTCATTTCTCCAAGAATTTCTCCACGATTTACACACCGAGGATGCATATTCAAAATAGCTGATAATAAAAGACTACCAGTTCGACCTGAGGTGATGATTACATGATTATCCATTAGTTGGTGGTTTCCAATTATTCTTTAATTTGTGGTTTGTTATATTCACGGAATTTTCACTTAACTCAAACCCAATAAATTTTCTATTTGCTTCTTTACATGCCAATACTGTTGATCCACTACCACTAAATGGATCTAAAACAACATCATTTTCATAACTCAAAAGTTCTATACATCTCTTAGGTAATTTTATTGAACCAAATGCGGCCAATTGTCCGTGACCTGCTGCAGTTTCTATATTCCATATCTGTTTTGTAGCGTTATTAAAGTCAAGTTCATCAATCGTATCTATCCCATCTTTAGATTTTTTCCAAGTATTTTTATATGAAATTAAAATAGATTCATATGGTGTATGAATATAGGGTTGTTTTGCTGACATATGCGAATAATCATTTTTTGCTCTAATATTTTCATATCCTTTCCATGTCCAATTTGTTCCATCTTCCCATACAATCAATTTATGAACATTGAAACCAATTTTTTCTTGAATGTTTCTGATATCCATTATCGGAAACCTACTCACACCAAGTTCCTTGTCTACTAAACTAATAACATGATTTATACAAATTCTACCATCATCTTTTAATACTCTATAACACTCCCTCAACCACCTTTCTGTCCATTCTAAATAAGTTTCCCATTTTAAATTATCATCATAGGTATCATATTCAATTCCTATATTATATGGTGGGCCAGTAACTATTAAATCAACTGAATTATCCTCAAGTTTTGGGAACAACTCTAAACAATCACCCAAGTGTATTTTATTTATCATGTTAAAATCTTACCAACTGTAGTCTTTCCAACTCCCATAAAACCTATTAAAAATATTCTATTCAAGAAGTTACCACATCCTTTATTGCACCATTATCATGGTATATTGTTGCAACACTAACTTGACTTCCGAAATCAAAATCACACTCTAACTCCTTTTGTCCATTATGATACCAAAAAATCCATTTTCCTTCCATCATATCAAAGTTCATTAAACCCTCTGCTCTCTTTTGACCATTTACATGCCATTCTGTCCATTTACCATGACATTTTTTTCCGTGATAAACTATATCATGTTTTTTAGCACCTATATCATACCAAGCAATATTTCTCCACATATCACGACCTTCTTCAAGTTTAGTGGATACACTAACCTTCTGTCCTTTTGGAGTCCAATCAGTAATCTTCTTCAATACTGAATGGTCGTATGTTTCTTCTCTTTTCTTTACCTGTTTATATTCTGTCTCAAATGTTTTTGCATAATATACTACCCATTTCCCAACTTTATAATTGTGATCATATTGACCAGTTTGTACTAACGATTTACCATCTACTTCATAAATTGTCAAACTTCCGTGTCTAACTCCCATCTTATAATTTTCTATTCTTTGTATATTTCCACTCGTCCAATAAGATTTTACTGTTCCATGTTTTCTATAATTCTTGGTTTCACCAGTTTGTCTTATTATCCCCATATGATTATAATATTCATATAGTCCATCTGGAATACCATCTACAAAAGTTTCTTTTGATACCAAAGTTCCATCTTCTCTATACTGAATCAATTCACCCTCTATAATATCACCTTTATAATTACCTTCCCATTTTTTATTACCATTCCCAAAATAGAAAATCCATTTTCCATATCTTTTTCCATCTTTATGACTACCTTCTCTTTCCACCACACCATCTTCATACCAATTTTTTGATTTACCATAAAGAACACCATTTTTATACTCAAATATAGATTTTATTTTTCCATCTTCGTAATATGAAGTTTCCTTTCCATTTTTTTTATCACCATCCATTTCGCATTCTAAAACTTTCTTACCATCTTGATTGTACCATGTCCACAGACCATCTTTCTTGTGTGCCATTCCAGCATTATGTAATTCTTTACTTTCAACCTCTCTGTCTAATTTTTTTATCAATTTTTTTTCTAACTTAGGATTTTCATCTCTCCATTTCAAATATTCCTTATATCGTGAATCAAATGACAGCACAATCTTTCCATCAATTTCTATAGCATTATCGTTATTTGGAATTTTTTTATACTTCATCTTTCCCAATTAAATCTTATACTTTCCTTTACATTACCATCGTCATCCCAAACTTTACCATCCATTAACTTACCATCCTTACAAACCACCTCACATTCTTGTTGTCCATTATGAAAATAAAAAGACCACTTTCCATCCATCTCTCCATTTTTCATTTTACCCGAACTTCGAATACTCCCATCAGAAAAGTTTTCTAAAAATTTTCCATGTAATTTGTTATTTTTATAAGAAAATTCATTTTCTAATTTACCACTTATGTACCAACTTTTCAGATTACCTTGCAAATCACCATTAGAATATACAGATTCTATTTTTTTATTTCCATTATTATGCCACTTAGTCCACTTTCCATCTTCTTTACCTTCACTCCAATTTTCAAGAGTTGACTTTTCACCATTAATATGAAAACTCTTAATAACTCCTTGTTTCTTATTATTTACATATTTACTATCTATCCAAAGTTTCCGATTAGGATGCCATTTTATAACATCACCATTTAATTTACCTTCTAAATAATTTTTTTCTGTATGATCTTTACCATCCTTATTCAAATACAACCACTTACCATCTTTTTCATTATTTTTATATTGACCTTTACATATCATAATTCCATCATTTGTAAATTCTGTATATTTCCCTTCTTTTTTATCATCCACATAATTGAATTCATTAAATTTTGTACCTGTATCCTTATGATAACCAATTTCCTTGTATAAAACTCCATTTTTATAAAATTCTTCTTTTGCTCGTTTTTCAATCTTACTAAAATAAACTTTTTTTCCGTGTAACTTCCCATCTTTATAATTAAATTCTATCTCTACCTTATTATCATCATTTAAAGAAATCCATTTACCATTCTTTTTACCCTTTTTATATTCTCCATGAACCGATATGTTTCCTGCCTCATTAATCTCTGTATATTCTCCGTTTAATTTTCCATATTTGTAATGTGATATAGCAAAAATTTGAGCTGATACATCATGCCATCTGTTCCATTTACCTATTCTGTTACCATTCTTATATTCTCCACCATGTTCAGGTACTCCACTTTCATAATAATAAATCCATTTTTCAGTTTTCTTTCCATTCTCATAATAACCTTCAAATTCAGGTACTTCACCATATCTCCATTTATAAAAAGGTCCATTCTCCTTATCATCCTTATAAGTTTCAACCATCCATCTTGTACCATCATTATGCCACCCTGTCCATGTTCCTTCTCTTGAACCATTATTAAATTTTCTGTAAAGGCTCATTCCGCCCGATGAATGATTTAAAATCCATTCACCATCTGGTTTACCATCCCTTATAGTATATTTTTGCCAAAGAGTTTCATTACCGTGATTATAAGAATGTTCTCCGTCTGATACCTCTAAACTACAATCATGATTTCCATCGGTATACCAATCAATGTTTGTAATTCTTCCAGTATCATCATATTTAATGTACTCTCCGTGTTTTTGTTTAGAATTTGTCATTTTAGTCACTCCACGCCTCGTCAGCTGATAATAAATTTGTTTTTTCAGTCTTTTGTAGCAATGTAAAATCACTTTCTTGTCTTACCCTATGTGGTAATTGATCTGCTATATTTACTATTTCAGTTCTAATAAATCTATCCCCCACATATATCCCATCTTTATATGCTGACTCTATTAACTTCTTTGATGCTGATGGTGATATAATATATGCATGTGCTCCATATAACCATAAAGTTTCACATTGACAATAATCTGTATCATATTCATCCCAAATTTTATGTTTATTATTACAATGATTTCTTATATGAACACCATTACTCTCATTTTCCCAATTACGAACTCCCCAATTTGGCTTTCCTAAATTTAACACACCATCAAACTCATAATCAACAAATTTTCTATAAAATACTGCATCATGTTCAAGAACCAATATTCTTTGATTTATTTTAACAGATTCTTCCCATAAACTCATATGTGATAAAGCGGATGCAATTTCACAATCCAGATATCCAGAACCAATATAACTTTGACCTACTCGTGATATATCTATATTCTTTTTTTCTAATTCAGACCAAACATTATACTTGTCAATACCAGGCCATAATTCTACATCAATACCACCAATCTCTTTTGCTATTTTTTGTGATTTTTTTGCACAATTAATACTTCTACCTGATGATTCTACATATATTATATAAGCTGTCATTTTAGTCATACTAACTCTAAATATTTATCAATTAAATCTTTTACATTAAAATTTGTTTTAATATGATTTCTAAAAAAATTACTATATGTTGAATCGTATTTTTTTAATTCTTCTACTAAATCTTCAAGGGAAAAAGATTTATTATTATACCTACCACTAAAATTATCCATAATAAAATTATCTATATTATCAGGAGTAACCATGCCATCTCCAAGATTTCCTTGATATTCTCTAGCATCAAAAACTAAAGCATTTCGTCCACAAGATAAAGATTCATAAATAATTCTCCCTATACCAATTACTATATCTGCTTCATTTATTCTATCTTCCACATTAAAAATAACATCATCTTCATCATGCGAATGAAAATAATACTCAACTGGTTTTTGCCAACCAATATACTCATAATCTAATATTTCACATGCACATCTAATCATATTATTTAATTCACCTCTAACCATCGAAAGAACTTTTATATTTTTTTCCCTTAACATATTTTTTGGTGAAAATCTTTCACAATCTACGGGTTGATAGTTAAGTAACGAATCAATATTTTTTTCACTCAAAAATTTTTGTATAGCCTGTGAAACACAAACGACTTTATCAATATAATATAAAATTTCCTCCTTTGGAATATCATTCTCATATACCAAACCATGAACTGTAAATATAACATAACCAGACACATTTCTATTTATTAACTCAAATGTTATATCATTTTGGTGAGTTAAAATTAAATCATATGATTTTTTTACATTATCTAACTCTATAACATTAGATGACAACTTTTCTCCCACCTTTCCATTGTGGAATGTTACAACATCTACATTATGTCCACGACTAATCAATTCACTTACCTGAGTGTAAATAAATGTTCCAAGTCCAGTTGTTTTTAAATTGTTTGACGCAACTAAAATATTCATATTTTGTCTTTACTATTATAATATAACTCAATTAAAAATTTCATTTGATTATTCTTTTTATAAATATCCTTTTCCCAATCACTATTAGTATAGACATATTTATTAGTTATTTTATCTACAGATTTAGAATAAAAATCTTCCCAATAATCCATATTGAATGGTGTCACATCTTTTTTAAAATCTACAAATTTATTTAAAAATCTTTTACTATAATCATGTGGTTCGTATTCAAATGTTTTTCTAACTACGGAATCTAATAGCGGATTGAAAACTAACGAATCAGAATTTTTAAGAGCCCAAGATATAGTACTTTCAGAACAATCTATACCACATTTTTCTCTTACTTCATATAACGATTTACTACCATCTACAAAGTTTTCCAATACTTCTAAATCTTTCTTATCACAATCTTCCCTATTCACTCCCGAACCATTTACTATTTCATCAATTGTATAACCACCATGATTTTTTATAGCAAAAGTTCCATCACCACCAAATCCACTAACAATTTTTTCATCAACAGAATTCCATACATGGTACTCATTTGGAAAGTTCAAACTATGTATATCTATACCATTCAAAGTTTTAAATAAATTATAATAATTTTTATTATTACAATGATAATCAAATGTATATAATTTAGCCTCAGGCTTAATAAACTTTAAAAAATTAGAATCCGTTCCGTTTAAACTATAAAATAAAGTATAATCTCCTATCTTTTCTAATTTTTGTTTATAGTGCTCATAAAAATAATCCTTATCAAATAAATCAAAATTTGGTTTGACTGTTTTTTTCTTAAATTCATAGATGTTATTATTTACATCAATTTCGAAATAAACATTTCCCTTAAATGATTTTATATTCCTAAACATTGTTTTGCCTAATGGAACTTGGCCAAAGGTCATTATTATAGAAACACTCAAATAATCAACTTCAAAACTTTTAATTTCTTCTAATATAGAATTAATGTTATCTGATATTAAAATGATATCATCATCTTCATATTTAAAAAAATCATAAAATGGTGAACTATCAAAAATAATCGTATCACCGAATTCTACCACATTATATTCTATATTTAAATCAGATAAAATATTCCTATCTCTATATTCTTTTGGTAATTTAAATGATGAATATAAATTTCCATAATTATAACCACCATCTATATCAAAGTCTTTACTTTTTTTATAATACTTAACTAACATTTAATATATTCTTACAAGATTTATATATACTCTTACCACAATTAATTCTATCATCAAGTTTCTCAAGTCGATTCATATTAACTATCGATACTACTCCAACATTAACCTCACATAAAAACACATCATCTTTATCATCCACGATAAAATCACACCCTACCATACCACATCCAAAGTATTCACTCATTAAAATGGACACCTTTTTTGCAACTTTCATAGTATTTTTACAATTCATTTTTTCAAATGTTGCATCTTTGGTGTTTCCATTCACAACATCACTATTACAATTATTGAACCAACTCCATTCTCCACTATGGTGTGCCTCATAATAAAATATAGATTCTCCAAACAAACAACTGACTCTCCTAAAGACTCTTGGCCAATCAGACTTACCACTAAATTTCGTAAACAACCATCTATTTAAATTATGAGGACAATCATTATAAGATATTTCTTTAATCAAATGTCCTCTCTGAGAAGTATATTCATTAGGTTTTATAACAACTCGTTCACCAAGTTTTTCAAAAATTTCATCTTTATCTTTTGGTTGATAAACATAAGGTGTTACAGGTATACCTTTAGATACTAAAAAATCTAATATTACATTTTTATTTAATGTCATAGCACCATAAAAATAAACATTACTTCCAAATTTCTCCGGCCCATGTAGGACTTCATCACAATTAAAAGACTGATGAGAAACCAATAAAACTTTTTCAAGATCATAGAAATCATTTTTGATTTTATCATTTAAATCTTTTATATTAAGTATAACTTCAGAGGTTATATTATTATCCTTATTTAACCTTGCACTAGCCTTTCCATATGTGGTATCATGTATGCCTGTAAAAGGACTATAAAAAAATATACCACTATTCATACTTTTTCCATACCCAAATTGGTTCTCCGAATTTTTTATCTTCCTTATTCTCAAGTGATTTTTCCGTCCATACCGAACCTTCATAGGTTTTTGCCGTTCCTGCTCCACCACTATTAGGTCGTTTAGCCATTTCCATTCCAATACAACCCTTATATTCCCCTAACTTGGATAGATAGTCATTCATAGGATTACAAATTTCCAACCAACCTCTTTCGGTTGACCACTTTGAATTCGTATAGACATCTGATATATTCACTAATAAGTATCCACCAGGTTTAATACTTCCCCATAAGTTACCCAAGGTCGATTGTAGAAAATCCTTGTTCCAATCGTTTATATCTTTGTATCTAACCCAACTTTGTGTATCATCGTAACTATAACGCTCTACGCTAAAGTATGGTGGACTCGTAAATACCATATCAAAATGATTCTCATATTGAGTAAAATCAAAATCTTCTGCGGGTGAACAATGGAATTCACACTTTCTCTCGTGTTCAAAAAATCCCAAATGTTTCTCATAAAACTCTGATTGTTCTTTATAGATAGGGTGATTCTCCTTCCTCGGATCTAAACCAACATAGTGTTTACCATGTTCACTAGCGTAAAATCCAGCTAACCTATCACCCCATCCCATCGAAAAGTCTAATATGTTCTCTGATTCAAACATATCGTAAATTATCTTTGCCACATTCGGTTTGAATTGAGAACAAATATACTTTCTCAATCCAATCATAGTTCTTAATATATTCTTGTTTATCTTGGTCATTTTAAGTGAGTATGCACTTCCCATAAGAGTTTTCATAAACTTATGAGTTTCCCAAGTTCGTTTAGGTCCTGGTGCCACAGAACCATCCACACTCCATCTATTTTCTATTTGAAAATAGTTACTACAATGATTACCTGAATTTAATCGTCTGAAATACAATGGTTTTCCATCATACTTTAAATCATAGGTGTATTCAGTTCCCTCTCTTGCATACCACTCTCCCTCTACCATAATTTCATTCCATTTCATCCCCTTGAGTTTTTGAAAATCTTTCCAAGCTTTCTTCTCGGTCAAATTTGGATATGGTAGTGGATATGTCATTGCTACCGTAGCAAGACTTTCCTTAACATCCTCTTTATCAAATGTTTCTGTTATGTATTCCCATTCTTTCTCGTTTATTTCGAGA
>Ga0114932_10003825_pt1 | contig 14455 bp, 12 predicted proteins | sample 2SBtaG_2_FD_87286 | JGI IMG/M metagenome (GOLD analysis project Ga0114932, IMG submission 87286) | Deep subsurface microbial communities from Kolumbo volcano to uncover new lineages of life (NeLLi) - 2SBTROV12_ACTIVE470 metaG | ecosystem: Environmental > Aquatic > Marine > Volcanic ...
AAGGGCGCCCTTTATTGGGGCGCCCTTTTTCTTTGCGGATTGAGCGTCCGCCGGTCAGCCCACCACGGGCGGCCAAATGCGCTTGCCGATACTGGGTGAGCCGGGCGCGTGCAATGTGTAGGTGATGATCTTGTTGGTCCACACGGTCTCATCCAGGGCCAGGGATTCGTGGTTCTGAAAATGCTCCCGGCGCGCCTCCAGCGACAGGAATTCATACATCACGGAATGCTTCGCCCACCCCGCGACGGACACCAGCTTGCGCGTCGCGATGCAGCCGGGCATGCGCGACATGGCGGGAAGCCGGTATTGGGCGTACCAGGCGGCCAGATCGAACTCGTCGTCGAGGGTCTTGGTTCTGAAACTGCCCATTTGGATGGCCGGACCGGGCGTCGCACCGGCGGGACGGGCATCGAACTCGGGGCCGGAAACAAATTCCTCCTGGACGAAAATACAGGTCCGCGTGCCGATGCGGCGGGCCAGCATGGCGGGCGCCGGATCGGGCAAGGCGTTTTCCCACTCATCGATGCGGGGGTCGGCAAACACATGCGGCGAGGTGGCGCCGACCAGCATCAGAAATTGTGAGCCGGTGCCGATGTCCTGGTCATTTTCGGGACGACTGAGAAGGTCATGAATGGCCTGCATGCGTTCACCGCCACCGGTTATTTCGTAGTGCGCGGCCCAGGCGACGCCCGGCCGCATGAGGATTCCCGGCAGGTGCTGACCATGCAGCCAATCGATGAAGGTGTTTCGATCATTGTCGTCCAGGTCATACCAGGTTGCCCAGATGCCGTTGTCCATGTGAGGCCTCCGCTTGCTTGGTTCTTGTTTGATACGGCCGGCAGAATCGCACGGCCGCGCTAATGGCGCATGATAATCTTCATGCTGTCGGCGCTGGGTGAATCCAACGTTTCCAGGGCCGTGCCCAATTCGTCCAGGGGCAGCTCATGACTGATCAGCGGCAGCAATTTGACCGCGCCCTTGGTCACCAGATCAACGCTGGGCAGGTAGTGTTTGCCCTTCGACGCCCGGGCATTAATGAGCAGAAGCTCTTTGTAATACAGTTGATAGAAGGGCAGCTTGCCTTCGGTTTCCGTAAACGTGCCGAAGTTCAAGATGCGCCCGCCGACACGGGTCAGATCGATGGCTTGGGCAAACGTCGACACACGGCCGGCGGACTCGATGACCATGTCCGCGCCACGTCCGCCGGTCAGCTCCAGCACCCGGGATTTCAGATCATCGCCGGGCTCCAGCGTTGCGTCGGCGCCAAGCTGTTCGGCCAATTCCCGCTTCCAGGCACTTCGGGTGATGCCGATAACGATGCCGGCGCCGCTTGCCTTGGCCAGTTGGCAATGGATTTGCCCGGTGACGCCCAGTCCGATGACGACAATCGCGTCGCCGGGCCTCACCGGCGCCAGTTCCTGGGCATGCACGCAGGTCGTCAGCACCTGCAGGAATGAGGCCTGCTTATCGTCGATGTCGTCCGACAAGGGGATCGCGTTGCCGGCCGGGATGGTCAGGTATTCGGCAAATCCGCCGTCCCGGTCGCGACCGATCAGGCCGCCGTTCGGGCAGATGTTGAATTGCCCTCTCTGGCACTGATAGCAGGTGCCGCAAAACACCGCCGGATCAACGATGACGCGGGTACCGGCACTGACGCCGTCGGCGGCGGATTCAACAATCTCGCCGATCATTTCGTGGCCCATGATGCGCGGATAGGCGACCGGGATACCGCCGCGAAAGATGCCGAGATCGGTACCGCAGATGCCCGAATGGCTGACCCGCACCAAAACGTCCCCGTCTTCTGCGGCCGGCGTTTCAATTTTTTCCGGGTCCAGAACCCCCGGATTGTTCAAAACCATCGCCCTCATGGGATCTAATCCAGGACTTCCGGATTGATCGGATAGACCGGCCGCTTGCCGCTCAAGACGTCGACCACGCCGCGCGCCGTCTTGGTCTGAAGTTCCTCCAAGGCCTCGATGGAATAGAACGCCGTGTGGGGGCTCAAGATGACATTATCGCGGCCCAACAGCGGCGACCCCGCCGGCAGCGGCTCAACCGGCACGACGTCCAATGCCGCGCCGGCCAACTGGCCCGCGTCCAGCGCCGCCGCCAGGGCATCCGTGTCGACCAGGGGGCCGCGCGCCGTGTTGACCAAAAGCGCCTCGGGCTTCATTTGGGCAAAGGCCTCGGCACCAAACAGGCCCTTGGTTTCCGGCATCATGGGGACGTGGACGGAGACATAATCCGACATCTTCAACAAGGTTTCGAAATTGACCAGTTCGACGTCCATGGCGGCGGCGATCCCCGCATCGACAAAGGGATCCGATGAGATGACCTGCAAGCCGAAAGCCTGCGCCTTGGGCGCCACGGCGCGGGGAATTTGGCCAAATCCGGCCAGACCGAGGACGCGGCCACGCAGCCGCGACAGGGGCGTCACCGCCGGCATCTCCCAGCGCCCCGCCTGGACAAGTTGGTTGGAGAAACTGACCTTGCGGGCCAAATCCAAAAGCATCGCCATGGTGTGGTCGGACACTTCATCGATGCAATAGTCGGGAACATAGACCACCGCGATCCCGGCTTTGGTGGCTGCCGGGATATCGATATTGTCGCCGCCGAGACCGAACCGGCCGATGACCTTGCACTTCTTCATGCCGGCAATGACGTCGGCGGTAATTTGAGCGTAAGTGACGATCAGGCCGTCGGCTTCGGCGGCGACGTCCAATATGCCCTCAACGGTCGGCTCGCTGGCCATGACCATTTCGGCATCCATTTCCGACAGCACCGCCTGCGCGGGGTCCAGATTCGGAAATGGGGAATCGGCGACGGCGATCAATGGGTTGCCCATTGGTATTCTCCCTGTAGGTCTTTTGTTGGTCGGTCCGCTGACAGTGTAGAATCATCGAACCCGGATAAAAAAATTCTTTTTGGGCCTGGGACCATACGGAAACTTCATTGAAAATCAGCGTGGCGGCCGGGCCTTCCCGGGTTCCGGGATTACTTTTTCTTGCGCGAATGGTTTGCCGCCAACTCCAGTGCCGCACAGACCGCCGACGCGTCCTCATCATGATGGCCCTGCGCCACCGCCGCATAATAGGGCTGCAGGGCAGCCTGGTAGATGGGTATGGGGCAAAGATGGTTGGCCGCATGTTCGGAGATCAGCCGGGAATCCTTCAGGGGAATGGAAAAATTCATGCCCTCCGTATCATAATCTTCGTTTACCATCATGGCGCCCCGAACCTCGAACATGCTGGAACTGGAACCGCTCCCGCTGATCACCTGATGGATCATTTCCGGGTCCAGTCCGGCTTTCATGCCCAGCACCATGACCTCGGCGGCGACACTGTTGTGGACCAAGTTGAGGATATTGCCGCAGAATTTCATTTTCATGCCGGCGCCGAAATCACCGACGTAAAATGTGCGGTGCGCGAAGCCCTGAATGACATGCTCAACCGCGTCATAGGCGTCCCTGTCACCGCTGCCAAAGGCCGTCAGCTGCTTTTTCAAGGCCAGGATGCGGTTGCCGCTGAGCGGGCAATCGAGCAGGATTTTGCCGTCCGCGGCCAGGACATCTCTGGCTTTTTCCTTGTCGGCGATGGCGAAGGTGCTGGTTTCCAGAACAATCTGACCGGCGCGCCCGCCACTGTTGAGGCCGTTTTCTCCGCCGGTCACGTCAGCCAGCACTTCTGCTGTCGGCAGGCACAGAATGACCACGTCTGACCGGTCGGCAACATCGGCGGGTGACGCCCCCGACGCCCCGCCGTCGCGTTCGAGAGCCGCGCGTTTTTCCGGCTCCACATCGAAGCCGATGACCTGAAAGCCACTTTTGACGAGGTTGCCGGCCATGGCCGAACCCAAAACGCCAAGGCCGATAAAGCCGACGGTTTCGCTCATCACGTTCGCCCCCTGCTGATCCAAATCGAAGAAGGCGTTAGGAAATCAAGACGCGATCTGCTTGGGTTTCGCTTCGTCGCGTTCCTTGATCGCCTTGCGCACCTTTTCCGCCGTTGCCGGCAGGCTGGTGATGCGCACGCCGACCGCGTCGTGAATGGCGTTCATGATGCAGGCCGCCGTCGGCACCGAAGTTGGCTCGCCGACGCCCTTGGCGCCGAACGGACCGGTCGGATCGTAATTTTCGACGATGTGAACTTCCACCTCCGGCATGTCCAGGCTGGTCGGCATGATGTAATTGGTCAGGTTCGGATTGAGCTGCTTGCCCTTGTCGTCGAACAGCATTTCTTCATACAGCGCCAGCCCGACCCCCATGGAAATACCGCCTTCGACCTGGCCTTCCACCAAGGTCGGATTGATGGGGGTACCGCAGTCGTGGGCGGCAACGATGCGCAGGACCTCAACTTCGCCTGTGTCCTCATCAACTTCGACCTCGGCGACCTGGGTGGCGTAAACATAAGTGCCGAAAGGTTTGCCCTGACCGGTTTCCGGGTCCATGGCGACGGTGTGCGGATTGAAGGACGCACTGCCCAACGCCGGCTGACCGTCAACGAACTGCGCCTGTTGGGCGACGTCGCCGATGGACAGCGCCTTTTGCGGGTAGTTTTTGACCTGGATTTTCCGGTCCCGGGCTTCCAACTGTTCGGGCCGCACACCCAGCATCGGCGCCGCCGTGGCGAACAGGATATCTTTTGCCTTTTCCGCCGCCATCTGGATGGCGTTGCCGGTCACGTAGGTGGTCCGGCTGGCAATGGCGCCGGTATCCATGGGCGTCGTATCCGTATCCGCCGACACCACCTTGACGTCGTCGGCGGCAATGCCCAGTTCCTCGGCGGCGATCTGGCCCAGCACGGTCAATGAGCCCTGCCCGGTTTCCACCGTGCCGGTCAGCACCGTCGCCGTGCCGTCTTCGTTGACCTTGACCACGGCGGCGCTGGCGTTGGCCAGCACGGTGAAGCCGATGGGATACCACATGCACGCAATGCCGCGGCCGCGCTTCTTGTTTTTCTTGGCTTCCGTCCAGCCGAACTTGTCGGCGGCGATCTCCAGGGATTCCTTGACCACGACGCTGTGCAGGACCTGTCCCGTGGGGCTGGATGAGCCTTCGTGAAAGGCGTTCTTGAGGCGAATTTCCAACGGATCGATGCCCAATTCGCGGGCGATATCGTCCATATGGGATTCATAGGCGAAACAGACCTGCGGCGCCCCGAAGCCGCGCATGGCGCCAGTCATGGTCTTATTGGTGTAGACCGCCGAGGCTTCGACCTTGACGTTGTCGATGTTGTAGGGGCCGACCGACAAAATGGCGCCCTTGCCCATGGTGGTTTCGCTCCACGAACAATAGGCGCCGCCGTCACAAACGATGCGGACCTTGCGGGCGACGATCGTGCCGTCGTTGGCGACACCGGTGGTGTAATCCATGACAAAGGGATGGCGCGTCGTTGATGAGATAAACTCATCTTCGCGGGTGAACACGCCCTTCACCGGGCGCCCGGCCTTCTTCGCCAACAGGGCCAGGATCGGCTCAAGGGTAATTTCGTTTTTGCCGCCGAAATTTCCGCCGACGATGGTCGCCGTGATGCGGACCCGGTTCATCGGCAGATCGAGGGTCCGGGCCAGATCGGCGCGGCCAAGGGTGATCCGTCCCAAGGACGAATAGACATGCAGATCGCCGGTCGGTTCCCACAACGCGATGGAGGCATGGGGTTCCATGGGTACGTGTTCGACCATTTGTGTTTTGAAGCGCCGTTCGAAGACGTGATCGGCTTCGGCCAGGGCCTTGTCGACATCGCCCTTCTTGATGATCTTGGAGGTGTAGACGTTGGTTTCGCCATGCACCTTCGGTGAGCCCTCTTCCAAGGCCTCCAGGGGATCGAATACGGGCTCCAGCGGTTCGTATTCGACCTTGATCTTGGCCAGGGCATCCAGCGCCTGCTGTTCCGTTTCGGCGGCCACCGCGGCGACACCGTCACCCATGTGACGAACCTTGTCATCGGCCAACAGGGGCTGGTCCTGGTAGGACGGCCCGAACGTGACAACGGGAATTTCCTTGCCGGTCAGGGTCGCCACCACGCCGGGCATCTTTTCGGCTTCGCTGACATCGATGCTGAGGATGTTCGCGTGGGCGTGTTCGCTGCGCAGTATTTTCGTGTGCAGCATGCCGGGAAAGGCCATGTCGTCGATATACATGGTTTTGCCGAGAACGTGCGGGCGGCTATCAGGGCGGGTGACACGTTGACCAACGGCCGGGGTCTGTTTGTTGACCTCCGGCGTCAGTGGGCGCAAACCCTTGCCAATGTCCGCAAAAACCGCCGGAACCGTGCCGTCGTCCGCGTGCCTCAAGGACTCCAGGGGTTTTTCTCGTTCTTTGACGTCTACTTTCGGGGCCATGGCTCAATCCTCTATGTCTTGAACTTTGCAATAAGCGTCAGGGCAATAAGCATCAGGCGGATTTGCGGTCGTCGTCGGACTGCCCGCTGATATCCATGATTGCCTGGATTATCTTCGTATAGCCGGTGCACCGGCAAAGATTACCAGATAAGGCTTCGCGAATCTCATATTCCGTCGGCGTCGCATTCTTGTCGAGAAGCGCCTTCGTGGAAATGATCATGCCCGGCGCGCAAAACCCGCACTGAAACGATGACTCTTGTTCAAACACCGCCTGCAGCGGGTGCAAGTGATCATAGTCACCGAGACCTTCAATGGTGACCACCTCGCGGCCATTCGCCTGAGCCGCCAGCATCAGGCAGGAATTGACCGACTGGCCATCGATCAGAACCGTGCATGCGCCGCAGTCACCGACGTCACAGCCCAGCTTCGAGCCGGTCAATTTCCAGTTCTCGCGCAACAGGCCGAGGAGCGTCGTCTCGGCGCCGACATCGGCCGACATTTCCTTGCCGTTGACTGTAATGGTGACGTCCATCGAACCACTTTCCCTTGTTAAATGCTTAGACCTGGGCGCGCTCGAGAGCTTCCACAAGAACCCGTTTGGTGCCGGCCCGGATCAGATCGAGCCGGTAGTCGGCGGAGGCGCGGAAATCGTTGATCGGTTTGGCTTCCGTCGCCGCCACGTCGCCGGCTTCGGCGAAAAGATCGTCGCTCGGCGCCTTGCCCTCCAGCAGGTTCTCGGCTTTCCGGGTGCGGATGACCGTCGGCGCCACGGCGCCCAGCGCAATGCGCACGTCGGCCATCTTTCCCGCGTTGAGATCAAGACTAGCGGCGGCGTTGACCAGCGCCAAGGCCTGGCCCTTGCGCAGGCCGAACTTGCGGAACGAACATCCCCGTCCCAGGCGTTCGCGGGGAATGATGATATCGACCAGCAATTCGTCGGGCTCAAGGGCGGTCTTGCGCGGACCGACGAAAAATTCCGTCAACGGCATGGCCCTGTGGCCGATCGGGCCGGCAACGGTGACGACCGCGTCAAGGGCGACCAGAACCGGACCGCTGTCCATGGACGGCACGCAGGTGACAAGATTTCCGCCCAACGTGCCCAAATTCCGGGTTTGCACCGCGCCGATGGTCAGCGCCGCTTCCTGCATGGCGGGCGCGTGTTCCGCCACCAGGTCCGAATCCATGATTTCCGTGTGGGTCACGGCACTGCCGATGCGCAACCCCTGATCGGTCAGATCGATGCCCCGAAACTCGGAAATCGACGACACATCAACGACGATTTTTGGAACCTGCGTGGTGTGCTTCAGATCGACCAGATAGTCGGTGCCGCCGGCAAGCAACCGGGCGTTGACGCCGTTCTCGGCCAAAATGGCGACCGCTTCGTCGGCGGTGCCCGGTGCAACATATTCAAAAGGCTTCAACTTCGATCCCTCGTTGTCCTAAGTCGTCCCACGTCTCACTGGTGGCGGCCTGTTCGCCGATAATCCAGGGCAACGAAACAACGCAGCGGGAAAAACCTGTCCAGAAGTCTTCCCGCGGCGCCGCTGACAACTCATCATCAACACACAGATTGGTTCGCGTTGCCTTATTTCAAGCCCTGCGCCTTCACGTGCCAATGACCGCCTCAGGCCACCTTGGCCATGGTATCGTTGGCAATCGTCTTGAATTCCTCGACCGTCAACAGCCGCTTATGCTCCAGCCCGGAGGCCTTGACGCCGGCAAGAATTGCCGCGGCTTGTTCCTCATTGGCCTTAATCTGCAACCGCTCAAGCCAGATGTTGATGGTGTCGATACCGCTGCCCTTGCCAATGACAACATCGGCCGGCGGCTGACCGACGAATTCCGGCTTGAACGGAAACAGTTCGGTCTGATGTTCCGTGCCGCAGTTCTTGAACCAGTTGGCGATGATACCGGATTCGACCTGGAACAATTGATCACCAACGACCGAGCGGTTCGACGGCACATCGACGCCGGCAATCTCCTGAACCAGCTTCGACAGGGGATACAATTTGTCGTAGTTGAGACCGATGTCCTTGCCATACATGGTCAGCAAGGCCATGGCGACGTCTTCCGTCGGCGCATTGCCGGCCCGTTCGCCAAGCCCCAGAACCGTCGAATGGACAACCTCGGCGCCTTCCGCCAAGGCCATGATCGTGTTGGCGACGCCCATCCCGAAGTCCTGGTGGAAATGCGTCTCAAGCCTGGTTTTGACGCGTTTTTTCACCTGGCGGACGAAATACTGCATGGCATGCGGCGACAGCACGCCGAACGTGTCAACCAGCGCCAGGGCATCCATGTGGCCTTCATCGGCAACCTTGAGGATCAGGTCCATCACCCAGTCGATGTCCGAGCGCGAGAAGTCGATCGGGAAGAACACCACCTCCAGGCCCTTTTCGTGAGCGTAAGCGGTTGCTTCGATGGACAGATCGACGGCCTTTTCCAGCGGCCACTTGTAGGCGTGCTCGATCAGGTGGGTGCTGGCCGGCACTTCCATGATCAGGCCCTTGACGCCACAGTCCACGGAGGCATCGATATCGTTTTTCATGCATCGGCAGAAGGAATAAATCTCCGGGCCCAGATCGCGTTTGTTGATTTCATAAATGGCCTTGAAATCATCCTTCGAAACCGCCGGCAGCCCGGCCTCGATCCGATGAATGCCGGCCTCGGCCAGGCCCTCGGCGATCCGGATCTTGTCATCGACGTTGAAGGTGATACCCGTCTGCTGCTCGCCGTCGCGCAGCGTTACATCATGGATTTTGATGTTGTCGGCAAATTTGAAGTCCGACATGACTTCGTCGACAAAATTCCACGAACTGGTGAACCAGTTATCTGTTTCCCAAGGTTGATCGGTCATGACAGGTAGCTCCTGATCTCAGCAAAATGACAATGGAAGTGCATATCCAGAAGGCGGACAAACTATGCATCATTACAAACCACTATTGTGCGCCTCCGCAACCAAAGACTTAAGGCATGGGGCTGTGAAACTAAAATTCCAATTTTGCCTATGCCAATGAATAATTAGCATGAAAATGAGGCCTGGAGTGTCTTGCCTTCGTTTTTCCCATGCTGCTAGGCTTGCCGCAACGAATGATAGGGCGTGTCCCTGAACCATTCCTCACGAATAATCATTTTGACACCCAAAACAGGGGGAGAACATGAGGTACGGAACCGCAAACTTCGGCATGATTGGCACCGACTACCAGGAAAAGGTGAACTGGGACCGGCTCCGTAAATATCGGCTTGAGAACGCCCGGGCGCGGATGAAAGCCCATGGCCTCGGCGCCATGCTCTGCATGTACGACGAAAACTGCCGTTACATCACGTCGACCCTGACGCCGGGCTGGAACCGGCTGAAGCCCGGCCTGCGCTACGCTTTGCTGTGCGGTGACGGTGCCCCGGTTTTGTTTGAACAGGGTGATATCGGCGTTCAAATTCAGCGCCATTCCCCCTGGATTCCGGAAGAAAACATCCGCTATTCCTACGCCTGGATCAAAGGCGCGGCCGGCAGCGCGTCAAAACAGCAGGTGACCAAGTTCACCAACGCCATTCTCGAAGAAATGAAGCGCTATGGTGTCGCCGGTGAGAAATTGGGTGTCGACTTCATCGACATCAACATGATCGGCGCCTTCGAAGATGCCGGCATCAACTGGGTCGACGGCATGACGGCGATGATGGAAGCCCGCGCCATCAAGAATGTCGACGAACAGGAATGCATGCGCATCGTCGCCGCCATCGGCGACGCGGCGCACTGGGAATGCATGAAGTTCCTGAAGCCCGGCATCACCGAAAACCAGGTGACCGCGCATATCATGGAATACCTCTACAACATCCCGGGCATGGAAGACGTGGAAGACGTGATCGTGTCGTCCGGCCCCAACACCTGGCCGAACTGGCGGAATTTCACCGACCGCATTATCCAGCCGGGCGACATTGTCTTTATGGACCTCGCGGCGCTGACGTGGAACGGCTACAAGTCGTGCTACTACCGCACCTACTGCGTTGGCCGTCAGCCGACCCAGGAAATGAACGACACCTACGAGGAAGCACACAAGTGGCTGTTCGATTCCATTAACGCGGTGAAGGTCGGCACCACGACCCGGGAAATCGCCGAGCAATGGCCGTCGGCGAAGGAAGCCTGGGGCTACGACGAAGAAGATCAGGCGGCCGCCAACCTGTGGGGCCACGGCCTCGGCCTGGCCCAGTATGACCCGCCGGTGATCTCCCGCATTTGGTCCTTGGATCACCCGGTCGAAATCAAGCCGGGCATGGTCTTCGCGCTGGAAACCCAGCACGGCAAGACACATAAGTACGGTGTACGGATTGAGGAAATGCTGATTGTCCACGACGACGACGTGGAAATCATTTCCAACTTCCCGGTCGAAAAGATCACCGTCGTCGACCCCATGTAGGGGAATCCGGTTTGGGCGGCGGTAATACGCTGCCGCCCAACACCGAACCAAAGGAACATCATGAACGATTTTATCGTCTCTTTGAGCGACCCAGCAGCCGGTGACGCCGGCCGTTTCGGACCGAAAGCCGCCAACCAGGCGGCCTTGGCTCATTTGGGCCTGCCGACACCGGGCGGATTTTGCCTCAGTGCCGAGGCCTATATGTCGCAGGTCGAGGCGCTTGGTCTGACCGAGGTGGCGGAGAAGGCCGTCACCCTGGAGTTCTTTGAGGCCCGTCCCTACATCTCGCAAATTCGCATCGCCATGTTCGATGAACCGATGATCGATGAGATCAAGCAGCCCCTGCTTGAGGCCTATCACGCGTTGACGGCCGAGACAGGGAAATTGGTCGCCGTGCGTTCATCGTCGCTGATGGAAGATACCGAGGGATCATCCTTCGCCGGACAGTTCCAAACCTATCTGGGTATCGACAATGAGAAGGATTTTCTGACCACGGTGCAGGCCTGCTGGGGGGCCCTGTGGGCATCGCGGGCGCTGCGCTATATGGACGCCAAGAATATCCGGGCCATCGATACGGCCATGGCGGTTCTTGTCCAGCCGCTTATTCAGGCCACGGCGTCGGGCGGCGGCATCAGCCAGAGCGCCGACGGCGGCATGTCGGTGACGGCAACCTGGGGCCTTGGCGAAGCCATTGCCCAGGGCGAAGTGGTGCCCGACCGCTATGACCTGAACGCCGACGGCGAACACGTCGACACGGCAACCGGGCGCAAGGGCCACACCGTCCATTGTGCGCATCGTCATGAGGCGCCGACGACCGACGCGGTTGACAAAAAACGCGCTGCGGAACCGTGCCTGCTTCCGGTCCAGGCGGAAGAAATCGCCGCCATGATGAGAACCGCGGAAGGCTTGATCGGCGGTCCCGTGGAAATCGAATGGGCCATGGATGACACCGGCATCAAGTTGTTGCAGGCGCGGCCGTTGCATACGGAACCCGCGCCGGTCCCCGATCAGAAGTGGGACCGCCATCCCGGCATCAAGGGCCAACCGGCCGGCGTCGGCTGGGGCACGGGACGGGCCTGCGTGATCAGTTGCGAATGCGAACTTGGCCGCGTTGCCCTGGGCGACATCTTGGTCACCAAGGTCGCCGGCCCGGCCTTAAGCCAGGTGCTGCCCCGGGTTTCCGGCGTTGTCGCGGAACTTGGCGGCAGCACGTCGCATTTGGCCTCGCTGGCCCGCGAGCGCGGCATTCCCATGGTTCTCGGCGCCCTTGACGCAACCAATCAGATTCCCGACGGAAATCAGGTCGCGGTTGATGGCGTCAATGGCGTGGTCCGCTGGTTGCCGACCTGACGTTGCCAACGCTAATCCGTACTCAGAAGATCACGCAATGCTTCGACAAAGGCATTGGTAATTTGCGACCGTGTTTGTGCGGTCGGAAATAACAATCCGTATTCATAGCGAATTTTTGGCGTGAAGGGCTTGGCAACAACCTGCGCACCGTAGGCCGACGCAATGAATGAGTGGACGATCGAAACGCCCAGTCCCTTGGCGACCAGATTGGTCGCCAGCAACGTCGAGGGCGCCTCAACACTGAGAATACGGTGGACCCCCAAACGGCCAAACAATTCGTCCGTCTGGTAACGCAGTAGCGAACCGGCGTTCATGGATATAAACGGAAGGTCGGCCAGGTCTTCCGCGACAATCTCGGATTTGGCCGTGAGCGGGTGACCGATGGGCAGGACACAAACACCCGCAGCGGTGAACAGCGGCTCCACATCAATGCCCTGACGGTTGATCGGCAGGGTCGCGATACCGAAATCGAATTGCGCGCTTTCGACGCCTTCCTCGACATCGCGGCGGGTCCCCATTTCTACCGAAATCTTGATCTGCTTAAACTTCTTGCTGATCGCGGCAATGGTATCGGGCAACAGGCCGTAGGCCAGCGCCGGCATGGCGATAATCCTCAGCGCGCCGGTTTTCAAGGTGCGGATGTCGCGCGCCGTGGCCTTGATTTGATCAATGCCGGACAGCAGCTTCTTCACGTCAATATAAAAGTGCTGGCCTTCCGGCGTGATCCGTAAGCGGCCATGCTGGCGATCGAAAATGTTCAACCCCAGTTCGGATTCCAACTGCGCAATCAGCCGGCTGACTGCCGATTGGGTCAGCCCCAACAGATCGCCCGCCTGGGTCGTGGTACCGCTGGCGACAACGGCGCGCAAGGCCTCCAACTGTCTGATTTTCATCGTGGTGTATCCCAGAGTTCCAGCGACGCTAGGATACTCGCCACTCAATGGTTATGCAATACTGGTATATGGTGGGGGAAATTTCGAAGAAATTTTCATACTTCGATGGATGATGCGCCACCCCCTATCATTCACGACGATGCTCAACGGTTCGCGCATTCGGACGCCGTCGGCCCCACGTTCATCAATGGCTCAGCAGTAGGATTTCCTAAGGTACGATGCCAGGCACACCCAGTTCGGCCGCCAGCGCCTCAAGTTTTTCAAATAGCACTGCGTGGATGGGAATACCGCTGCGGCGGCGTTCTGCGCGAACCGCGTGGGCATGTTCGCCGGGAATGCGGATCGCGTCGACACCCGGCATGGTCGGCGAGGCATGCAACTGGCGGATCACCTCGTCAACCTGGCGCTTGAACTGATCGACGTCGGCGAAGGCCTGCACATTCAGGGCAATAATCATTTGCCCGGTATTCGTCACCGAGGTGTCATCGGCGTTGAAATCGACGACATCCTTGCCAAACGCCGCACCGTTCAATGTGCCGGCCAAAAGGCCGAAGACAAGGGCCAGCCCGTATCCCTTGGCGCCGCCGATCGGCAAAAGGAAACCATCGTCAGCACGCTTTGGATCGGTCAGGGAATTGCCCAGGGCATCGATCATCCAGCCTTCCGGCATCATTTCACCGCGCTGCGCCTTGGTCTTCACCTTGCCGTAGGCGGCCACCGTGGTCGCCATGTCCAGCGCCACCGGCGGCTCATCCATGGCCGGGATGGCAACGGCGATGGGGTTGGTGCTGAGCAGCATCTCGGTGCCACCCCAGGGCGGCAGATGATTGGCATTGCCGACCGCCATGTAGATGCCGATCATGTCGCGGGCCAGCGCCATGCGGGCGTAGGTGCCGGCGGGTCCCGCATGATTGCTGTTGCGGGTTCCGACCCAGGCGACACCTGTCTCCGCCGCCTTATCCATGGCCAGTTCGACGGCATGTTTGACCGTCAAATGGCCAAGCCCGTTGCCGCCGTCGATCAGCGCCGTCGCCGACGTTTCCCGGACCGTGGTGATGTCCGCCCTCGCCGCCATGCCGCCGGCCTGAATGCGACGCACATACTGGGGCAGGCGGAACACGCCGTGCCCGTCGGATCCGTTGACATCGGCTTCGCTCATGATCGCGCCGACGGTGGCGGCGTCATCGGCACCGACGCCGGCCGCGCGAAGACATCGGGCGATAAATGCGGCCAAATCTTCGGCTGTGGCTTTCACGGTGCTATCGGGCATAGGGCTTAATCCAAAAGTGAAATGATTTCTGCGCCGAACCGCCGGCGCTGCGCTTCGATCAAGGGCGCGACGGCGGCGGAAAACTCACCGCGCTCGGCATCACTCAATTCGACGATGTCGACATCCGTACCGGCCAGCTTGCCCATCATCTCATCATCCTCGGCGCCGGCCAACTGACGTTGCGTTTTCGTCGC
>Ga0114932_10003826_pt1 | contig 14454 bp, 13 predicted proteins | sample 2SBtaG_2_FD_87286 | JGI IMG/M metagenome (GOLD analysis project Ga0114932, IMG submission 87286) | Deep subsurface microbial communities from Kolumbo volcano to uncover new lineages of life (NeLLi) - 2SBTROV12_ACTIVE470 metaG | ecosystem: Environmental > Aquatic > Marine > Volcanic ...
AAAGAGCATGTCATCTTCAGATATGTTATAGATGCGCTTCAGGTGTTCGACATGATCACGACCCTTCGCAAACCCTTCCTTGAAGCCAAGCGCTTCCTTGAACGGCATGTCCATTTTCTGAACATAGGCTGTGATGTTGTCTTGCGTGTTGTTACTAGAAACAACAGCTGTGATGCCACGACGATTCAGCGCATCGATCACCTTTGTAAAATCGCTATCTGGAGATGTCGCCCACATGATCGCCATCTTTTCTTTTTCAAATCGCGCTTCTGCATGCGCGTTGCGTTCGTCACCTGGGTAGATAACTTCAAGTTGTTGGCAGTATGGAAGGCCGGACGTGTGCATATAAGCACCATGAGCAACTTCATGAGGTGTACCATATGTCTCATGCATGATGTCTGCAGCAAGATCGGCGTATCCATGCATGGTATCAACCAGTGTACCATCAAAATCGAAGAGGATCATTTTTGGTTCACTACCAACTGATTCTTCTGGCAATTTTTCCGCGATTTTATTGATGTTTCTGGCGAATTTGTATGCCCAAAGCCCCATAAATAGAACTGCATAAGCATATAAGAAGATGTCGATTCTGTCAACGATAATCGCCAGTAGAATCAACGGCATCATTCCAGTGACAGTTGAGAGGTTTCGGTACAGTCGGTACGCGAATGTTGTCGGAGTTGTGACATTTTGCTTCCACCCGTACGTCGCACCCTGCACTTCGTCGATATGACGAGCTGCAGCCATGTAGCGGAACTCGAGAAGTCGGAACATCAATTTGGCGATGGTAGCAAAGGCCGCTGCAACAAGTGGCAACGCAGATCCTGTGGCAAGCATCGCACCGTACCCCATAGGAACAAGCATGAAACCGTATTGCGTATCATGAGAAGTTGGCTCAACGTACACACCCCCTAAGTCATACTTACTCGTCAGTCCCTGGTGTCTGCGATATCGTGCAAGCTCGCCATCTGATGCATCAAGGATGTAAGCGAATACAATCATACCGAACCCAAGCAGATTGTATGTGGTGGTGTTGAACATGAACAAGCCACAGCCGGCAATGAAGATTGTGGATCCGAGAGTTGTAATTTGATTTGGAGTAACTTTCGTATTAATAAAAATTCGAGTCAGATATACCGAAAAGAATCTGTTGGTTTGACCCCAGATAGTTTGCGATGCTGCCGAAGGTGAGCTGCTACTTTTTTGGCAGATTTTGCGAAGTTCACTAATGTTCATAATGAAAGTTGTTTGAGAACCGCATCAGCGATTCGTTTTCCTGATTGACCATCTGTCTTGTATCCAAATCTTTTAACCAAGTCTGCACGCTGTCGTTCGCGAATATTTGGATTTTTTATATCTCGATTGATGTACTCTTTGAGTTCTTCGAGGCTGTGAGCCAAACTCACTGCACCTGTCTTCAAAACATTTGTGTAGTGCTCGGTTGTGTACCACCGCCTCACTGACATGTTGAACGGTTTTGGTTTTGGCGTATCGAAGTAAATGTTGATAACCGGCGTGTTTGTGGCCGCTGCGTCAATGGAAAGTGTTGACGCTGTTGTAACCATCACATCCACATGAACCATAAGATTAGCAAAGTGGTGTATCTGTTTTTTTGAATAGTCCCAGTTATCACGAAAACCCTGCGATATTTTCCATGAATTGTCAACATGTACCGTCGTATTGTCCTGAATCCCCTCAAATTTCTTTCTATCCTCCGGATACATGAAGTGAGGTCGCACAAAAAGCTGCGCATGAGTAATCTCGTCATGCTCCACCCACCGTGCAATTGCTTCAGCAATGTTTTTATCTTGTGGCGTCACCCGCCCTTCAGACCCAAACACAATTATCTTCTTGTCGGGATCGAAGCCGAACTGATCACAGAACCGCTCTCGTGACATGATTACTGACTCGTCTTTATATACGTCGAACTGCGGGATTCCGCAGATAAGTATATCATTTTTGCTCACAGCCGAGTATGTCTGAACCTCGTCCGATGAGAACTCGCCCCACACAATAACAGTATCTGGTTGCACTCTCAGATTTATTTTTGAGGGATTATCCCATGTCTTTGGCATGGCAATAATAGGAACGTCATGATCTCGTGCTTGTTTCATGATAGCCACATCATTATCTTCAATCATGCTCGTTGAAAAAAGAAGATCCGGTTCGTACTTTTCAAATAGGTCATGATAGTGCTCAGCTCGCGCAATATATGTGTCGATCGCTCGTGCGGCTTTTTTAATTGTCTTAATTTTTGCAAGAGGAGAGATGAATATTTTTCTCATCCAGAATTTCAGCTTGCTTCCCTCTTCGGGATTGTAGATACCGTAGAGATCACGGAAAATCGTACTCTTGTTGTAGACCAGCGCCTTGTGAATGCCGACCATGAGACGATCACTCCATCTCCATGTTGGCTCGATCATTTCCTCAAACAGAATATTCTCACCGGAAAATTCATCAGTGAACTGCTTGTCTCTGTGCGCAGGTGAAATTATAACGATCTTGTTGCCTGATTTTTTTAGTATCTCAAAGCACTCGGACTGCAAGATGTTCCGTGCTGTTCCTCCACGAGACATGGTTATGAAAATTGTTTTCATCTGAACTTTTGTTTGATGTTGTAGAGAAAGTCCCTCAACCTGCGCTTGTTCAAATACATTGAAACGGATGCATGAGACTTTGATTCACTAAATACACTGTCGTCTACTGCGTCACCTGGATGATCGCTGCGCGCTGCAACAACCTGGATTCGAGTAGGCTTATTACTGTTGTGCGCTATAATCTTGCACCCTGCCTTCCTCAGCATATGCGACAACGTCGCGGGCGAAAAGTTAAGTGGATGCAGAATATCGAAGAAGTGATCAACAGGCTTATTGAATTCAACCACATTTGGTACCTCTATATAGATAACCCCTTCTGGCTTGAGTAGTGATTTGATTTTTTGAAGAGCTTCTTTCGGTGCAGTAAAATGCTCAAATACGTGATGCATGATGATAATGTCAAACTTCTCTCCTTCATACGATTGATGAAAATCGGATAAGTCTCCATTGAATACGTCTATGCCTCGGGTTTTGATGTACGCAGCTTGCTCCTGTGATGGTTCTACGGCTTGTACATGCGAGACATGATCCTTCAAGCTTCCGGCAGTGAACCCCCACCCAGCCCCGATAATGCAGACTGCTGCGTCACTAAGATATGTCTGAAGAAATTCTCGTATCTGTTTCCCCTTATCCTTTTCCTGCAACCGATCTAGGCTTTCTTGCTGTTCTTCCACACTCACCTCTCCGCGCTCTTTAGCGTAATCTTGTGTATACAATTTCTTATAAGCCTCGGGGGTTGGACGCGGATTCGCAAACACCATGCCACAAGATATGCAACAGACGTTTGTAAGTGCAACAACAGGCCCTCCTTTTTTTAGGATGCCTCGAGCTGCGACCTCTTTGTGATCCAGCCCATTGCAGAGCGGACAATGCACTACAACTTCCGTTTCGTATTCGCGTGTAGCGGGTGTTTGTAGAGTCTCCATATGGACCATAGACTATCATCGAAAGTACGTATCGTCAATGTGACATTTAGGATTGTATGCTATGGTATTTGATCACACATATTCAGCTGTTTTCTTACGCTTATGGACTATATTTCTCGTCTTGTATTGAAGGTACGTGGGTGGGTTTCAAGCTTATCGCAGAAGCAATTTCTCTTATATGTCCTTACTCCGTGGTTTGCGCTCATGGCGGTGCTATTTGATTTGAAAAATTGGCTCATATATTTCACAGTGAAAAGCTCTGGTGGTATCTACAATTATTTCTCATTTGTTCATCCCGATGCGATGGCAAATATCGCCCCCATGCTTCGTGATATCATCGACGGCCACTGGGTCATTTCTGATGGAAGAATATTAGAATATGTTACTGCGCCGAACCTCTGGTCTGAGTGGATGCCGCGCGTGCTCTCCCCCATCTTACTCCTTACACAATCCGTAGACGCATCGATGCTACTCGGCCGCTTCTTGTTTGTCACCGTTGCTGGTATCGCGATGTACTTTGCCACAGTTGCGGTCGTGCGCCATCGCGGATTCAGTTTTATTTTTGCAGGCATATTCATCAACGCCACACTGCTTTGGAATTTCTTCTTTATCCATAACTTCGAGAATCTCCGAATCCTTGTTCGTAGTATCACATGGCTTGGCTCTCCTGCCGGTGACCCACTCCTGAGTCGCTATAATAGTTTATCTGTTATGCCAGGCCTGCCCTTTTTCGCTGGGGGTATGCTGTTTATCATCCTGTCATTTGTTCCATATAAACGTTCGTACAGAAATATCTTCTTTGCTGCTGCGTGTATGGCAGCAAACATGTATTTGTACCTGACAAATGCAATGTTCCTGTTTGTGGCGGTCGGCATGATGGGCCTCCTTTTCCTCGGATACAAAAAGCGTGAGCAGTTCACTCGTGCTGTCATTATGGTTGTTACTGCGCTTTTTCTCTCGATTGGATACTTCATCTCGTATTTCAAGATCAATGCACTTCCTCATGCGGATGAGTTTTACCGACGTATTGGGGGTGAACTGACTCATGCGTTCCGTTTTAACTTCTGGCCAGAGTATCTCGTGTACATTGCGCTGGCGCTTTTTGTGCTCTGGTGGGGAAAGAAATATAAGCGTGAGATTGCATCGATGTGTGTTGCTGGAGGTGTTCTCGCTGCACCCGTGTTATTAAACTTGCAAGTTGTTCTCGGGTTCAACCCTACGCCACAGGTGTGGTACGTCCACCAGCTCTTCATGGGGTTCTACTTTGGATGGATGGTTGTATTATTTTGGTTGTACACTGTCGTCAAAAACTCGAGACGCCCATGGCTTGCGCCCACACTCCTTGTTTTGTTTTTTGTTCTCGTGGTGTCACGAAGCTCGTATGCACGTTACTATGCCTATTCGTATTCGCATTCTGGGCACTCAATGCCACCAGCAATTGCTGAGTCAATGGATTGGTTAAACAGCAACACTCCACTCGACTCTGTCGTCATGACACCATCGACTATTAGCAACTCGCTCATCCCGTACAAGACTCATAACCGTGTCTTCATTCCGGTTGCTGTAACTTTCCCCGGACCGATCTCCGAGATTACAGAACGTTTCTTCATTGCTTTTCGATTATACGGTGTGGATTCTGATTTTATCGAGCGAGGTATGAACCGAGATCTGAATGAGTACATTGATGATTTTGCGCGACTTCAAGAGAACAGCTTAAATACGTACATGTTTGATGCGTACCACTTCGGCACAGAATTGAATGATACACTTACGAAGCGATACCGAACGCCGTCTCCTGCGATCATTGCCGATTACATTGCGGAGTACGAGTCCATTCCGTACGAACCAGAGGCCTTACTAGGGGCTCATGCGGTTGATTATCTATACATTGGACCTTACGAAAAGCGTTATTCAAATCTGCCCGAGACAGTTGACTACGCGGAGAAAGTTTTTGATAATGACGCTGTTCAGATATATAAGATCAGATAGATGCACTTAAAAACACTCATTTACTTCATTGATGGAGGGACATGGAAACTACTAGACAAGTGGGTCGCTGAAGGCGAGCTTCCTCATTTCGCTGCACTCATGCGCGAGGGTGCTCGGGCAAAACTCCAGAGTGTTCTCCCTCCCACAACACATACCGCGCTGCCGGCGTTTTTCTCAGGTCGACAGCCAGGAGACTTGAACCTGCTCACATTGGATGAGGTTGATGCAGCCCTACTCACCAGCGACAAATTCTCGCCTCATTTTTTTTGGGAACGTTTGAGCGAGAAGGGGTTCTCGTCGCTCATCATGGATATTCCATTCACGTTTCCACCCAAGCCGTTTGACGGTGTTCTCTTCACCGGATTTTATACCCCTAAGGATTCAGAAAACTTCGTGTATCCACCCGAGAAGGCCAAGGTCTATCCGAACTATCCTCGTGGAGGTGTTGAGATTTTTGATCATATGAAGTTGGGATTTGATTTTGATGAGTTACTTGAGGCGGAGTATGACATCACCCGCGCTCGCTTCAAGGCCTTTGAACGTGAGCTGACGCTTCGAAAATTTGACCTCGCATGTTTCTATGTGAAGGGCACGGATATTCTTCAGCATTTTCTGTGGGATCAGAAAGATAGGATTCTGCAGTATTACCGTATGCTCGACAATCAGATTGGCACGCTTCGCGAGAATCATGATATTGAGAATTTTGTCTTGCTATCTGATCACGGCTTTGCCGATGCACCCACCGAAACCTTCTTTATTAATGCGTGGCTGGCACAGGAGGGATATCTTTCGTGGAAGCCAACATGCAGCAACCCACTACGACGTGCAGGTACATTTGTCATGCAGAGATACCGCCCCCTAGCTCGGTTTGTGTACCAGATGATGCATCGTATCAAAGGATCACCCTCATCCCAAAAAGCCAGCTCGTCTGCGAGTCAGACCGGTTTTGAAATTTCAGGTGGCATCGATCTTTCGAAATCTCGTGCGTATGCCATCGGCGGAACACTCCGCGGAAAAGGTATTGTCATTAACCGCGATCTCGTTAATGAGGATGATGTCGAGGCTCTGCGTGAGGAGATTATTGCTGGATTGAGTAAAGCCACACACCTCAGCCAACCCATCACTCAATCTGTCCTTCGATCTGAAGACTGTGCTGAGGATGCATCGCACTTGCCAGACATTTTATTTCTGCAGGCAGAACGGTTTATTGTTAATGATCGGTATTCCAGCACGACTATCGGCAAGCGCATGACCAATAGCCGCGCAAAAGGGCACCACCTCGCGTCACCGGACGGTGTGTTTGTATGGCATGGCGCTAACGTACAAGCAAAGAAGTACGATGAGTTTTCGATATTGGATATCTACCCAACTATTCTTTACCTCTATGGCATTTCGGATCATGGAGGATCAGGACGAGTATTAAAGGAACTATATGAGTAAAGTTTTCATGTTTGGTATCGATGGGATGGTACCAGATTTATTTGAACAATGGATTGATGAGCTACCAAACCTAAAACGCTTGGTCGATGCTGGTATGTACGCACGCATGGAAACGGTGAAACCCCCTATTTCAATTGCTGCATGGACGTCCCTTCTATCGGGAAAGGATCCATCGCAGACAGGGATGTACAACTACGTAAAACGATTGTCGAAAGATAAAACCGACATGCAGATTGTTAACTCGACAGATATTCAGTGTGACATGTTGTGGGATGTACTTGCTCGACAGGGAAAGCGCAGTATTGTGCAGGGAGTTATATCCTCTACTCCCGTGCGTCCTATTGATGGCGTAATGATCGGAGGCATCCTGACACCAAGTTTCGATGAAGAAGGTTTGTATCCATATGACATGCGAGATGAAATCCTTGAGGCTGCTGGAGGCAAATACCTATTTGATGTTTCTGACTTTACAACGACGACTACGTTCCGCAAGTTCTCGCATGATGACCTGATTCCAGCGGTCTATGCGGTCTCGGATTCGCATCATAAGGTTTTGAAACATCTCATAACAACACAGGAGTGGGATTTGTGTTTATACACAGGATACGGTTCCGATCGCTTTCATCATCGTCTCTGGAGATTCCTTGATGAGCAACATGTTAAGTACGAGGATGATCCGAAATACAAAAATGTTGTTAAGGACTTTTACATATATCTCGACACTGAGCTTGGTGAAATTTTGAAGCTACTCCCTGATGATACCCATGTTGTCGTTATGTCTGACCACGGAATGAATCGATTGAACGGTCGGATTAATTTGAACGATTGGCTTATTCAGGAAGGATACCTTGTCATGTCAGACGAGTTTATGGCTCTGGCCGCCGACGGTCCTGTCGCGTTTAAGGCAGCCTCTGTTGATTGGAGTAAGACTCGGGCCTTTGCGACGAGCGCTTACGAGGCGTTACTGTTTATCAACCGAGATATCGTCTCAGACGACGAGTATGATTCGTTGTGTGATGAACTCGCAACAAAGATCAAGCAAATTCCAAACAAGGGTGGCGAGACAATGAATACAAAGGTGTACATGTCGAAGAATGAGTTCAAGGCGGAGCTCGGAGAGAATGCTCCAGATATGATGGTGTATTTTGACAATCTGTATTGGGGAACGAATTGTGATATCGGCAATGATGGTCTGTACTCATGGCGTAACCTTGTTGGTGCCGATGATGCACTACATGGACGTGAGGGTGTGTGTATTATTTCTGGTGGGAAGACTGTTCATAAGCAGAAGTCGAAAAAAGTCGACATCCTTGATATTACCCCCACTGTTCTCGACATGTTTTGTATGACTCAAGATGATGACATGTCCGGCAGTGTGATAGACTACACATAGTATGAGTGATCGAAAAAAATTTACGTCTGTCTCGATCCCCTCCTTTCTTTTCGAGAAGGCAAAAGAAAAAAGTATTAAGAGTGGATTCCCTTCGGTATCCTCCTATGTGGGGTATGTTTTACGTGAGATTCTTTCTGAGGATGCTGATGCGAAAATCTCAGCTGATGCAGAGATTGTGAAGCATCGATTGAGGTCTCTTGGGTACATAGATGACGAATAGTTATCCACAGTTGGATTACGCGAGCCTTTGCAGGCTTTTTTTGTTTTGTTTGATTTTTGTTTCGTGTGGACTAATTATATATAATTAGAGACTAGATATATAACTTTTTACACATGCAATCACAGACATCAAAGCTCCGTTCACTGTTGGCGGATTCGAATAAAACTATCGTCGTTGGTGGTGCTCATAATGGCATTAGTGCGAAGGCAGTTGAGGAAGCAGGATACGATGCGATTTGGGCTTCTGGACTTGAGATTGCCACGTCTCACTGTGTACCTGATGCAAATATCTTAACGATGTCTGACGTGCTCTATGCAGCGAAGCAAATGGTAGATGCGACTGATATCCCCGTGATCGTTGATTGTGATAATGGATTTGGAAACGCTGTTAATGCCATGAGAACGGTTTCGGAATTTGAAAAGATTGGTGTTGCAGGGGTATGTATGGAAGACAACATTTTTCCTAAGCGAAATAGTTTTTACGCGCAAGACAATCACACACTAGAGTCTCCTGAAGAGTTTGCTGCTAAAATTCGTGCAGCGGTGAGTGCTCGTAAGAGTCCCTACTTTTGCATCATCGCCCGTACCGAAGCGATCATTTCTGGTATGGGAATTGATGAGGCACTCAAACGTACCAAGCTGTATGTTGAGGCTGGGGCCGACCTGATCGTCCCCCACTCTAAGATATTGGATGCATCTGAGATTGAGGCATTTGCTGCTGCATGGGATGGATCTGCACCGATGATCGCAATTCCGACAAAGTATAAGTATGCAACAATTGATGAGCTCAGCACAATAGGTTTCAAGATCGTTATCTATGCTAACTTCGCAATTCGTTCCGCGATCAAGGCCATGACTGAAACCATGCGACGAGCTCGTGAGGCAGGATATGCCGCGAGTGTGGATGACGCAATGGTTCCACTGTCCAAAATGCAGGAGATGGTTGGGTTTGAGGCCATGACAAGAGCAGAGAGAGCATATGTACACAGCAACACACCGTCACCCGTAAAGGAGAAAGTAGCAGTATGATTGACACACAGTCATTTCATGAATCTTTGAAGAACGCTGGCTTTAGCATGTTCACCGGCGTCGCTGACTCAACCACTCAGGAGTGGCTCAAGTTAGTGTATCAGGAACCACACCACGTCATCGCAACTAATGAGTGCGAGGCTCTTGCGATTGCTGCGGGTCACTATCTCAGCTCGAATGACATCGCGTGCGTGTATCTACAGAATGCAGGCCTGGGAAAGATAGTGAATCCACTGACATCTCTGTGCACGAAGGAGGTCTCTCGTATTCCCGCGTTGCTTGTTATCGGCTGGAGAGGTGCACCAGGAACAACAGATGAACCGCAACATGCCAAGATGGGACAGATTACAGCCGAGCTTCTTGATCTGCTAGGTATTCCCTACTCCGAAGTAACTGAGGGGAATTTTGTAGACATAGCTTCTCAAGCGATGGCATGGATGCGCGAACACAAGACGCCTTACGCGCTGCTTGTCAGGAAGGGTCAGATGGAAAAAGTTGACGCGGTGTACCCTCCCGAGTACCTCGTCACTGAGCCAACCCGCGAGCAAGCAATCCACGCAATTGTAGCTGCATCTCCAGTTAATTCGATTTTTGTCACGACAACCGGAAAGACGTCTCGTGAGCTGTATGAGTACCGAATCGAACAAGGTCAGTCTACGGACTCAGACTTCTTGAATGTTGGTGCTATGGGTAGTGCCACCGCGATTGCGCTTGGTATCGCTGGTAACACCGAACGTCCAGTTATCGTTATTGATGGTGATGGGGCGTGCATGATGCAATTGGGAACACTCATTACCGCTGGGGCCCTGTTCCGTCCGAACCTTCTTCATATCGTTTTAGATAATCAGGCATTCGATTCTACCGGAGGTCAGCCAACGTTCAGCGATTGTGTTGGTTTTACAGACGTTGCAGCAACGTGTGGCCTTGAGGCAAGCGCAGTCCACAACCTCTCTGATCTCCAGGATGCAGTTAAGCGTTGTATCACACACAGCAAACCGTCCTTCATTCATATGCCCATTGCTCGTGGCGCCCGATCAGATCTTGGTCGTCCAAAGTCTACTCCGTCTGAACGAGCCGCGGCTTTCACGAGAGAGGTATGCAGTTAGTCGCAACTAACATTCTCACGACAAACGTGCGCTGCGCATCTCACGCAGTCGCTGAGTTACCACACGTCGTAGCTTCTTTGAAAGCGCAACATGTTTTCATTATTACAGGCACATCGTCTGCCCAGAAATCCGGACTACTCGATCGACTCACCGCCCTACTCCCCACATGCTCCGTAACTATTCATGGTGGTGTTTCATCACATCCATCCGCTGCGGACGTACAAGTTGTCCTCAACTCTATTCGTTCCGTGCAACCTGATGTTGTTGTTGGAGTGGGTGGCGGCAGTTCGATTGACGTAGCTAAGGTGGCCTCAGTTCTCATTCATAGCGATGAGGATATTACTTCCATCCTCTCATCCAAGGAATACCCGACTAAAAAAGTACCCATAGTCGCGATACCCACTCTCGCAGGAACAGGTGCAGAAGTGACTCCATTTTCAGTTGTGTACCACGAGGGCAAGAAGTTTTCTTTGGATGCGCCTCAGTTCGCGCCGGATTTCGCAATCATCGATCCGGAGCTTGCGGTAGGCGCTCCTCTTTCACATAGCTACTACGCCGGCTTTGACGCGCTATCACAGGCGATTGAAGCGTTCTGGGCAGTGAGATCCACCCCAGAGTCAGATGCGCATGCTGAGCGAGCAATTCGTATCTTACCCGATGCGCTCATGAAACTTGTGCATGATCCTACTGACGTCTCTGTTCGTCACGAACTCGCCTTGGGTAGTATGTATGCAGGTGCCGCAATCGCGATCGCGCGCACCACAGCACCACATGCACTTTCTTACCCCTTCACTATTTTCGGCGGTGTTCATCATGGTGCTGCAGTAGCTATGCTTCTCCCCTACTTCATTGCATATAACCACTGTGTCACAGAAGATGATTGTGTTGATCCCAGAGGAGCCACATATGTGCGACATAAGATTGAGACAGTTTCGTCTTTTATTTCTGATAGTGTCGATGGAGCAGTCTCGCGTGTTGAGAAGTTGCTCACGATCGGGCCCGACATTGTCATCCCCTCACTTGATGTGAAAGAGATGCTCACAGGAGTGAATCTGGATAGACTAGGAAATAACCCACGTGCACTCAACGAACAAACTATATCTGACTTATACCGTTATATCTTAAACATATGAAAATTGTAATTCTGGCCGCTGGGCGCGGTACTCGAATGGGAGGACTCACCCAGGAAACTCCCAAATCCATGCTTAAAGTAAATGGAAAAACGCTCATACAGCACTCGCTGGAGAATTTAGCCGCTTGCGGTGTTGCGCGTTCTGACATCGGTATTATTGTAGGTTTTCAGAAGGAGAAACTCATGCTTCATTGTGGAAATGACCTCACATACATAGAGAATACTGAGTACGAAAAAAACAACACCATGGGTTCTTTTTGGTATTCGCGAAACTTTGTTGATGGAGAAGACTGTTTGTATATGCATGCAGATGTTTTATATGACGCTTCAATTATTGCTGACTGCATGAAAACCGAACCAGGGGTTAGCCACTTAGTCGTCGATACAGTTAACTGGACAGATGAATCCATGAAGGTTGAGGTTGTGGATGGTAAGCTGGTTGAAGCTACGAAGGAATTACCTGAGGAAAGAACGCATGGCGATTGGATCGGCATTGCAAAAATTGGAAGTAGAGACATTGATGCTGTTTACAACATGATTGATCATCAGCTAGAGCAAGGAGAGCACGGATCGTACATGGCGGTTAAGTGTTTTACCCCACTCGCACAAAAGGGACACTCATTCCACATTGTCCCAACAAATAATAGATCTTGGATTGAAGTTGATTTTGAACATGAATTGAACAAGGCACAAAGCGTGATGTGTGTTGCCTAGGTATCTTTTTTGGGATAGTATAGACGTATACACATTAAGTTCTGCGCATGATTGATGAGGAAAAAAGTGATGTACAGGAAGCGACAGATGAGCAACCTGAGGCATACTCAGAAGAGGAGAAGCAGAAGATAAAGGATCGTCTGCAGAGCTTGGGCTATATCGACTAGCATGACGGGTTTCATTCGCAAAATTATCACAGATTCGTTTTGGCTGTCGGCTTCAAATTCTGGAAGCCGATTTATTTCTTTTTTTGCCGTGATTATAATCACAGCTGTTTTGGATTTGCGGGAGTATGGAGCACTCGTCCTCGCTATGACTATTACAGCCCCCGTCGATCTCCTTTCCGGGTTTGGACTTAACGCTGTACTTGTTAGTGATATTGCGCGCTATCGTGGACAACGAGCACTCAGTCTCATCAAGAAGCTTCTGACTTCTTATATTGCAATAAAGTTACTCATAACCACGCTGTCAGTGATTGTTATGTATATCTTTCGAGATGTCCTCGTCGAGCGATTTGGATCCCTCGTAAGCGATAACTTTAATCTCCTTATTGTGTGGATCTTTGCTGTCATGATCAACAACATCTTCCAGATTATCCTCAACGCATACGAGAAATTCAAAATCCTCTCTGCTGCGAAATTAGTCGAAGTTAGTACGAAACTTGCGCTCGTTGTCGGTCTTTGGCTTGGAGGTATCATTAATTTGTACTGGGCCCTTTTCGCGTACGTTGCCGCGAAGTTGGTAACGGATGTATTCTTTGGTGTTGCCGTGTTTCGTGCCACGAGAGAGCTGTGGTCAGCTAGGTCCTCCAAGGATTCCGTGTATTGGAAAACGATTTCTGGCCATGGTAAGTGGGATATTATGTCCCAAACAGTGCTGGCTCAGATCGACACGAGTTTACGACCATGGATCGTAAAGTTTTTCATTGGCGTTGAGGGTGTGGCTATTTTTTCCGTCGCACGAAACATCTACACAGGTCTGATTGGTGTCGTTCCGATTAAACAGGTCCTCTTCCCCGCCATAGCTCGGCATATTAAGGACAAAGCTCACAACATTATTCTTGCTCAGAAAGCTACCAAGTATACGTTCATTATTTACTCTGTCTTAGCCGCGATCGCTTTTTTTGCCATCAAGCCATTTATTCTTATCTTCTTTCCAAAATACGAAACCTCAATTCTTATTTTCAGAATTTTGCTGGTTCGCATGCTTGTTACGGCCATGAGCTACGGCCAACCAGCATTCTTCTACGCTTATAAACTGCAACGCATCGTGTTTGCTTTTGGCTTCATAAATCTTGTTTCTTTATTCACCCTTCTACCTCTTACGCTAGCTACCTACGGCTTACCCGGTGTGTACATCGAGCGCATCATCGCCCTTTCCATTATCTATATGCTGCGTGAGTTCTATTTGAGAAGAAAACTGAACATCGTTACATGGCGTTGGTCTCATCTGTTCACGTACGATTACTACGACAGACTCTTGATTAAAAAGGGTCGAGATTTCCTCCAACTGAAGTTTAGGAAAACTAGTGTATAGAAAAATGCACTCAGTGCTCGTAGTCTGTCAATCACCTACCTGCGAAGTACAAAGTGCTTTATTCGACTCATAATCATGCGATCCGTTGCATCAAATGCAGTGAGTGATCCGAATGTCCCCGTCGATATCCCGAATTGCTTTCGTAGTCTTCTTTCACGCAAGACAGAGCTTACGACGATTACAACCAGCAGTTGCATCACAGCTCCTATCACCCCAAAGCGCAACATGAGAGGAGGTGCAATCGCAATGACCACGAAGAACTTTACAATGCCCAATGTTGACACATATTTCTGATCCTTGAGTGCAGTGAGTGTAGGAGATTGAGTGATTGAGAATGTATTCAGCAGCAAGCGAAGTGACAGAACCTGGAAGA
>Ga0114932_10003828_pt1 | contig 14448 bp, 14 predicted proteins | sample 2SBtaG_2_FD_87286 | JGI IMG/M metagenome (GOLD analysis project Ga0114932, IMG submission 87286) | Deep subsurface microbial communities from Kolumbo volcano to uncover new lineages of life (NeLLi) - 2SBTROV12_ACTIVE470 metaG | ecosystem: Environmental > Aquatic > Marine > Volcanic ...
AATACATATAAGGCAGATTCCATCAAAGTTCTAAAAGGACTTGAGGCAGTAAGAAAAAGACCAGGAATGTATATTGGAGATACAGACGATGGTACCGGTCTACATCATATGGTTTACGAAGTGGTTGACAATTCGATAGATGAAGCCCTTGCAGGCTATTGTAAAAAAATTGAAATTTTTTTAAATAACAATGGATCAATTACGGTAATTGATGACGGCAGAGGAATTCCTGTTGATATTCATAAAGGTGAAAATAAATCAGCAGCTGAAGTAATCATGACACAGTTACACGCTGGTGGAAAATTTGATCACGACTCTTATAAGGTTTCCGGTGGATTGCATGGAGTTGGTGTATCAGTTGTTAATGCTCTATCTGAAAAATTAGAACTTGAAATATATAGAGACGGAAAAAAATATTATGTTGAATTTAATAATGGAAAATCTAAGTCACCTTTAAAAATTACTGGAAAATCTAAAGAGAGTGGAACTAAAATTACTTTTGTTCCTTCAAGGGAAATATTTTCATCAGTAAAATTTACTTCCCAAATTATTGAAAAAAGAATGAGAGAGTTAGCTTTTTTAAATAAAGGTTTAAAAATTTCTGTAGAAGATAAAACCCAAAAAAAAGATAAAAAAATTGAATTTAAATATGACGGTGGAATTGTAGAATTTGTTGAACATCTAGATAACAAAAGAGAAAAACTTAACAATAAAAATGGCAATGATTTGTTTAAAAAACCAATATACATCCAAGGAAAAAAAGAAAATATTGAGTTAGAATGTTCATTAAAATGGAATGCAAGTTATAGCGAGGATGTTTTACCCTTTACTAACAATATATACCAAAAGGATGGTGGAACTCATTTACTGGGTTTTAGAAGTGCCCTTACAAGAGTTGTTAATAAATATGCAAATGAAAATAATTTATTAAAAAAAAATAAATTATCTATATCGGGCGATGATATAAAGGAAGGATTGACATGTATAATGTCTATTAAAATTCCTGATCCTAAATTTTCTTCTCAAACTAAAGATAAACTTGTTTCATCAGAAGTAAGAAATATTGTTGAAAGCATTCTTAGTGAAAAAATTTCTATATGGTTTGATCAAAATCCTTCAATAGCAAAAACAGTATTAAGTAAAATTATTCAGGCAGCCTTAGCAAGAGATGTCGCAAGAAAAGCTAGAGAAAATGTAAGAAGAAAAGGAGCATTAGAGTTAACAGGACTTCCAGGAAAATTGGCAGATTGTCAAATATCAAAACAGGAAGGTACGGAATTATTTATAGTTGAAGGAGACTCAGCAGGTGGATCTGCTAAACAAGCTAGAAATAGAGAAAATCAAGCTGTTTTACCGCTTAGGGGAAAAATTTTAAATACTTATGTAGAGGAGGATACTAAAAAAAATAATTCTAATGGAAACAATCATAGAACCAAGACTCTATCCAAGATGATATCTTCAAACGAAATAGTTACTTTGATAAATGCCATGGGATTAGATCCAAAGTCTGACGATATAGAAACTAAAGATGTAAGATATGGAAAAATAATTATTATGACCGATGCTGATGTAGATGGCTCTCATATACGTGCATTATTATTAACATTTTTTAATAATGTTCCGTTTAATAAACTTATTAAAGAGGGGTATATTTATTTAGCACAACCTCCATTATTTAAAATAAATAAAGGATCAAAAGGAATTTATATAAAAGATGAAAAAGAATTAGAAAAATATATACAAAAAAATTCTAAAATATTATCAAATTTAAAAAAGGGAACAAAAGAATATGAAAGATCATTTGGTGAGGAAAAATCTAAATTTAATATACAAAGATTCAAAGGTTTAGGAGAAATGAACCCAGAAGAATTATGGAGCACAACTTTAAATCCTGAAACAAGAAATTTATTAAAAGTGGAATATTCAAAAAACATTAAAAAAGATCAAGATATTATTCATACATTAATGGGCAACGATGTTGCATCAAGAAAAGATTTTATTGTTTCAAATGCAATTAATGTTTCAAACCTTGATGTTTAATAATGAGGTTTTTAAAAACTTCAAACCTTTATTCTTTAAACAAATCAACCTATATTAATTTAAGGTGGATTGCTTACATAGGACAATTAAGTGCAATTTTAACTGTCCAGTTTGTATTAAATTATCAATTTAATTATATTTTATCTTCTTTAGTAGTATTTTTAAGTTTATTAACAAACTTATATTTAAAATTTAAAGTTAAAACAAATCAACTAAGCAATTCATTTTCGACATTATTTTTGGCTTTTGACATAGTACAGCTTGGTTTTTTATTTTTCTTAACCGGTGGAATTACTAATCCATTTATTTTTTTAATTATAGTCCCGGCTGTATTTTCTTCTCAATATTTAAATTTATATAGTTCAATAATTTTAGTTTTACTTATAATTATAATTTTATTATTAGTTACTTTTTTTTATTTTGAGTTACCACATCCTGGTACATTTCATTTCCATGCCCCTTCTTATTATCTCTATTCTATTCCTCTATCTATTATCATAGGACTATTATTTCTAGTGTTTTTCGGTTTTAAATTTGGTCAAGAAAATAGAATAAGACAAAAAGCATATGATAAAATTCAAGAAATAATGGCTAAAGAAAATGAACTAGTTTCATTAGGTGGCCAGGCCGCCGCCGCCGCACATTCACTTGGTACTCCTTTGTCTACAATTATGTTGACAGCAAAAGAAATTCAAAAAGATTTGGGAGTGGGAGTAGAGACTAAATTTAAAAAAGATATAGATTTACTAATAAGTCAAAGTAGTAGGTGTGGTGAAATTTTAAAAAAACTATCACTAAATCCAAAAATTAATGATGATTTTCTAGAAGCTGACGCAGATCTTTATGAATACTTAAATGAAATAATTCGATCATATAAAGAAATAAGTGATAAAATATTTGTATTTAATACAGATAATCATAAAAATCCAATAAAAATCCCAAAATTACAAGAAATCATTTATGGTTTGCGAAATTTTATTGGTAATGCAAATAAGTTTAGTAAAAATCAAATAAATATTTTTTTAATAAGTAATAAAAAAGATACAGAAGTAATAATTCAAGACGATGGACCAGGTTTTCCTAAAGATCTAATTGAAAAAAATAAACTTGGTGAACCTTATATAAGAACTATTGAGCAAGATAATATATCTAAATATGGATTAGGTTTAGGAACTTTTATCGGCAAAACTCTTTTAGAAAAAAATTTTGCAAACATAATTTTTGAAAATAAAAAAGATAAAGTTGGAGCAGTAGTAATTATTAAATGGAGAAACAGGGATTTAAAGCAAATTTAATTAAGTTTTTTTTTGTTATCAAATAAACCGCTTAATTGACCAATCATTACGTCTCCTAACTCTTGAACGTCTGTAATTTTTATAGCTTTTTTATAATATCTTGAAACATCATGACCAATTCCTATTGCTAATATTTCTATATTAGATTTACTCTCAATGTATTTTACAATTTTTTTTAAGTGTTTTTCCAAAAAATCTCCTGAGTTGACGGAAAGTGTAGAGTCGTCTACTGGAGCTCCATCTGAAATTACCATTAATATTTTTCTTTCTTCTTTTCTTTTAATTAATCTATTGTAGGCCCACAGAATTGCCTCTCCATCTATATTTTCTTTTAAGATACCTTCCTTCAACATTAATCCAATATTATTTTTTGATTGTCTCCAGTGAATATCACCTGATTTATAAATTATGTGTCTCAAGTCATTTAGTCTTCCAGGATTTTTAATTTTTCCTTTTTTATTCCAATCTTCTCTACTTTGACCACCTTTCCAGTTTTTAGTAGTAAAGCCTAAAATTTCAACTTTCACAGAACATCTTTCAAGCGTTCTAGATAAAATATCTGCACATATTGCTGCAATGGTTATAGGTCTTCCTCTCATAGAACCAGAATTATCAATTAGCAAACTAACTATAGTATCTTTAAATTCTAAATCTTTTTCTCTTTTAAAGGAAAGGGAATTATAAGGATCAATAATAATTCTTGGAAGTTTTGAACTATCAAGCAATCCTTCCTCTAAATCAAATTCCCAGGATCTATTTTGTTTTGCTAAAAGTTGTCTCTGAAGTTTATTTGCAAGTTTTGTCACGATATCCTGAAAACTAATTAATTGTTGATCTAGGTTTTTTCTAAGTTTATAAATTTCTTCAGGATTTTCCAAATTTTCTGCCTTGATTATTTCATCATATTCATTTGTAAAAATTTTATAATCTTTTTCTCCAGTTATTGTATTTAATTTTTGAATTACTTTTTCTGAACTTTCTTTATTAGATTCAGTATCAACTAATTGTTCATCAATACTGAAATCACTTAAGTCATAATCGGAGTCAGCACTTCCTTGGTCTTCCTCCTTATTACTTGATTGTTCTTCTCCATCAGATTGACTATTATCGTCTTGATTTTCAGAATTTTCTTGCTCATTATTTTTATCTTCTTCATTTATATCATCATTTTCATCATCAAATATTTCTAAATTTTCAATTAATTCTGAAAATTTTGAATTGTACAATTCTTGATTTTCAAGGTTTTTAATTAAAAATTTTAAATGTTTTCCAATTGAACCGTCAAACTCATCTTCCCAATAATTTAGTATTTTTTTAGATAACTGATTTAATTGAATATTAAAAAAATTTTTAAGCATGTAGAGTTCAAAAGCTTCTCCCACATTCGTATCGTTCTTGGATTTAATTTGATCTTTTCTTTTAAGTTCTAACTGAAACAAATAATTTTCGTTTAGATTTTTTGCGATCCCCTTTAACATCTTAGAACCAAGCAATTCGTATCTTATTTTTTCAGATATATCATATAACAATTTAGCAGAATTATTTCGAGGTTTATTTCTATCGTAGATTTCCTTGTTACAAAATTTTCTTTTTAAAGCTTCAGAGTCACTTGCTGCTCTTAACTTAACAAAATCATTTTTTGCTTTTAAATTATCTAATTCAAAAAAATTAAAGTTTTTTGAACTGAGGTTGGGGTTTGCTTTTGGATCATTTTTGTATTCATCAGATATTACTTTAATCGTAGATATTAATGCTTGTTTAAATTGTTCTTTAATATTATCGTCTTTTTTCATCTATATCTGAATATTTATCATAGACTCAGGTAGTTCTTCACCAAAGCATCTTTGATAATATTCAGCTATTATGCTTTTTTCAATTTCATCACATTTATTTAAAAACGTTACTCTAAATGCATAACCAATATCTTTAAATATCTCAGAATTTTCTGCCCAATGTAGCACAGTTCTAGGACTCATAACTGTAGAAATATCACCTGCTATAAAACCTTTTCTTGTCAATGAAGCTACTTTAATCATATTTGAAACTTTTTCTTTGCCTTTTGAGTTATTTAAATTTTTATTTTTTGCTAAAACAACTTCCATTTCTTTTTCTAAAGTTAAATAATTTAGAGTTGTAACTATATTCCACCTGTCCATTTGTGCCTGGTTAATTTGTTGAGTTCCAGTATATAAGCCTGTCGTGTCACCCAAACCAATTGTGTTGGCAGTTGCAAATAATCTAAAATATTCGTTTTGTTTAACGACTTTATTTTTATCTATTAATGTAAAATAACCATCACTTTCTAAAATTCTTTGTAACACAAACAAGACATCTGGGCGTCCTGCATCATATTCATCAAAAACTAATGCTACTGGATTTTGAAATGCCCATGGAAGCAAACCTTCAATGAATTGAGTAACTTGTTTTCCATCTTTAACTACAATTGCATCTTTTCCTATCAAATCTATTCGACTTATATGGGAGTCTAAGTTAATTCTTAAACATGGCCAGTTTAATCTAGCAGCTACTTGTGTAATATGTGTACTTTTACCAGTTCCATGATAGCCATGAACGATCACCTTTTTATTGTAATTGAATCCACTTAAAATTGCTAAAGTCGTATCACGATCAAATTTATAGTCTTTATCAATTTCTGGAACAAATTCATTTTTTTTTGAAAATGCGTCAACTTCCATTTCGGTGTCAATTCCAAATGATTGTTTAACTGATAACTTTATATCGGGTTTTATATTTAAATTAGGATTCAATTTTTTCTCTATAAGTGTTTTTTAATTGATTATAAGCCAAAGTAATAACCTTTAATTTTTCCTCAAATTTTTTACTACCAGCGTTCATATCAGGGTGATATTTTTTTACAAGTTTTTTAAATTCAATTCTAATTTTTTCCCATTCCTCTCCTACAGAAATGTTTAAAATACTAAAAGCTTTAATGTCGCTACTTGCAAATTTAATATTTCTGTTCTGATAAAATTTTTCGAATGATTTGGGATTTTTTTTTTCATCTTTAAGGGTATTTTGCCATAAAATTTTAAAAAAATTATCAGCTGATCCAAAATTTTGAGTTGGCTTGTGCCAAGTCATATCTGATTTTATAAAATTATGTATTTCTTGATCTGTCATACCAGAAAAATAGTCCCATTTTTTATTAAACTCTTTTATATGGTTAATACATAACAATCTATACTCTCTGCTATTATCTTTTTCAATTGGAGCTTTAAATTCACCAATTTCATAGCAGTTATTCCAATCGCATAAATTTTTCATATATTGTATCTTAATATTTTTTATGGATATAAATCAATTAATTAATATTATGCAAAAAAAGATTCAAGATAATATTAACGTGACAGAATTAAAAATTGAAGATAAAAGTTTTTTACACAAAAAACATAAAAATTTTAGTTCAGACAAATTTCATATTAAGATAAAAATTAGGTCAAACGAATTAAATAATTTTTCAAAAATTGAAGCTACAAGGAAACTACATTCTTTACTTAAAACTGAAATAAAAAATAATATTCATTCATTAGAAATTTTATTTATTTAGTTCATTTTTTAAAAATTTTTTTAAATATTTTTTATTAATTTTATAATTAGTAGTTTTACCTATATCGGAAAGTAAAATTAAGTTAATATGGTTATCAATATTTTTTTTATCATTTTTCATAAAAGCAAGTATTTTATCTATATTTTTATTATTAAATTTTTTTTTAATATCATTAGGTAATGATAATTTTTCAAAATGATTAAGTATATCCTTATAATTTTTTTTATTTAAAATTTTTAACTTATTACTTAATTTAGTTGCACTAATTATACCCAATAATACAGCTTCTCCGTGGTTTAATTTTGTTGAAAAATTTAATGTTGACTCATACGCATGACCAAAAGTATGTCCGAAATTTAAAATTTTTCGAATATTTTTTTCCATTGTATCAAGTTGAATTACTTTTTTTTTAATTAAACAACTTCTGTAAATAGCAATCTGGAGTTCTTTAGGGTTTAGTTTCAATACATTTTTTCCATTTTTAGCTAAGAAGTTATAAAAACTTTTACTTTGAATTAATGCATGCTTTAATATTTCAGCATAACCACAGATAATTTCTCTTTGACTAAGGCTATTTAGTGTTTCTGTATCAGAAACAACAATAGAAGGTTGATAAAATGTTCCAATTAAATTTTTTCCAAACTTTGTATTAAAACCTGTTTTGCCACCTATTGATGAGTCTACCTGTGATAATAAAGTTGTAGGTATATTGATAAATTTTAGTCCTCTTTTAAATATACTTGCTGCAAATCCGCATAAGTCACCAGCAATACCGCCACCTAAACATATAATAGAATCATTTCTATTAAAATTATTTTTTTGTAAAACTTCTAAAATTTTCTCTACTGAGTGGTAATTTTTCTCTCTCTCATTAAATCTAATTGAAATAATATATTTTTTTTTAAAATATTTTGATTTAAATATTTTTTTATATTTTTTTGGAACATTGCTATCAATTATAATTAAGAATTTATTTGAGATTATATTATTTTTCTTAAGTATAAAATCTAGTTTATTTAGAACTTTATTTCCAATATATATTTTGTATGATCCTAAGTTTGTATTTATGTTAATTTTCTTCATTTTAAATATTTCTCAACAATAAAATTTACTATGTCAATTTTTTTTAAATTTTCACAATCTATTTTAATTAAAGCTTTTGAATAAATTTTATTCCTTTCTTCAATAATTTTTTTAATCTCATTTTCATTTAAGGATAAGATAATTGGTCTTTTTTTACTATTTTTAATTCTTTTTATCAAAGTTTTTGAATCCCAATTTAGCCATATAGATAAACTATTTTTAAGCACTTTTTTTCTTATCTGCTCATTTATAAAAGCTCCACCGCCAAGAGAAATTATTACCCTTTCTTGATCTAGATATTTTAGTGTTACTTCTTTTTCGACCTTTCTAAAGTAATTTTCTCCATATTTTTCAAATATATCTGATATACTTAAGTTTTTTTGCTCTTCTATTTTTTCATCCACGTCAATGAATTTATAATCAGTTTTTTTTGATAAAAATTTACCTATTGTTGATTTTCCAGAACCCATCATACCCAGTAAAACTAGGTTTTTATTTGTTTTCATATTATTATTATTTGAAAAAACACAAATTTGTCTTATTTTGAAACTAGTTAAAGTTATATGCAATTCTATAAAAAAACAAGCATAGTTAAAGCTAACTTATTTAGCATAATTTTAAAAATTCTGGCTGTCCTTACAGTCTTTATATTTGGAATATTTTTGCTAAGTAAGATTGACTTTCCCACACCTAATAAAAAAATAGAAAAAATAATACCTAATGAAAAACTTAAAGTTGTTAAATAAAAATTTTATTATAACAATTTTTACAATATTTATTTTATCCATAACAAAAGTATATTCTGAAGAAGCAACTGATATATGGAGTTTAAATAATGAAACAGAAAATACAAATGTCAAAGACAATCAAAGCAACATTACAAATGAAATCAATGTTTTGGATAATAAAAAAGATACTAAAGATATAGTTTCATATGTAATTGCAGAAGAAGATGATATTAAATCGAAGAATATAGAAATATTAGGTTTATATGATCCGGGAGAAAATGATTTTGAACTTGGAATGTGGATAAATTCCAATGGTGAAAAAATTGATAATTTAATAAAGAAGTTACATAAACTAAATCTCTCAAAAGATGCTAAAGAAATATATAATAAAATAATTCTAACAAACGCATTACCACCAAAAAATAGTATTTCAAAAAATGATTTTAATAATTATAAAATTAAATGGTTAATTAAAAATAAAGATCTTAAATTAATCAAGGAATTTATTATAAAAAATAATTTTTCTAATATTAATGATGACCTTATAAAATTTTATCTTGATTATTATTTGTCACTTGCTGATCTAAAAAAAGCATGTGAAATTTTTAAAATTCTGGATTATCCACTTTCTAATGACTACTTATTAAAATATAAAATATATTGTTTGTTTGATGAGGGAATGGAAGATCAAGCACAAATTAATTTTGATTTATTAAAAGAAGAAGGATTTGAGAATAAATTTTTTGAGGAACGATTTCTATTTCTAATGGGATATAAAGAAAAAATCGAAAAAATAATATCTGATAAAAATCTGCTTGAGTTTCATTTGTCACATAGAACAAATAATGAATTTAAATATGAACCTAACGATAAGACTTCAGAATTAGTTTGGAAATATTTAGCCTCTTCAAATTTATTAATTGATACGAGCCAAGTTGATTTAGAAGATAGTGAAAAAATTATTTATATAGAAAAAGCTACTCATTCCGGAAATTACGAAGAAGAAGAGTTATTTAATTTATATAAAAGATTTCAATTTAGCATCGATCAATTAATTACAGTAGAAGCTTCATATAAATTGCTTTCTGAATATGAAAGAAGAGCTCTTTTATATCAAGGTATTTTAATTCACAATAGTCCAGAAAAGAAAATTAAGTTGATTAAAATTTTATTTGATGAGTTTAGTAAAAGTAAAATTGAAAATGCTTTCAATAATTATTTAGTAAAAATTTTAAAAGAAATTAACAAAGATGAAATACCGTCTAATTACATTAGTTTTTATGAAAAAAAAATAGAATCTTCAATTAAGATTGAAAAAAATATAAAATTTAATAACAAAATTTTACACCAGTCGAAATTACTAAATTATTTCATTAAAAAAGTAAAAAAAGAAAAGATTGAAAAAGACTTAGAAAATATATTAAAAAAATTAGCTAAAGATAAAAACTACTATTTTACTACTAAAGATTCTATTTTAATAGAATCTTTAATCAATGATGGTATTCAAGTTCCAGAGAAATATATTTCTTTATTAGAATTATATACGGCAAATATTCCAACCGATATACAGGTAATGATAAATGACAATGAGTCAGGAGTAATTTTATTGAGATTGGTAGAAATTATAGGTGAAGATAATTTTAACGATTTAGGATCAGAAACCCAATATTTTATTATTTCTACTTTAAATCAGCTAAAATCAAATAAACTTAGAAATGAACTAATTTTAAAGATACTTCCTTTTAAAGTTTAAAATTATATAATATGTAATTATTATGACACTAAGAAAAATTATTATAGAGCCAAATCCAATATTGAGGCAGGTATCTGAACCAGTGACCAAAGTAGGAGAAGAAGAAAGAAAGTTAATGGATGATATGCTTCAAACAATGTATGAAGCCAAAGGAATAGGACTGGCTGCCATACAGGTAGGTATTCCAAAAAGAATAATTGTAATTGACCTTTCAAAGAAAGATGAAAAAAAAAATCCTTTATACTTTGTTAATCCAATTATAAAAAATAAAAAAAAGGAATTATCAACTTATGAAGAAGGTTGCTTGTCAGTTCCAGATCAATTTGCAGAAATTGATAGGCCAAGCGAATGTGAAGTAGAGTATTTAGACTATAATAGCAAAAAAAACATTTTAAAAGTAAGTGGACTTCTAGCAACTTGCATCCAACATGAGATGGATCATCTAGAAGGCATTTTGTTTATAGACTATTTATCTAAATTAAAAAAAACAATGATAATTAAAAAACTTTCTAAGCACAAAGGCAAAGTTGATAGAATAGTTGTTTAGCAATGTTAAAAAACATTGTTTTTATGGGTACTTCAAATTTTGCTGTACCTATACTTAAATCTCTTTACCAAAATGGATACGCAATATCATGTGTATATACTCAGCCACCTAGCAAATCAAATAGAGGACAAAAGTTAAATAAGTCACCAGTAAATTTAATTTCTGAAACACTAAATATAGAAGTCAGAACACCTCATAGATTGAAAAATAATAAAGTAGAAGAAATTTTTCTTAAAAAAATAAATCCTAGTTTAATAATTGTAGTTTCTTATGGTCAGCTAATTCCAAAAAATTTATTAGAAATTCCAAAAAACGGATTTATAAATGTTCATGCATCATTGTTGCCAAAATGGAGAGGTGCAGCACCTATTCAAAGAGCCATCATGAACTTGGATGGCAAAACAGGAATAAGTATTATAAAATTAAATGAAAATCTTGATGAAGGACCTATAATCAACAAATATGAATTTAAAATTTCCGAAAATATGAATGCATCTGAATTATCAGAAAATTTAGCAAATTTAGCATCACAAAAAATTATAGATAATTTGGATAATATTTTTGAAGGCAAGGCAAAATTTGAAAACCAAAACAATTTAGATGCAACTTATGCAAAAAAAATTGATAAATTGGAAGGAAAAATTAATTGGAGAGAAACTGCAGAAAATATAATGGGAAAAATAAATGGACTCCATCCTTCTCCAGGAGCATGGTTTTTATTTAATAGTGAAAGATATAAAATTTTAAAAGCAGAAATATCGAATGCAAAAGGGGAAATCGGAATGGTACTCAATGATAATTTTGAAATAGGATGTAAAAATAAATCTATAAAAATTCTTTCTATACAACGTGAAGGAAAAAAAATACAAAATATTAATGAATTTGTTTTAGGAACAAAGATAAAAAAGGGTACTTGCATAATCTAATGTTTAGGTATCAAATTTTAGTCGAATATGATGGAAAAAAATTTGTTGGTTGGCAGTTCCAAAAAAAAGGGAAATCCATACAAAAAACTATTCAATTTGAACTATCAAAGTTGTTTAAAAATAAAATAACCATTTATGGTGCAGGTAGAACTGATTCTGGAGTTCATGCAGTTGAGCAATCAGCACATTTTGACTCTGAAATTAAAATACTAGATATTAAAAAAAAAATAAAATCTTTAAATTTTTTTTTAAATCCAAAAAATATATCAATATTAGATATTAAAAAAAAAAATGGCAACTTTCATGCTAGATATTCAGCAAAAGAAAGAATTTATAAATATATAATTTTAAACAGAGCATCACCCCCATCAATAGATAAAAATAAAGTTTGGCACATAAGAAAAAAATTAAATATTAAAGTAATGAAAAAAGGAGCAAAAAAATTAGTAGGAACACATGATTTTTCTACATTTAGAGCTTCTAACTGTTATTCAAAAAGTCCAATTAGAAATATAAAAAAAGCAACAATTAAAAAATCTAAAGATAAAATTATATTCAATTTTAGATCTAATAGTTTTTTAAGAAACCAAGTTAGATCAATGGTTGGGTGTTTAAAATTATTAGGAGAAGCAAAATGGAGTCTAGAAGATTTTAAAAGTGCTTTTAAAGCGAAAAATAGAAGCAGATGTGCTCCCCCAGCTGTGTCAGATGGATTATATCTAGAAAAAGTTATTTATTGATTTTTTTTTATTACTCATTGCAAATTTTTTATTTAGTCGCCACCTTGACTCTTCTCGGATTATGTAACCACAACAATTTTTTGCACGACATTTACAAGGAAACTGTCGATAATCTTGTTTATCAAAACTAAAGCCGTAATCACAAGTAATTTCTTCCCCTTTTTTTATATTTCTTGAAGCTATGATCCAAACTTTAAGACCTTTTCCATCATATTGAGCATTTGCATCGCAACTATGATTTACCAGCCCTGCAACGTTATAAGCAAAATCACCATCCAAAGTAAATCTATTATTTAAGGTAAATAGATAAATTGGTTTTTTATTGTCATATTTGTCAGATTGTTCGACTTGTTTATTGGTAATAATTTTTCCTATGTAGTCTATTATTTTTGTACCTTCTTTAATATTTTTTGTTGCATAAAGACCGCGTCCTTTATTATCAATATTAGATTTTTTTATACGATAAAGTTTCATTATTTTGAAAGATTTATTATTATATTTTTTTAACTAAGAAAACAAAAATTAAAGAAGTTACAAACATTATTAAGCTATATGTTGCCGCGGGCACTACATAAGTGCCACCCCCAAATAAAGCTGTCCCAACAAATATCGCCAAGGTCCCATTTTGCAAACCACATTCTATAGCAATAGATTTTTTTTGAGAGTTACCCGTACCAAATAATTGTGCAATATAAAAAGCAGTAATCATTATCACAACGTTTAAAACCAATGTTATCAATCCTGCGTCAGCAAAATACGAAACGATATTATCTTTTTCTGCTAAAATAGCGCCCAACAAGACAATCACAAATAATACCATAGAAATTTTTTTAGCTATTGGTTCAAATTTTAATGCCAGGTTTGATGCAAATTTTCTAAATACCATTCCAATAACTACAGGAACTGTAACAATTAAAAACATACTAATTGCCATACTAGTTAGTGAAATATTTTGAGTTATATTATCTAAACCTAATAGGCTTAAAGAAGTGACTATAATAAAAGGTACTGTCACAACGCACAGCAAACTAATTATTGCTGTAAGTGATACCGAAAGGGCAACATCTCCCTTTGCGAAGGATGTTAGTATGTTTGAAGTAACTCCACCAGGTGCAGCAGCAATGATCATTACGCCTATTGCTAATTCAGGTGATACTGGCCAAATAGAAATTAAGATAAAAGCAATTACCGGGAGTAGAATAATTTGACTTACAGCTCCTACAAAAAAATCTTTTGGTTGTTTGATAACCCTTATAAAATCTGACCCAGTAAGTCCCAAGCCTAGAGCAAACATAATAAATGCCAAAGCTAAAGGTAAAAATATATCAGTTACTATACTCATTTAATCCTCAGGATATCATTAATTGTTAAATTCTAAAAGTGCATTTACATGTTCATTTGCACTTTCAGCTAAGGCTTTAAGGTCGTAACCTCCCTCTAAAATAGACACAACTTTTCCATTACAAAAATCTTTTGTACATTCTAAAGCTCTTCTGGTTATTTCATAATAGTCCTTAGACTCTAAATTTAGTTGACATAATGGATCAAGACGGTGAGCATCAAAGCCCGCTGACATTAATAAATACTCAGGTCTAAATTCTTTTAATCTTTTAAGCATATGTTCGTAAGCATCAAAATATTCTCTAGAGCTTGTGCCTGCAGGTAATGGAATATTTAGAGCATTATTATGATCACCTTTTTCATCTTCTGTTCCACCTCCTGGGTAGTATGGATATTGGTGTAAGCTAGAAAAAAAAACATTCTCATT
>Ga0114932_10003830_pt1 | contig 14446 bp, 20 predicted proteins | sample 2SBtaG_2_FD_87286 | JGI IMG/M metagenome (GOLD analysis project Ga0114932, IMG submission 87286) | Deep subsurface microbial communities from Kolumbo volcano to uncover new lineages of life (NeLLi) - 2SBTROV12_ACTIVE470 metaG | ecosystem: Environmental > Aquatic > Marine > Volcanic ...
GAATGGCTTTATCTATATTCTCAATGGGATCGCCTTTTTCTCTTAAAGTATATTGAATAATATCTCCATCAATCTTAGAAATATTATTTTTAATAAAAAATTCCATTGGTTGTATTGCAAAGTTTAGGTAGTGTTTACCTGCAACTTGTTTTTTAAAAGCACTCATTAAGGCACGACTTTATTCCATCTTCCACCTTTATTCAAGACCATTGGTAAAAGATAAGGTAAGCCCTCAATAATAATTCCTGTACCAATTATCGGTCTGTCTTTAAATAATTTGTTGTACTCGTATGCCAAACTGTCTTTATCAATTAAACACCCCACCTGAAGTCCCCAATGTAAAGCTGTAGGATTACCCCAATACTGAATATTAAACTTAGTATGATAATGACCTTGTACCACATTCATTCCGTACTGTTGTCCAAGTTTTAAAATATTAGCAGTCTTTCCGTGACAGAAATAAATATCCTGTCCATTACTTGCCTTAATAACTATATCTTCGTGCCACTTCCAACCTTTACCAACTTGTAAAAACTCATTGTAATCTTTTATAAAGGCTTTCGGTAATCCGTGAGTTAAGGCTTTTCTAAATATTAAACTGCCGTGATTAGAATGTACTAAATCCATTTTGGGAAATAACTCCTCAAGTTCGTGGATAGTTTCTAAAGATATTTTTAATTCATCACCAGCACTAGCAAGATCAGGATTTGGTGAATGATAACTTATTGCGTGACCATCTATTTCATCGCCAATGTTTACAATCCGAGTTGGTTTGTATTTCTTTTTAATGGCTCTAAGAAAAGCCATCATATCAGTATGGTGGTGTGGTATGTGTTGGTCTGATATTACGAGAATACACTTCTCCATATATTAACCCTCTATTATAAAATAGTAACTATATCTATTAGTGATTTAACACTATCAGCAAAGACAAAGATAAACATAGCGCATAGTATGCCTATAACTTTCCATATGCTTTCTATACTTTTCTCAATTTTCTGTACCGAGTTTTGTAAGTGAGTAAGATGATTTGACTCTATCGTTTCGATCCGAGCCTCTAGGCGTATAAGAGTTTCGCTATTCTTTTGACTCTGACTCGGCATTAGCTTCCTCTTTTGGTAATTCAGCTTTGAGGATTGCTGTGTTAGCACCCTCTATCGTATTAAGCCGATCAGTTTCTAATAAAATTTTTGATCTTTGTTGACTGACATATTGAAGTTGTGAAAAAGCTATTTTACCTTTGTCAGATAATTTAGTTTCATCATATTCTTTGTTATCAAGTGTAAACATATTTCTCCTTATTGTAAATTTAACCAACCTGTAACTATTGCTTTAAATTCATTGCTTGCTTGTCCTTTGTGAGTATGAGTCCAATCACTAGGGAATAGTAATGTTAAGCCTTTTTTACAGGGTGTAGTAAGTTTTTGATATTTAAAATGAGTACCACCCTTTTCAGTATCGGTAAGGTAAGTCATAAAAACACCCATTCTCTTTGCTTGTTTTAGTTTTTGTCTTTCACAATGCTCTTGAGAATATGATTGCCCTGATTGGTAACTTTGAACAAATGTTTCTTCATCACCACCATTAAAATCTATTAAAGACAATTCAGGATATTTTTTCATATACTTAAATATGCAAGTTGATAATTCTTCGTGATACCTATTAAACAAGACAGGGTTTTTATTTAAACTATATTGTGTTCCTTGCACCACTTTATCTTCTCTTAATGTTCCTTTTATTGTTTTACTCCACGCAAGAATATCATCACATAAAGTACTACTTATAAAACTACTGCCTATAAAACTTTCAACAGGCAAATCCACTAAGCGTCCTCTAATGCTTTAACTTTAACAGCCAATTCTTGAATAGCTTTTATTATAGGTGAAATAAATTCTTCATATCTTAATCCATAAGTATATTCACCATCTAATTTTGCTGTACCAACAGGAAATTTAAATTCTCCAACTTTAGCTGTAGGATTATCTCCTTGGGTTTCTGAATCTTCTTTCGTCCAAACAGAGTGATCTTCTTTTTGCGATTTAATAAAACCTGCAAAGTCTGTCCCTGTTTTACTAAATTCACCTAATAAATCTTCTATGTCTTGAGATATTAAACCGTAGTGTGTTCTTGTTTTTTCTTTTAATCTATAACTAACAGGTTTTAATTTGTTGACAAAATCTAATCCTAAATCAGATTCAGTAATGTTATCTTTTTCATTTCTATCTGAAGTTACAATTGTGCCATTCGTTGCTCGAATATCGTCCCATTTTAAATTTGTATAACCGATATCAGAAACATCATTTACAGTTGGATAAAATGAATCAACATCAGGGTCAATTTTATAAAAACGAGAGTTAGTTCCTGGGCTAAATTGTACCATACCATTAGTGTAAATACGCATTTTTTCTGCACCTGAAGTGTAAAACCCTAAAGAGTTTGTAGTATGACTAAAAACTATACGACCTGCATCATTATCACCATCATCACCCCAGTTTATACTACCGTCTGAGCCATTACCTGATAAAATTGTCATACCACTATCACCAGACCCTTCTAAAACTAACTCATCAGCCCAAGCGTCAATACTTCCACCACTATCAGCAGTTTTAATGTGTAATCCGTCACCTAAATCAGGCTCTAATTTAACACCTACTCTATTATTACCACCATCAACAAATAGCATATGAGTATGAGAATTAGATTCTACTCGGAAATCGTGATCTAATGATCCATCATTAACAACTGTTTCTGAAGATCCTATTGTGAATTTTAGTGAGGTATTTGTGCCAATAAGAAATGCGTTATCATCGTGTGCATAATGAATAAAACCAATATTAACATCACCACTATCACCAAAATATATTCTACCTGCATTACCTGTACCACTAAGTATAGACATTCCAGAATTTCCACTACCCTCAATAACTAGTTCATCTGCATCATTATCACCAAGAGATGACAATCCACTATCACCTGATTTAATATGTAAACCAACACCTAAATCTCCCTCTGATCCAACTCCAACAACATTATTTGCACCACTTATGAACAGCATATTAGCATTACCATTAGTTTCAACTCGGAAATCTAAATCATCAGAATCATCGTTGATGACAACCGCAGTATCGGTAATTGTTATTTGATCATCATTAGAAGATGATTGATCGTCAATACCTGCGAGAGTAGAAGCACCCTCAAGACTTGCTACTGTGTCATTGGTTTGGTTTAATGTAAGAATGTGAATAAAAGCATCATTGTCCTCATTACGAATATACAATTTATTAGTATCCGTTTCATACCACCATTGATTTGCAAAAGTCGTACTCGGCTCTCCATCGCCTGAATTATTTGTTGCAATAGCAGAAAGTGCATTATTTATATCAGTCCTAGTATTAGGAAAAGTTGCGTTTGCTATATTATAATCGTGTTGTGCCATTATGTTCTCCTTATAATGTTATTCGTTTAGTTTGTAAAGTTATATGGCTCTACCTTGTCCGTTAGCCACATAATCGAAAGTTCTATTGACTGTGCTTCCGCTTGAATTAAAAAACTCAATGGTAAATCCTGTTGCTGATTTACTTGTAATGGTATGAAAATCACCTGTAGCAAGATTTTGAGCCGCAATCGTAACAGATGGCTCTGCAAAAAAAGCAGTGTTAAATGTTACCGCTTTTCCATTGGTATCTGTTGTCGAAGCTATATTTTGTTGTTTGTCAGTTCTATCAATCATTTCTAAATTAACTTTACATTCTGTTATTTTAGGTGTGGTAGCTGAGTTATTACTAATTAGTTCAAGTTTAAATTTAGCATATCTAAATTCATAATTACCATCATAAAATCTAGTAAATGGCGTAAAAGTAGAATTATCATCAGAAGTTGCTATGAACATTCTAACATCAAAATCAGGATCAGTTGTTGCGTTGTCAAATAATCCAACAACAGCATCAAAAAAAACATTCTGATCGTCAAAGTTTCCTGCGTAATCTATTTGAGTTGTAATAACATCAGCACTAACTCTGCCTTGATACTTTGCGGCTAAAGATAATTGGTTTGCAAAAGTATAAGTACCACTTGAGACAACTCCTGATCCTTGATCAAACTGTCCTGTAGCATCGTCAAAATTACCACTTCTTGAATCAAAATTTCCATTAGAATCTAATATTAGTCCGTCTGTTAAAGCAACGACATTAGACTTACTTCCTGTGTAGCCTAAAGATTCAGTTATCGTAGAAACTACATTAGCACCTGCAAAGGTAGATATAGTTCCTATGACGCTTCCTGCGCTTGTAGATTTATAACCTAATAAATCGTGAGCCTTAATAAAGAAAGTTCCTGCTTTAGCAGGTACAGTTACACTATTAGCAGGTGGGCTTACCTTTTCCACCAGTACAATAGAATTATTATAAGTTGCACCACTAACTAAAGGTGAAAACCTAATTTGATAAAAAGCTAAATCTAAATCTGCAACTGGTGTCCAAGATAACATAGCTATTTGATCTTGATAGTCTATGGACAAATTAGTTACATCAGCAGGTGGATCAGTGAATCCTATAACAAAGTGATCTTGTGCTACAAAAGCTGATTTATAATTTAATGCGTTTATTGCTCTAGCTTTTACATTATATGTTACACCACTTTCAACTGGTATCTCTCTAACTGTGCTTGAAGATATACCTGCTGACTTATAAATTGAAGCAGTGTTTTTTTTATAAACAACTTCATATTTATCTACAAAGAAGTCAGGCGTATTTCTTAAAGTTACAGTCATTACTACATTTAAGTTGCCCTCAGTTACATTTACTGCTTCACTGGTTACAGAGCTTATAACTGGTGCGTTTACAGTTTTAGGATTAGGTAAAAATGTTGTTGGTGCTGTTGGTGTTTGTAATTTAGTATTGTAAGTATAAGCGTCAGCAGAATACTCTAAACCTTTTACCCCAACTGTTCCGTTAGCTTGTAGCGTGAGTCCCATACAAATAAAATTATTTGAACTAAAACCCATACCTGTATGAGTAACTTGAAATATATCACCAACCGCTAATTCTTGTGCTTCACTTGTTGCTTTAAAAGAAATCTGTATTCCTGCTCTTGATCTTTTTAATACTAACTCTGCAAAATCTTCAGCCTGATATGGGCTTGTTGTGCAGGGTAAAGACATTTCAAAATGTAATTCTTCATTATTATCATTAGCTAACATAGTTGCATATTTAAAATCTGCACCTACATTGGATTCATCACTAGGCGGATAGATAACTTCGTCAGGTTGAAAGTTTTTTTCTTCATTATCAAACCTTGCAATAACCCTGTTATATTTCTTTGCTTTATTTTCGCCTATAACATTAATACCACCAAGAATCATATCTTCAGTAATAGATAAAACGCTTGATCCTGTTCCCTCAATCTTTATGGTGTAAAGACCACCACTAAAAGTAAAAAAGCCCCTCATAGATGATAATAGCTTTTTAACATTATCAATTATTTTAGTCTTGTTGCCTAATGCAGTATGCACTTCAAATATTTTGGTAGCGTCAGCATTTACTCCTCCTTTTACGTGAGTAACAACATCTGTATCACAAACACCAGCGGCAGTTGTAAAAGCAGAAGTATTTATATCACTTGCAGATAAACCTTTACCATAACGAGTAGAAGTTAAATAATCATACAACACTAAAGCAGGATTTGCTGAGTAAGCATAACTTGATCCACTTAAATTAGTGTTAATTAATTTACCTCTTATAACAAAGTTAATCTTTGGAATACCATTAAAAGCGTCTGAGTTATATTTAAACTTAAATACAGCGTGTGCTATCCCTTTACCATTATGAGAAGATGTCCAACCTAAATTATCTAAATCACTCATTCCTGTTAATTGGTGTGCAATCAATCCGTCATCGTGTCCATTAAAGAAAGCAAAGTTCGTTAAATAGTGTGTAGTCTCAACACCCTCTTCTTCTTCAATTTGTTGGTAAACAGGGTGGTCAGTTTCTATGCTTAAATTAGAAGTATTGGTAGGCGCTGATGTACTTGCACTCGCCAAACTAGAAATAGTTTGTGATGTGCCAAAACTTGAATCTGATCCTGTATAAGTAGCATAAAGAGTATCGTCTATATATAACTCAGTAAATCTTGCAACTTGTCCCTCGCACATAGATAAAACTACATATAAAAATTGATTATCAGATGAAGTTCCTAAAAAAACAATATTACCACCTAATCTTCTTGTCCCATAAACTACAGGCAAAGCATCGTTAGAGTTTCTTTTATTAACTAACAATCCATCACCTTGAAGCATCTTTTCAAAGTCAGGTAGATCAGGAACATCAGGTATTAACCAACCAAATAGAAAGTCACCTATTTCTTCAACAACATCTATTACAACATCAACAATATCTACTACAACGTCTACTACATCTTCAATCGCATCAGCTATAAAACCCATTATATACCTACTCCGTATTGTCCACCAAGTTTTCTAAAACCTAATTTGTTAAATAGCATATCTTTTCTTTCCATATCTTTTGCATCACTAGTACCCATAATTATAGGTGCTAAATGTTTTTCACCTAGTTTGTTAAAACCAAGTATTAATTTCTTTGCGTTAGTAAAGTTTCTGTGTTCTTGTAAAATATATAAAAAACTATTAATTAATATTTTATTTTCAGACCACCAAAATCTTGATAGCACTCCACCTGTAGCACCAATTATGTTAGTGTCTTTAATTAATATCAAACATAACTCTTGCTTTATTACATTCTTTAAATATTTAGCCATAATGTTTTTGTTATATGGCGGATAAATTGTGTCAGCTTCATCAGGCATTAGACAAAGCAGTTTAATTAATTCAGGTATATTACTATCTCTAGCTTTAGTTAAAATATAATCACTGTTCGTCATTAACTTTACCCCATTCAATATCTACCATTAAAGAGTTTGAAAATTCAAAAAACTTATCACCACTAAATATTTGTTGTTGTGAATTGTTATTAGTTCTTCTGCCTCTTTTCATTTCAAAGTTAGCCCAATGATTAGCAACTGTAATAGATATTCTACTTGCAGTTGTTGTATCATTAATGCTGTACCCTGATATGTAACCTAAAAATATTGTATAGGGATTAGTGACCAATGCACCTGCGTCTGTTAAATAGCCTCTTATAATCTCAACAGGTCTGTGTATGTGTTCGTTGTTTAATAATAAACTTATAAATGTTTGACTAGCACCCTCAATCTCAAAAGTAACATTGCTCGTTGCTATTTGACTTGATTCTGTAATAGTCGGTATTTTTAATAAGGTAGCGTTAGCTGTGTAAGTATTGCCATCATAAACAATATCAAAATAAGCTGTCGTTCTATAATAAATTGTACTACCAATAGTAAACTTAATTAAATGTATCTGATCTAAATGATCAGTAGCTAATTCTGTTTTAAGGGTTGAGTGTAAACCTCTTGACATTATATAACCTCAATAAAATCTAATTCGTATCTGTATAAAGCGTCTTGTCCAATTACAAACTCTTGAATATCATTTTTCAACGCAACTGTAAATGGAACACTATCATAAGTAACTGCTGAGTCATTAGCTAGTGCAGTTGTTAATGGTGGCTCTATCGTTACTGTTGCCGCATTACTAGATGAGGTTACATCAGATACAACCATATAAACTTTGTCGTGTGAGGCAAACTTTAAAAAATCACCTGCTTTAAATCTACCTGCGCCATCACCAGCAAAAGCGTCCATAGCTATTGTGGTATCACCAACAGCGTGTACTCCGTTTACCAATACTGATCCAGTTTCAGTTCCTAGTGCATCATCTATTATAGGTGGCGTATAGGTAAATGATTCTTTACGACCTCTCTGTGCAGTAATAAACGCAAAGATTGGAGCAAAACTTGCTCTAGTCATTGGTGGAAACGATACAGTCATAGACCACCTTTGATTTTGTAATTGTCTAGCCTGTCTGCGTCCATTAATAGCTGTTGAAACAATAGTTGTTTGATTACTCTTAATATTAATACCATTAGATATTGGACTTGTTGGAAATGCACCACTCATACTAGTGCCGCCTGACCTTTATTATTTAAAGCTGAATTAATCATATTTACAATCTGTCCTCGTCTTGTATCTAGTAACGCACCAAATGATGAAGCGTCTACTGTGGTTATATTAAAGTTTACTGTTGCACCACCGCCTTGTAATTGATGGTTAGGTGTAACTGTTCCTGCTGTCGCAGGAGTAAATAATTCAGGCCCTCTTTCTCCAACTAAGAATGGAGTTCCTTGCTGTCTTGATCCACCAAATTGTGCAGGTGGTTGTTGTGATCTAATTGTTGCAATTTGAGCCGCACCCATCGCACCGACTAATCCAGCCATAACAAAATTTATTGGAACTGGTAATTTTAAAGCGTTTGTTACTCCTTGTGCGGTATTCATTATAGCTTCACCGATAGCCAATGCTTGATTTAATCTAAATAATTTTTTAGAGTGTTTAGCACCCTCTGCAAGAGCTTCCCTGCCCATCTGACTCATCTGTTTATTGGTAACTTTTTGCATATCAATTTCGCCAAATTTACCCTCTTTAAAGGCTTTCAAATTATCTTCAGATGTCTTTTTTTGATTTTCTGCTCTTTTAGTATCTTCATTAAAAGCAAGTTGCAGTGATTGCATTCTTGCTTCTTCAAAACCAATATTCTCTAAAACTTTTTCGTTAAGAGTATCGTATGCATCAGCCATACTTTCGATGCTCCCTACTTGTCTATCGTTTTGCTCTAAAACCTTTTGTTGATTTTCTAAATATGCATCGTGAACAGCATTAATATTTTCCATACCAGTACGCTGTTCGTGCAACTTCTCATTATATTCCAAAGTCATATCTAATAACTCTTTTTGTTTCGTAGTTATAGAGTCATAGACTAAACCCAATCCAGCTAATATTTTTATTAAACCTCTTGATGCAAGTAATATAGCACCTAAGGCTAATTCAAATTCTGCTAAATTATCTTTAACAGTTTTTACAGCACCAGCTAAAGCTATTAATGCTCCTGCTAATGCTATTCCTATATCATCTCCAAAAGCCTCTATTTCTTCTTCATTTTCCGCTAAAAATTCATTAAGATCACCAAATTGATTTTTAAGTTCCTCAAAGAAAGATTTGTTAATGGCTAATTGAAAAGCAAAGAACTTATCATTAATCATTGATAGAGTTCCCTCAAGAGTGTTTGCTAACTCTTCAGTTGTTTTAGCAAACTCACCATTACCTGCAAATACTCTAGCAAATGCTTCTCTTGTTTCTTCTACTGATACTTTAACACCTGCTGAAAAACCAAGCATATCTCTAACACCTTTTTCTCTAAAGATGTCAGCACTTGCTATACCCCCTGCAAATGCTCTTTGAATTTGACTAGCAGTAGTTTGAAAATCTAATCCTGTTGCACCTGCAACATTACCTGTAATTTCTAATATGTCATTTAATTGTTTAGCGTCTTTAGCAACAACAGCAAGATTACCTGAAGCCGCCGCAATATCCTCTAAACTAAATGGTACTCTTGCGGCAAAGTCAGTTAATGTTTCAAATGCTCTAGCACCCTCTTCAGCACTACCAAATAAAAGTTTAAATCTGATTTGTAGGCTTTCAATTTCTTTACCTACTCTAACTAAACCAGTTAAAGCACGACCTGCACCAATAGTGGCTAAAGCCGCACTAGCCGCTAAAGCAAACTTTTTTAAACCACCTAAACTTTTTTTAGATGAATCAATGGCTCTCTTGGTCTTATCTCTTGCGACTATATCTATATTAACTTTTTTTGTCATTTATCTCCTAGATCGTGATTTAGCTTTCGCCATATTAATTTGTTGTTGCTCTTTTTTGTTTTTATCTTCTAAGAATACAATCCAAGACATAAATTCCTCAACAGAGAATTCTTCAACTTTATGTATTGGTATTTTTAAATAATCAGCTAATTGAATTATTGCTGAATAATCGTAATCGTTATCTATTTTTTTTTAATGTCTTTTTTTGACGGAGTTTCCATCAACCAAGTTGCAACCTCTGATAAAAGGTCAGGATCAACTTTAGTCATTAAAAATTGTTTATTTTCTAATGTATAAATATTGTCGCCTTTTTCATCTAAGGCTAAATTTATTAAGACATATGCCAAGCCCTCAATCGGATCATCATTCATATATTTAAACAACTTACCTTTTTGTTTTAAATTCATAGGTTGTTTATAGAAAGTAACTTTCCATTCAGGAACTTCTTTAGAATTGTTGGAATCTAATGAATTCCAATGATCTCTCATATTTTCGATGACTGATGACATATGTCTTTTTTAATTTAATTTGTATTAATTGTCAAATTATACAGTGCCTCTAGTGATAGCACCATTTATTTGGCAAGAAATAGACAATCTAATTAGATCGTCCATAGTAACTGCTACTGAGTTTCCAGTTACGATTGCTGGTACTGTGTAGAAATAATCTCCACTATCTGCACCCTCAGGGTAAAGTAATAAAGTAACTCCTGTTGCTTCTTGTAATACGATCTGACCATTAGAATCAGTTTCGTCCCAAGCGGCTTCAATAGTTACAGTTCCACTTTTTCTGCTTGTTTCGTATGTTTTATTAGTATCCGATAATTGAGTTGACTCAATTACATCTGCTGTCGTTTCCATAGTAAACGCTGTCACTTCTGCAACTGTGTTTGATCCTATTTTAATTAGACCAGCCGATCCTGTATGTACTGCCATTATTCTTCTCCTTCTTCTATATTAAAAGATTTTAGTTTTGTTGATTTCTTTTTGGGTTTTGCAGATGAATCCGACCAACCTTGCTGTGTCATTTCCTCTACTTGGTAATCCCATACCTCAATATTTTCTCCGTCTTTATTTTGGAGTTTTATTCTTTTTGCCATATTTTCTCCCTGTTGGTTTCTTAGCTTCAGGATTGTTATGCTTATGCACCCAACCATCTTCTAGAAATTTATTTGGATTATCTGTTAATACAGTAACTCCATTTTTAATTAAATATGTTTTATTACTCATATTATGGTGTTCCTTGTGTAAATTTATAGAAGCACCTTATAGTCATAATCACACCACCATAAGGAAATATACTTCCCTCGTCTGTTTCAACAGAAACTAATTGGGTATCCAATGCGTTGCTGTTTCTAGTTCTGTCACTATCAAGTGCTGTCTCAACTGTGGTTACTAATTGATTTCGCTTAGTGTCTATATTACTTGTCGTTGTACTTGCTGTAGTAACAAAACCAAATATTCTAAAATCAATTGTCCCTGTGCGAGTAATATTACTATTCTTAATACTAACATCTTCTCTAGTTTCATCGGCAGTCTGTACAAAGACCGCAGGGAATTGTTGTTGGGACAACTCATCTAGTTCAATAGGCTCTCTTGTTACCTTGCCAAAAGTTATTGGACTGCTAACCGCAGATAAGGTTGTAACAATGTGAGCCGCAATATCTTCTCTCTCACTCATATTCTAAGTTCTCGTTCAAATGTTTTTCTAAATTCTTCTCCTGCACGATCTTCTTCTTGTCTGTTTACACTAAAGAATGGTCTAGTTTGATCGTTAAAAAATGCTTTTATATTCTGTGTTCTATTAGGAAAGAATACTTGTCCTTTAGTTGATGATAGTTTTTTAAAACTCATATTGCCTAACATCTGACCACTAAAGAATAAATTAGGTGTCAATGTAGCACCTCGTTTAGCTCTTTTTCTTTCATATGCTTTAGAATATCTTTTAAATCCACCACCACTAACACTCTTACCTTGCCTAGTTCTATCTTTAATTGCGTTCTGTATAAAGGTAGATGCTCTCGCTATACCTTTAGCACTAGCGCTTGGTACTTTTCTTTTAATCTTGTCTAATGCACCTTTAACCGCAGTAACATTAACTTCTAAATTTACTGTAACCACTATCTCACCAATCTTAATGAATGTACTGCAACTTTTTCAGCGTCAGTAATTGTGCTATCATCATTAGCGTCATACTCAACACCATCTCTTAGTATATCTGCAAATTCATCTTCGTATCTCTCTCGGTAGAAACTGCCCATAATCTGAAAACGATCTTCGTCACCATCAGAATTAAACTTAGTTAGCGCAGGGCAAATATAATACCCTAATGTTCTGTAAACTGTTGCTCTTGTCCATTGTGAATCAGTTAGTAAAGTTAGGTCAATCTCTATGCCACCTGCATAGCTTCTGTTTCTAGATTGATTACTGTGATAAACTGACCACCATTTATTTCTAATATCTCTTTGTACATCTGCTATTGCTTGAGTAACATATGTATCTTGCTCACCTGTAGATAAACCCATATCTCCTATGTCAGGCTGATAAACTATTAAATCTGATCTTGTTGCAAATGCCATAATAAAATTCCTGTTAAAAAGTTAGAGGGGAGAGGAAAGGAACTCTCCCCCCTATATTGATCAATCCAATAAGGATTAAAGTATGCTAGAGTCAGCTAATACTTCACAACCATATGAATCGTGTAGTTCACCAACGCCATATACAGCAGTGGCAACAATTTCAGTTCCTCTAATTGAAGCATCTCTTTGAGTTTCAATTTTAAGGTCTTGAAGCATTGCAATTCCGATAGCGTCTTTGTGGAATAATCCACCTTTAAAGTCACCACCAGTTCCAGTGTTAGCCATATTAGAAGTTTCATAAACACTTACTCCTGCAAGTTGTCCTACATAACCTGATCTTAATGCTTCGTTAGCAAGATCAGTTGGGTTAGGGTTTGCAAATGTATTTGTCATATTAGCTTTTAAGTCATAAGCTATTGCTGGGTGTAGTACCAAAGACATATCGTTGCTTGGTACTGCCGCTTGTTTTAGTTTTGAAACAGCTTCAAAAACTTTTGCTACAGTTAATGCCGCATCAGCCGCACCAACAGCAGTTGAAAAGCCGTCAAATAAAGCAGTTAGATCAGTGTCAATTTTTTTAGCGATAGCTTCACCAAATAATTTTCCTAGATCTCTTACAACATCTGATTCAGAAGCATTGATTGCCATATCTGTAACAGTTGTCATAATTCCAACTTCAGACACAGTTAAGTCTGCTTTAGAAGTTGATACCGCAGTGTTACTTAGGTCAGTTGCTTCTGCAACAGCCGCCGCACTCACAGTTGGGTAAATTGGCACTTGTAGTACCTTGCCTGAATTTCTAGGCATCGTGTAGTTTCTTACAAGACCTCGCATAATTGAAGTTTCAGATGCTACAAATAGAGCCTCTGCAACCATAGGCGAGATCAAATCGTCTAATGTCGACAATGTTGATTCGTTAGCCATAATATTTCTCCTTTATGGTTTATTAGTTGTTAATAATTTTTTAGTAATTTTTCCTTCCGATATTCAGCATATCTTGCTTTATCTTCAGGGTTATTCATATTTAGTTCCGCCAAGTTCAAAGGTTTGGGCGTATCACCACCAACACTCGATTTAGACCCTGCACCGCTAGGCGTTGCAACTCTAAAGTGAGGATTGTTGTCTAGGAACTGTTCCATATATTCATTAATTGTTAATGGCTCACCTTTATCGTTATACATTGGTGTATTATTATCACCAACAATCTCAGGTTTTCCATCATCGCCTAATCGAACATTTCCTTTAAGTAAGTTTACAATTTGCTTTGGTTTTATAGCTTGTTTTTCACTAGCCGCTTGAATCAAAGCATCATCTATCCTTACCTTTTCTAACTCGGCTTTGTATTGAGATATTTCTTGTTCTTTTTTAGAGACAGTCTCTTTTAATACTTTATCAAATTCACCTCGTTGTTTTTGCATATCTAACTCTTTTGCTTCTTTTTCTTGTAAGAGTTGTCGTGCTTCATCAGGGTCAATGCCATTAAATCTTTTTTCTATTTTAGCTCTTTCCCTTGCAAGTCTCTTTTCAATAATCTTATCCAATTCGCTTTGTGCAATCATTGGCTCTTGATTTTCAACTTCCTGTTTTGTTTCTAGAGATTCAGTATTCTCGATCTCCGTTTTTTGCTCGTCAGCCATAGTAGTATTCTCCTATATTATAAGATTGCCATTATTATCATACCAACTTGGATCAGTTGGCTGTAGATGGTGGCGGCAATTATGACCACCTCTACTTGTAAATGGATCGGTGGTTGATTTACCTTTCCATATTTCAGAACTCCACTTATCTCTAAGTTCATCTTCTGAAAATATTTTACCTCTATTGGCAATACAAAATGGTCTACTATCACCAATTATATCTCCATAATATAGGTAGTTTGTTAGTCCAGCTTCCGTAGCTTTCGCTTTGGTAAACTGACCATCAAATTCCATTAAACTATCGTGTGCTAATTGCTTTGCGTATCTTCTCATATTATTTCCAACACGATCAGCACCATAAAAAGTATGCAGTCGTTGTATCGCTTTAGCTTTTTCAACTTCATCTGTAGTAGAAGCGACAAACTCTA
>Ga0114932_10003833_pt1 | contig 14436 bp, 19 predicted proteins | sample 2SBtaG_2_FD_87286 | JGI IMG/M metagenome (GOLD analysis project Ga0114932, IMG submission 87286) | Deep subsurface microbial communities from Kolumbo volcano to uncover new lineages of life (NeLLi) - 2SBTROV12_ACTIVE470 metaG | ecosystem: Environmental > Aquatic > Marine > Volcanic ...
CTCGAATCTATGCAGATAGACTTCTCTGGTAAGAAAGGATTTCATCTTACTTTTGAAACCGAGGCCTTTAGGAATATGGATGTCTCTAGCAGAAGACAGATTGTAGATTATATAATGGGTAATAAGTTAGATAGGAGTAGTCTATTACCCTCAGATAACCTAACCAAATACGGATGGAGTTCCCAAATGATGCACTTTATCGGCAAATTAGTCGAAGATCCTTCTAAGGAGAACATAGAGAAGTACTTCGCGAAAAAGTATGTAAAAAAATTAGGCTCCCTATTCTCAGACCCGGACGTAATTGCCAGGTTGAAAACAGGAAGCCTAAAGGATTTCGATAAGAAAGTACTTATCTCCGGTATGATGAAAGAACACAATCTTACAATCAAGAACGTTTTCGATAGAAAGCCCACAGTGGACTCTAACAGGTTGTTCAGAATACCCGGTTCTCTACACCCAAAGAGTGGGTTACCATGTGTCAGGTTGACACGATATCATCTAGATAGTACAGAACTGATCATAGATCAGATCATGGAAGTTGCTGGTGAAGACGAAGTCACCATCGAACTAGCCGAAGATGTTGAGATTGACTTCCCAGTAAAGAAGACACTCTCAGCCGGACAGCACAAAATCAAGAGATACGAAGCACTAGTGGCCCTAACCACAGAGTGCAAGAAAAAATGGTAAAAAAAATGAGGAGGGTCTTATAACCCTCCTCATCTTTGATGCCACCGTTTCTAATATACCGTCATTTGTTTAGACTCGCTCTAAACCAATTCTCTTGGTTAAGCCAAGTTTCGCATGAACATTGAATCATGCAAATCTTCCATTCTTTTTGGAATCACAATATCGGTATTACATTCGTCACAGCATCGTCCATGTCCCTGGTTTAAGGGAGCAGGATTGTGGCCATAACCTTCAAATTCTGTGCCGCAAAGCACACATATCTTTACCATCTAATAGGGGTAGTTAATCTAACTTACCCCACTTTTTGATTCGTGTAATGATCTCATTATGCACTTTATCAAAATTCTTTCTTTTGTTTTTAGGCCAGTCTTCATAGTGATACCAAAGATATCTCATATCTTCAATATTCGTTATAGCAGCCAGCGCTTCTTGCGCTAGAAACTTTTTCGCCTCAGCCTGAGTTTGTGGTCCTTTCGTTCCATCCATCTAATTAGTCACTAAGTGACTATGTTATTTCAAACAGACTTACACTGTAAGCCGCATCCATCATTATTGCGATGAATGAGGCAATGGATCCCAGATCATTGGGATCCCAATATTCGTCCAGTTCAAATGAAAGTGTGTGGTCTTCTGCCGTCGAACATAGTTCAAGCGACATTCCTGCAATCGGTTCAAAGTCTTCTGAGTACACCTTAGCACTCACTTGTTCCTTGAACGAGTCAAACAAACCAACTATCATCCCAATTATCTCTGGGTGTGATTCTTTACTAGCGCGGATCATGCCTAGTGTCGCACCAATTCCCAGTACAACTGGGATGTGCATATCTTCTAGGGGCTTTCCGTCACCAATTGTTGTCATGTAGCGACAAGCGTTGTTTTTAAAACCCAAAGGGGTCTTGTGGTCAAAGATCATATCATTTGTATGTCCTATCATTCTGTTGCTTGCCATCATGCTCGTTGTTAGTTTTTCTATAAATTCCTCGTCATGCTTTTTGGCTTCTAGATTAGGATATTTTGCTTGTGTTATCCCACCAGTTATTCGTCCTTCGACATCGTACTTCCATTCAGTTATGAAGTAGCCTTTTTCCGGCTCTTTTTTAGAGCCGTCACTTTCTTTCATCTCCGTGATCTTTACACGGTATTTTTCTTCTTCCTCTGGTGTTGTTGGTGCGTCGTGATGTTGTAAATTGTTAGCGATTGTCAATTCGCGCTTAAATTCTTCATCATCAAATAGACCCCAACCAAATAGAACTGTCGCCATAAGGCGGTGCCAGTTCCAAATGCTAAACCATCGGTGAAATTTTGTTTTGTTTACTTTTACATCATATCCCATGTGTATCGTTTCTCTAATAGAGGTTATTCTTCTTCGCAATCACATTTCTTGATTCGTATTACCCAAGTATTGCTTACACCTAAACTAATAATGTCTAGGTCTTTGGAGCAATTTGAGCATAAGAAACGTATTACGTTTGCTTTCGCTTCGAATTTTTCTTCTCTCATCTAAAAGGGCATTAGCCCAGTCAGAGGATATCCGCTATCTCGTCCCAAGCATGTTCATTTATGCTGAAACTTTTCTTTGTAAAAACAGGGTTACGGCTTCTAATAGCCGAATACCATGTCAGCATTAGAACAGAAATCTCGTCTCCGTCATTATACTTCGCTTTTACTTTGTTTGCTGTATCCTCATCCGTTTCGGTCATCAGGTTAGTTAATTCATCATTAACTGTAAATACCTGTCTGTCCATAATAACATCAGCACCAAGCCACGGTTTTACGTCGACTAAGATCACGTGGTTGCGAAAGTCGCTCCCGTTTTTCTTCTTAATCTCCAATAACTGACCCATGCACCATGTGCCGAATCCTATACCTTGTTCGTGTCCTCTAATATCTGACGGGTTAAACCCGTATTCTATTATCACGTCTTTCAAAGTTATGTGGTTGTGGTAATCGATGTCATCAACTTCTCTATGGTTATTTTCCAATCTATAATCCATCTAATTGCCTCACTCGTAAGGTTCCGAACCCGTTGAGGAGGCTGACACTTCTTTTATCCCGATGAAATTTCGCCAAAGCCCGATAACAAAATCCGGCTTTCGTGTCCAATTCTCTCTGTATTCAGCCAATATTGCTAAGTCATCTTCACTTAGCGGGCTTTTTGACACTTCGAAAATTAGATAATCACAACCTTTCTGAAGATCTTCCCAATAATATTTTTCGGGAGTCTTGGTCGTTGAAATTTCATAAGGTTCGCCTACATCCCATTCGGTAGTTTGTTCAACCAAATAGTGTCTTATTTTTTCATTTTCACTTTCGTTACTCATCTAATAGCCAATTAAGGCATCATCTCAACTTGAGATGCTTACGATTCTTGAACCACTTAGGTGCTTCATCCTCGTTTCTGGAGTTATGGAAAACGTTCCTAGTAACCCGTAGGATACTAGAAGAGTTCCACGCTCCACCTTTTTTGCCAACAACGCCAGCAATTGTCATCTGCTTGGCTACTGCCGAAGCAGAAAAACCGAGACTGATTTGTTCTTTCATCCAATCGATATTGTTCTGCTCCTTCCAGTTAGGAATGAGTGCACCATCGTTTGTGACATTCCAACCATACATGGCATGAGTAAACGCTCTCTTATTTTTCTTGAGATTGTTCATCGCCTTCTTGGTTCTCTTTGCCGTCTTGGACTTCTTTCGCTTACGTGGTTTTGAATCCTTTTTGCCCTTGGGGCGTCCACGTCCTCGCTTTACTTTCGTCGTTGTTGTTGTTTCTTCTTTTTGTTGTGCCTCAGTAACTACGGCTGGTACTAGTGTATAGTCTTCGCTAGTCACATCTAGGACTTTTGCCCATGATGTTCCCAACGCATCCTCTCCCTGCATATCAGCAGGAATTGCCAGCATTGCGGTTACTTTCACAATCTTGATGTTTTCCATGTCCATCTAATTGGTTCACTCCCCGATGAACTCGCCCAGGTGGGGCATAGTCGCTTCGGGAGAGGGAACTTTTTGTTTTGGTGTGGTTTCACCTGCTAGGTGTTTACGCCACACTGATATTTCGTCGTGTAAGTCACTCATCTAGTATACGAGGATGGCCCTGATTTTTAGACCTTTCCTCTGTATGTATCATCTAATAAGAGGTCTAGTGCCTCAATTTCCATTCTCTTTTCTTGCTTGTGTCGGCAGCAAATCTTCCTTTTGGATCGGAAGCGAGAATGCCCGATATTGCAAGGTAATGTGGAACCCAACCGACACCTCTGTGGTTATCGATTGCATATTCTAATATTGCCCTGCCCGTCATAGGTCCGCGTCGAGTTATTGCTTCGACTGCGACGTCCCTAATTCTATTCTTCATTGACGATCTTCTTTCTGTCATCTAATAGAGGAATCATTCTTCCTCTGTATATGCATTATGTAGTATATCCCTACCTATTAGGATAGGGCAGGATAGTTTAGATCTGTCTGTAATAGAAGCCTTTAGAACGATTATCTCGTCGAAGACCTCTATTCTCAGCCAAACTAACCTCCTCTTTTGTACTCCATTTGCACTTCTTACTCGAACGCGCCCAGCGTGTTCAAGATTCAGGGTCTGAGCCAAACCTGCGTCAATCGAGGTTCTGGCTGCTCCTGTGTCAATCACCCCACGACATATGATAGGCCACCGAGTATTTTCGGGGTCACTAATCTTTACATCTGACGTAAAGGGGCGGGTTGGATCAAAATTATTTAATCTTTTCATTCTAATAGAGGAATCATTCTTCCTCTTGGTATTGTTTTAATGTAAGCAAATGATGTATTTCATCAGCGTAATCTCGGACCCTAAGATCAGGATGATTAAGTAAATCATCAGTGATTTCCTCAGGGGAGTTTGCTTTGTTAATTTTGTCTTTTGCTTCCTCTTCGACGCGCTTGAATTCAGCCGATAACTCTTTCAACTCCTTCTCACGAAGGATACATGCGGGACTACGCCTTTGCGTAGTGAGTCTTGGCTTCGTACAACGGTCACAGATTTCGTATTTACTCATAGTAGTCGAGTATCTTTTGAATTGGCCACCACACTTACGGCATATGCCGTAGCCTGGTGGCGCTGCGTTAGAGTTGTTCATCTAATAGAGGAGTTATTCTTCCTCTAACACTTTCATAGCAGACTTAGCCCATTCTGGGGCTTTTTCTGCTTCTAGTGTTTTCATTGTGACCGGTGGACCGGGTATCACAAATTTGTCTTCAAGATCCCGACTAAGTCGTAGCAGAGCCTTAGTGCCCTGTTCTATTTCCTCAGTGTTTACTTCTTGACTTAATTTGACCAGTCTTCCGAATAATGTAACTTCTATAGTCACTGTTGTTCTCATCTAATAGAAGAGGTATTACCCTCATCTGTTTTCGGTGGAGAAACTAAGGACACTTTCCTTAACTCCACGCATTATTTCATTGATGGCTGCGCCCAGGGCTTCTTCAACTTCCTGGTGTGCACCAATCAATCCCGACATTCCAATTATCCACTTTGCAGCCTCTTCCGGATTGAAGTCGTCTAGAGCTTCAAGTCCATCTGGTGGGTTGCTTCTAAATAGCTTGATTAAAGCCTTATGGCGTTCGATAAATTCTGGATCATCGATGTCTTTCAATAGTTTGTCTGCAATTCCCTCAAGAACCGCCGCACAAGCGGGGCTATGCATTGCCGCTCCAAAAGTTGCGGTCCATACTAGTTCTTCGGGTACTTCTGTTATGTCTATATTCATCTAATAGGGATCACTCAGTGATCCCAGCGTTGTCGAATTGACAACATTCACAGCCTTCATGGTCGATTGTGGTGACGGCACTAGTCAAGCGGAGCATGTCTTCCGCTTTGTGTGGTATTGCTCCGTCCCAGTCGTCTCCTTGTACGACTTTTATTTCACCATGTTGCCAGCCAATAATCTGATTAGCCAGAACTGGCTCATCAGAAATTAGTCGGTAGGCGTTTATTTCATTAATGGTTTGTGCAGCAGCACTGATTAGCATTCCAGGAATACCACGCATCTCCAAGTCTGGCAGATCGTAGTTGTCCTTCATGCCAATTGAGTATATATTGAACGTTCCCTCAATCCCAAACTGTCTTTCTTGTTCTGGGGTGTTCATCAGGGTCGTTGTTTCTCCAATTGTGCTTAGTGCCTCATCCATTTTGTTTTTTGTGATTCTTCTCATCTAATTGCGGTCATTCTCCGCATCCCACGCAATGTGGTTCAAAATAGGGGTCTCCACAGTTATGGCACTTCATTTGAAATGTCATACCGTGGTACCCACACTTTCTACAGTGCATTACTCTTTCAATCATCTAATAGGTCATTCCTCTTCCGAAGAAGCCTCTGCGATTACAAATCCAATTAAATTAGATCTGCCCTCGGTAATTTGGATCCCAATAATATTGTGTTCTTTTCCGAGATCAGAAACGAGATTAAAGATTCCAGGTGCCTTCAAATAAGTCACCTTGATTCTATCTCCTTCGTTCTCTCTGTTTTCTTCGTGTAAAAAAGTCCACGATTTTTGTTCTCGGAAGCGTTTTACCCGTTTTCTGATGTTCTTTCGTGTTCCTTTCTCGGAACACTCTTTCTTACAATATTTTTGAGCAGTGTGCTTCAGTTCAAATTCCTGATTGCACTCTTTACATTGTTTAGTCCTCATCTAATAGAAGGCCGAAGCCCTCATGTTTCTTCGCGCTCAAACGAGCGCTTTTGTGGAAGGTTCTCATACTCCTCGTCACTCATTTCCAGAGTGCCTTTAAGCGAAGAGGATCCGCTTCTAGCGGCATCCTTTCTCAATTTTCTAAACTGCGGTGTGAGGTTGATTGGGTCATTCTCAAGACCCAGGAACACATTGATTTGTGTCTCCGTTGCCCTCAATGGGGGAAACGCTGTTTCTCCCTTCCTACCTTTGTTCTTTACATCGGCTCTAGTTTTGAACCATATTTGCATCAAAGTTTGATACTCTGATTCGTTGATCATGGTAGTCATAAAAGCCCGCTTGACGAACGGCTTGATATACTCTAGGCATACCAATTGCCTTTCTTTGATATCCTGTTGGTGCTGAATTCTGTTCTCCCCGCGAACCTTAGGAACTGTTTTCCTAAATTCTGGGGTGTCTAAGAATCCGATTAGACTGATCCAATCTTCATCTTCGACCTTCGAAAAGAACTCCCTAAAAGCCTTCTTGTTCGCCATATCAGTCGTCAGACTCCATACGGTCTTGAAGGTACTCAAGTAGTCACCGAAAAGTATGAGAACTTCTATTAGTTCTCCAGTATACCCTTCAAGTTCTTTCAGTTGTTGCTTTGGTGTTAGTTTACTTCCTTTTTCAAGAGTTACAAGATTACATTTTCCGACTCTGGTTGCTTTGTGTAAAGCCCTAGTGTCTTTCCTAAACCTAAGTCTATAGTGCGCTCCATTTTGAGCGGTCATAATTAGGTTTTCTCGTGCGCCAGCCCAGTGGGGCTTTCCGGATCGACCGTTGCTAAACAGCGAGAATCTTCTCACTGGGCATTCTGATCCTCCGCTGCACATATTAGTCACCTTGTTACAGTCATCTAGAGTATTCTCTATCATAACTATACCGGCTGGTGTTTCTGTTGCAATCATCCTTGTCTCTTGTCTTAATTTCTCATCAATAAAAATTGACATCTAATACCGGCTCTTCAACCGGATCGTTTGTATTTGTTTGTAAAATCTTCAATTTGCTTTTCAATATGCGCTTTGAGCAGGTTACGTTTGGCCTCTACAAGTTGAAACGCACTAGTGCGTTCTTCCGTTGAGTTAAAAGTAGCCACAGTATCGCCGTTGTAGTTTAGAATTACTTGACTACGTAGGTAAGTTCTCCCAGTCAGTCTTTGTTCGGCAATCCGCCTCTCATGAGCAGGAAGGTTATTCCTTCTCTCCTCTTGCGCTTTTATCGTGGCCTTTCTGATTTTTTCATCATTAATAGCCCGATCATCGGTACTTGCAAGTCTCAGATAATCTTCATCCTCAGTAGGATCTTCATAATCTGGGTGCCATGTTGGCATGTCTGATTCACCAGAATCTATTGAATTTTGCATACTCACACAGGCATCCAATCTACATACACGATGACCATTTTCAGGTCGGATCAGGTTTGGATTGTCTTCCGGTGCGAAGCGTTTTTTGCAATGAAACATAATACATTTTATTTTTTGTGGTCGATGTCTCTTACTCATCTTATCTGGTTGGTATTCGACCCAGTTCATCTCGATGAAAATAGTTTCATCTGACGGGCCTAAAGAATACCAGTGATCGTGGACATTTGAATTAATTCGTCTCGCGCTGGTATGGTATGTGAATTGGGGCCTTCTTCTCAGTAACGAGGAAATTCTTCGTTGCGATAGAGCCTGTTTAGGGTAGTTATTTGCTACCCAACTTACTATTTCGCTAGAGCATAGAATCTCTTTGTCACTGGCTTTGAAAGCCTGTTCGATTAAACCAACCAGTCTGGTATACTTAATTCCAATTGGTATTCGTTTCTCCATATAATAGGGAAAAAAACAATGCCGATCAAAAAGATCGGCAGTGTAGTCGTTTCATAATTTGCGCCAAGAAGTAACAAAGTCGAATCCGGTGCACTCTTTACAGGCGCATTCGGGTGCTGGGGTAATAGTTAGGTCTTGGTCATCTAGCACTTCGGCTAATTTTTCATATAGGTCTGCATACTTCATGAGAAGTTTCTCATTCAATGTATTATCTCCCATGTCTGATCCAAACCTCATTAGCCTTTTCTTCCAGAACGCTTCTTTCGCGATTTTGTTTTGTCGCGACTGTTCAGGAAAAGTACAGGATAAACTTCCCTCTTTCTCATTTGTTTGTCTGGCTACACTGTCTTGGACTATTCTAAGGATAGAAATCCAATGTTCTTCACCGTTGAATTCAGGGCCTAGTAAGGCCGCGATTTCCTCAGTGGTGAGTCTGCTTTGTAGCAGTCGTGTAATTTGAAACGATTTTACTGCGTTGTCTCGCTCTCTTTTATAAAAAAGATAACGATCAGTTTTATTCGTGGTCATTAAAATATTCAGTTTTTGACAATAGTAGCAATCGTATCCTCTGACGGCAGTTTTTGACTTCCCGCATAGGGAAAGCCAATTGTGAATTAATTCACCTTTCTTACCGTCTAAGGCACCATAATGCTCGCCGCAATTCCAGAACTTTGGGTTCGGTTTTGCAATGTCTTTCACCACGCTACGTGCTGCGTAGTCGTGTGTCGTATTATAATTTTTAATGATTAGATATCGGTCTTCCGCCTCAAGGTAATTATATACAGCGCTTTCCCAGTATTCGCGAATCATCTCGCAAATCTCAATGTGGTCTAGTGCTTGTTCTCTTGTGAGGTGGTCTGGAAACATTTCGTCTCCGGGACTATAACCGCAGATACTATCTGCGATTTTTTTAACTTCGATATTTGTTAAGTGTTTTTTTCCAACATTGATTCTTCTAGTGGTCTCTCTGTTCAGATGGAAATGATATTTCTGTTCTGTATAGATTCCCAATGTAGTCTCAATTTTATAATCCACCCACGCTATGACTGCGTCGCCTAGACCTGGCCTACTCCAATAAGGATGGCCCAGTATTCCGGCTTTCGCATTTCTATGAATACGATTGTTGTTTCTGCTTTTAGCATTTGTGTAACTGCTAGATTTTTTGCCTAATGGCCGCAGAGCCTTTGTTTGTGCTTTCCAAGCGCGTCGTGGATTATTACGTTTTGATTTGCGTCTCTTTTTGCTCATCTAATAAGAGGCTTAGCCTCAAAGTGTTTGTAGTTCTGTAGCGACTTCGTCGCCAACTGCAATAGTCTTAATCTGGAGCCTATTGTACTCCCTCTTTCCATCCTTTGATGGAACCTTCACCCTGGCGAACGAAATCTTCACAGGTAGGTCATGGCCTTGCTTCTTCCACTGGGCCACCTTTCTTAGAAAGTGGTCCTGCTCGTAAGAGCCGACCCATAGTGTGACCTTCTCTCCTTCCGGCGAGGTCATTCTCACTGCTGTGTTCGTTCCACCAAATTCACTCGCGATGTCTGAGGTAAAGCCTTCGACAATATAGTTTTCATATACTGCGTCAAACTGTGCCTTTAGAGTCTGGTAGGACTCTATTTCGACATCGGGTGTGCGGTGCAATTCATCTTCTTCTCCGACTTCCTTAAGGAAATCGCTTAGTTTTGTTTGCGTAGACATTCTTATATCTCCTAGTAACCTAAGCCCATAGTTGAGGGCTTATAGTTATTGTCTTTTATCTAATGGTAGTCGCGAAAACTACTTCTTTTGAACGTTCAATTTTCTCAAGCCGGACATCAGTTCGGCAGGGTTATCTATGTTCTCTTTGAAGTTTCTGATTACCTCATGTTCGTCTGCACCTTCTTTCCAGGAAGGTACACCTTGTGCATAGGGCAATAGTGTAACGTATTGGTTTTGGTTTTCGGAAAGCATCCATTGGTCATCGACCAAGGTTGCTATGATTGAACTGTTAAGATCATCATCGTCAAATGGTAGGTCAGTATCTTCATCTAACCACTCATCCCTTACTGCTCGCGCATACTGGTGTATGTCGATTTCAATCTGGCTGAGAGCAACATCAACTGTTGCTTCCTCATTCTCTGCTTCCAACTTTGTTAGTTCATGTCTGAGTTCCGAATAGAGTAACTCACAACATGACATGTATAACCTGTAGTAATCTTGATTTTGTCTCCAATCAAGTACTTTCTCTTCTTCGTAATGATCAGCCTTGATTTTCGTGTGAATACCAATTGCTGATTCTGTTTCGCTGACTCCTGTGACTTTTTTCGGAACAGGGTGATTGGATTTACCAAGCACCTTTATCGCAGATTGTAGTCTTTGATTGTTGTCTTTTCGCCAATCTTTGACTACCTTTGATAGAAACCTTGTAAGGTCATCTTCTGCATTTATTAGTTCCTCGACCGACTTCATGGACGTTTCCATGCCTACTACGAACTGATCAAGTAAATTGTTCAATTCGTCACGTAGTGCAGCGGCATCCATCATTCGGTTTTGGGGGATCTCAATCCCCATGAAAATTGTAGTTTCATTGTCTTCTGTCATCTAATAGATCGCTATGCTGCGATCGGGTTGTCGAACTGACTAAACGTCAGTATTTCAGTCGGTGGTACATTATACGCACCGCTTTTTGCGAGATAGTCTACATAGTTATTGTATTGATTATCAGCATGGGCTCTTACGTGCTTCCATGTGACATCGATACCTAATTCCCTAACATCGTTTAGTAGGGACTTTGTCTTTGCGACTAACTCTTTGTTTGCTTTTGCTCGCCATGTACCGAAAACTAATTTTCCGGCATACTCCGAGTCGCCATGAATGATGTAAGTATCGTTCTGTTTTTCCCAGTTCGATAACCTAATCATTTCTAGCGCACCGTAAATGGCGGCTAGTTCAGTTGTATTATTTGTTGTTACTCCTAGTGCCAGATTTACTGGCACCTCAATATTTCCATTTGGAATTGTAACGACCAAGTCATTTACTTTGTCATTATGCACATTCCAATAGACGTGGGTTCCTTCTTGTCCTTGGACCCACACCCCGATACCAACGCCGCCTAAAGTGGGGACGTTTGGGTTTTCGTTATTTATTGCTGAGCCGTCAACATATATGTTCACAATTGTCATCTAATATCCCTCAAGGAATGCACGGGTCTGGGTTATACCCAGTTATCCGTCCACGGGAATCCCTCATGACACTTTCGTCGTTGAGGGTTATTTCTTTACAAACGCGGAGAGTTTTACCATGGACCGTTCCGGGCAATCGAATAATTCTTCGATTGTCCCAAGTAACCATCCAGTCTAGTAAAAGACTTGGGTTTCTCTCTTTCAGTCGTGTCACTAATAATTTGTAGTGGTTTTCTACGCGCTCGTTCTTATTTGGAGTATTCACATACTCTCTTAACGGGGCATAGAACCAACTGTCTGCTTGATCGTAATAGCCATTGGCTATCAAGTGGAAGCCTTTGCCTCCACTGAAAACTATTTGAATGTCTGAATCACCCAATATTTTGAGTTCATCTAAACCGTTCCATAGTTCGTCAACCATTTGTATTCCTTGATGGTAATCTTTGTTATCGTAATCTACATCGAAATATAGGTCACGTTTGATCAAAGTGTTGTGGTATCTCCTCAAAGTTATTTTCTTTGATGGTGAACACCAATTCTTCTTTCTCATCTTGGCCTCTCCCTTCTTTGATTCAGGGTCTGGGCCGATTCCTTGTGGATTCAGCCATGTTCCTGTCGTATAATATACGTGCAAGGGTGCCAATCTTTTCAAATGACTCAGTAGGATAGTTTTTGTCCTTACAGTGTCTTTCAACACCTTGACTACTATCTTCTGCGTCTTAGGTTCCCATACGAAGAATCTATACTGCCTAAAGTTAGGATAAGGAGGTAGATATAGATCATCCTCTGTAATAGAGTTATAGTATCTCTTAATCCTACTTACCTTATTTCTCATGGTCAGTCTTAGATGCTTCTTGTATAGAGGGCTTAGCAGTTTACTTTGCTCAAACCCTTTCTTCAAAGTCATCACAGCGTGCGCCCCATAGGAGTAGTCATGACAATCACAGTCATTCTCTCCTTTACGGTCGCAGGCAGGGTGATGTCTCTTTGGGAATCTCTCAGCCATGATATTAATACATGAACTGGAATCATTTGATATCGCAGCAAGATCAAACTTGTGATGTTCACACAAATAATCTCCTGCTTTGACGTGTTTCTTGCATTGCTTTCTATCTCTTGGATTTCTGGAAATGCATCTTGTCTCTTGAGTTTTCCATTTTTTACTCATCTAGTGCCGGTCTTTCCCGACTGTCTGATAGTGTTACTCTTGGATCCGAAATACAAGAGTATACAGTGGCCTATCTAATAGACTCACAACCATCTCTGGTTTCGCTGTGAGTTCTTTCCCTTATTCATTCTTGCCTTGATCCTGCGGAATAATTCAAATCCGCAAGCAAAGCCAAAACCAATTAAGGTGTATGTAATTACTAGCATTATTATGCTGCTTACTTCCATCTAGTTGAGAGGTCTAGTTTTTAAGTTTCTCTGCAACCAACAAGAAGTACACTTCTTGCTGGTCTATTAGAATCATCTGATTCGCTTCACTATAATGCAGTCTAATGCTGCTTTATCTAATGTGGATTTACACGGAAGACCACAAGAGGGTGGTCCTGTCGTTCGGTCGTAATCTGTGTCTCTTTTGAGTCGTTAAGAATCAACCTGTGGCCGTAGGCCGGTTGATTTAGACAAGCGTGGAATCACGCTCAATCTTTGATTGTCAAAATTTACCAGATCACGCCGTTGACAGAACCACTGTTTGTGGTTTCTGTATGTTGCAAATCTAATGCTCTGTTGTTGTTCGTCCGTTTGCGCTTTTATGCGCGGTACTATTACTAGCCGAGTTGTGCTCCTTCCATCACTCGATAAACAAATACGAATGGGCTTCTTGCCCACCGAGTGCTTCTTTATCGGTGCGTATGCACACTGTGTTGGTAATCTTTTTCCAACACCTTTCGTGATAGGCTTCTCGCGATGGAGGTAGCACAATATAGGGTAGTGCCAGACTCAGGTCTGGGGATTATCTAGAACCTAATGCGGTTCTTTGGACGTGGTTACTTAACGTCATAGGCGTGTGGCCTCGGTGTAAGAACTCTCTAATAAGAGATAACTGAATCACTCTAGTGATTCGGTAGTCTCTATGTTCTCAGACTCGTCGGTCTGAGTGGTGCCGTATGTATCAGATGCAATCTGAGCAAGGCGAGCAAGTTCAACAGAATCATCTGCTAGACCTGCTCGGTCTGTTCTTGGCTTTCTCTTGTGAATCCTAAGTGTTAGGTTCACTCCGGCCTTGGCGAAAGTCTTTCTCAACTTTGCCGCTCTTGCTCTTGCAGATTCGGGCTTCATGCCCATTGCTTCTGCTGCTTCTGATAGATACTCTGCTCCATTCCATGCCCTAATGAATTGCTCATTGGACACAATTTTCTTTTGTGATTTTGAAGGAGTCTCCACAACTGGTTCTGTATTTACAGGTTCCGTGTTTGTTGTGTACATCTCTTCATTATCATTTCTATCAATGTATTCATTCATATCAATCAACTCACCCTTTCGGGGTCTAGTGAGAGTTACTAAGTTTCCGAGGAACTTGGCGATGAACCGGTTGAGCCAAGCCGCGAGGGCCAATCTAGTTTTCCAGTGAAATAACGCAGTGATTGCGTAGCAAATTTCACTTGTCGTACTCGATTGACTCGCAGGACCGTCCTCTTTCAATAATTGGAAGGGTAGAGATTTATCTCTAAGGTCCGTGGCTCAAGGTTAGGTAGAGATTTCTCTACATCACCGCTGAGTTCCGAGGAGCCGAAGCCGTACAACCAGACACTTGTTTCTGGTAGTTAAGGCGGTAAATAGGCTCAAACTTCTACTAGTATAGTAGAAGTGTTTCCGTAGGATTAGCAAATGGTAGATCGCGTGCTACGCTGTCTACTCTTTGTGTGCCCGTTACCTCCCGTTAGCACCGCAGCGGAGCCGCAAGGTGGTAGGGATGTTAGGGTAATCAGTGGCAAAACTCGTTCTGCCAGTGACTTGTCCGTAGGATGAGCCGTTAAGTGAACGAGTGCCGTAACTTGAGAAGTGCAGCGTCTTTGCGCAGCAAAGTCTTCAATGTTACAAACAAGTTTGCTTAATTTTCGGCTTACGTCATCTGCCCCGAAG
>Ga0114932_10003834_pt1 | contig 14435 bp, 29 predicted proteins | sample 2SBtaG_2_FD_87286 | JGI IMG/M metagenome (GOLD analysis project Ga0114932, IMG submission 87286) | Deep subsurface microbial communities from Kolumbo volcano to uncover new lineages of life (NeLLi) - 2SBTROV12_ACTIVE470 metaG | ecosystem: Environmental > Aquatic > Marine > Volcanic ...
GCTGTTTCTTGACTTCCATACGTTGCCAAGTGCATTAACACACCAAGTCCACCCATAATGAACGGTACGAGTGCTATCGTCCAACCCCTCCATGCTTTACGGTCTTTTATTGCTAATCCTGCAAGGTTAACAATTAAAGCGTTCATGAATACAATGAGAAATAATGTTTCTGTGAACGCTGCTGGTTCAGCACCTAAAATGAGTTTTCCTGTCTCTGTAACTTGTTGTACTACAGTTGGGATGGCTAAGAAGAATTGGTTTTTTAACGCAAACCCAAGCCCTAACAATCCAAAAAAAACTAATGAAACAATAATTGTTGGGTTTAAACGCCGATTAAATTTAAATCCTGTAACGTTAGGTAAATAACCGCTTTCTGGATTGAAAATATAACTTACTGTATTATCTGTCTTTGATTTAACACTATGCCATATAACGATTCCTAACGTTCCAATGAACCCTATAGCACCGTAAGCATAATAGAAATTTGTTTTATCAATAAGTTCTGGAAGGCTAGAACCGCCAAACGCAAACAAGGCTAAAGCCACAAGCATTGCCACTCCACCAAGTGCTAACGCCAAATAACCCAGTCTAAGAAATTCTTGAGTTTTTGGTACTTGTTCAACCATGTTTTTATAAACCGTCCTTTCTATTTAACCCTTTTTATTTTTTTCTGGTATCATTATTGCCATTAAACCAATGCCAAACAATACTGCTGACAAGAACATTAAATGAAATCCTCTTTCTGTCTGTCGCAAACCAACCTTATACATCGTTGATAATGTTTCTAAATGACTGTTACTCGTATTGTCGTATGTTTCATCAACACCTTTAAATCTTAAATCATAATCTTCAAGATAAGGGTTTACTTCCATTGCTATGATCTGATAATTATAACCAAAATCAGTATTATGATAGCCCATATAATACAAGCTTACAGCATGATATAAGACAATGAACGCTGCGATAATAAGTAATACGCCTATTTCTTTATCTTTTAATTTAATTTTTTTAGCAAACACTGAAGGTTTCATGAATGTCATTTCCTCCAATATCACTGCCGTCACTGTTTTCCGTGTAGAACACTTGAGGTTCAACACCTTGCTTTACATCCTGATCCACAATCCATACAGTTAAACTGTCATCACACGTGGCAATGTCTTTTTTCTTATATTCAATGTTAATTTTTTCAATATTATTTTTTAATGTTAAACCTTGTAAGAAGCAAGTATCCACGAAAGGTTTCAGTCTACTTGGAGGTTCTATTTTGCTTTTGTGACATACATTTCCTTCCACACTCGAACAAGAATCAATGTTGTACTCAAGGAATGTTCCACAACCCCACATACTCTTGGGTAAGTTTACTTCACTGTATTTCGTCCAATTTGTATGACAATATTTCTTTTTTTCTTTCATTGTTGCTTCAAAAATACCAAAACTTCGTGAAAGACACACGAAAGGTCTCAATAGTTCTCCAGTTGTATTTAATTCAACCGTAAACGTTCCTTCACTATTCTGTAAATGCGTTAACGGTGTCATGCTTACATTGCCATATGGTGTTAATGTTATGAAAACTCTTGTCACCTCATCTTTACTAACACCTAAAACTCCTTGGAATGAAATATTATAATATCCTTCTGCTGATACATAAACGAATGGTTGTTTGTAATAATCTAATGGAACATTAATAATTTGGTGTTCTGTACTATTTTCAACAATAGTCTTTCCTTCACTTATTAAATTCATAGGACCGTATTGATTTGTTTTGTTGTTAAAATTATAATATCCCACAATGTAGTTTGCTGGTACTTCTTCTTCTCCGTCCATTGCAAAAATTATTATCTGTCCATATTCTTGTTTTTCTTCACTGATTTCTTTGCTGAAAAAGTCCGTAATGTCACTCCAAAAGAAATATACTCCGAAACATAAGAGAAGGAACAGTATTACTGCTATAATCATTCCTGCTCCTACTCCTTTTTTGTTCACACTTAACCTACCCATACTTTTAGTTTGACTTCTTAGCCTTGTAGAAACATTATTTTTTGAGCATCCTCTTTCTTGCCTTCATATTGTATTCTTCCAGAATTTTGTTCATCTCAACACCAATCTTAACATCCTTCATTTTACAGAACCCTACGTACTCATTCCAAGCGTCTTCATCCAACTCTTTTATTAGTTTAGTAACCATGTTTAACAAGTTAATCTTGCTTGTTTATAAGTTAAGTGGTTTTTGAGAATATATGAGAAAAATGCGAGTTTCAGAGGAAGGAATATGAAGAGGGTAGGCTAAGTGTTAGGAAGAATAAATATACCCAATACCACGTTCCTCATTTTTCTGCTCACATTTTCTCATTTTTAAAAAAAAAGTTAAGAGGGGATTATTATCCCCTAATTAGTTAATTAACCCTTATGAACCAGTAATCGTATTGTTTACGTTAATGGTAAAGGTTATGTCTCCAGTTCCTACGTCAGCTTCTGTGTCAGAGTTATCTTCATATCCGAACATTAATTGGTTGTCTGTTGCCCCAATAAATGCTGCATAATCAATTAATCTTACAGTTACTACTTCAATACTACCTTCGGAAGTTCCATCATTCTCAAAGAGAATACCGTTAATGGTTAATTCTTGGTTTTCCAAGAGTAATACTGGCGTACTGAATGGGAAAATAAATTCAGTAGATGAAATTCTACTTAATTTTTGTCCACTTTCTGTATTAGCTATATTACCGCTTGTACTTGAATCAATTTCAAAGGTTATGTTTGAACCGTCAACGACATCAAATCCGATTGCTCCAACATTCCAAGCCATGTTAGACTGGTTTTGGTTTAATCTGATTCTACTCATCTTATACGTGTCTGTTGTACCTGTTAATGAAACATTAACTGTATCAACATTATCTGCATAAACTGTGTCATCTTGGTTAAAGACATCAATATCTACACCGCTACCGCTTACAATAGCTGAGTATACATCTAAGTCTAAAGGTTGAGATTCTTTAGTAATTGTAACGTCAGTCTCTGCAACACCGTAATATCCTACTGTTGCACTCGTTACAAATGCAATAGCATCTACAACATCACCAGTTGAAACGTCAGTAACGCTTAATCTTGATGTAGCCGCTAAATTACCGTTATTAGTAACTAACGTTTTATCACCAGCACTACCATGTAACCATACATAAGCACCTGGATCGCCTTCTTGCGTCAAACTGTCGTTCGCTAGATTAAATGCTGCTAAGGTTAATGTAGCTGCTTTTCCAGCTTTAACACCTGTCAGATCAACCGCTGCACAGACATCGTTGCTACAGGTAAAACCTGTCCCACAATCTGCATCTACAGTACACGCTGAACCGATGGTCTCAAAAGCTGTTTGTTCTGCTGGTGAAAAAACCCCAGTAAAACTAAGAACCGAAAAAATTCCAGCAACAATAATCACTATTAAAGCTGTTGACATTAACGGTCCCATCTTTTGTCCTTTCTTATTTAACATTGTGTGTAACACACTCCATTTATTTTGAGTATCAATGTATCATGATACAAGCAAAGCAACACCTAATGATGTATATAAACTACTGATGAACTATGTAAGGGTAGCGAACTACCATACACAAGCCTTATAAATTTCAACAACCCTCAAATACCTGTTAGGATGGCAAAAGAACTAAAGCCCTCATTAGAAGTGGTGAGCGTTTACCTAATCCTTCACGGACTGGGTAAAGCAAAAATAGAAACAACCCTCTACGACTTTTATCACAGATTCATAAAAGAAAGGGTTACTATGACTGATAGATGGTTCACTCGAATCATGAAACACCTCATAGAACAAGGTATTGTCGTTGAAGGCGTTGGAAGGTTTGCTATGGGACGCATGGCAAAAACCTATATGGTAGATTCTAAAAAAATGTTTACCTTCATAGAAGACATTGACTTCATTGGAGAAATATGGACATTCATAGACGAAGTAAGCTATATTGTACGAGGAGAATTTCCAAGCCAAAAAACAGAAGAATGGAAAAGAAAACATAACTGGAAACAATACAAAAATATTAAATAGAAAGGAGTGTTTAAAAAAAGAGTATGGCGTCACTTGGAAGTTTTAAAATGGCAGGGATATTCCTTGTATTTTTATTCGCAATAGGCGGTATCGTATTAAACATTGGTTCTTCAGCAATTCACTGGTCAAAAACTGGAGATTCAGGACCGTTAATTGAATCAACTGCTGGAAGAATAGCAGGAGCAGACCTAGAACTTAAAATTACCATGGACGACCTTATAGCAAATGGTAAAACAATGAGTTCTAAAGAATTAAAACACGCACAAGACGATGTTATAAGTTCACTTATGATTATACTCATACTATATACTCTTGGTTTTTCATTAGTTAAATGGAAAGTAGGCTTGGGAGTGTGGAACGCAAACTATTGGTTCTGGACATTCCTCGGACTAACAGTAATATTCTTAATATCAGCCGTAGGTTATGTATGGTGGGCTACAGGAACACCAGAATTCCCACAAGGCATTATTACATTCTTAACAAACATGGATGCTGTCATCATACCAGGAGAAGGTTTCGTTAACCCATTAGACATTGCAGGAAGTGAACTCATCAACACAACAAACACTGTTCTTAACACAACGAATAGTTCTTTATCTAATGTGACTGGTGGTATTTAATGGAAAGTATAGGTTCTTTTGTTAACGGAGATCATGAAAGTAAAGAAAAGACATTTTCAACATTAATAACAGATAAACAAATAAAGATTTATGTATTATCAGAACGTCAGAAAGAAAAATTAAAAAAAGATTATTACAACCACCTTGAACGTAGTAGAACAAACAAATACTATCAAGTCGAATTTGCTTTATTATTCATGCAATGCTACGATTTCTTAATACAACAAGATGACGATAGTATTAACGAATATCTTTGCTCATTCAGACACATAGACAATCTTGAAATGCTCTTCGGAAATTACGGTAAAGTTGCTTTACAAGAAGAAGTTATAAGCATCGTTAACCATAGCATTAATGAAGCAAGACAACCAATGAAGCGACTTATTCACCATACCATGCTTCTTGCTGGGATTATTGACAGAACAAGTGAAGAAACAACCACTGGTGCTTTTGATGACTGAACTTGACAAAGAAAAATACTATCCTAACGGTTCTAAAAGAATATTTGCTTTAGAAGAACCGCTCGTACGAACCATCCACCAATATAAACAATTAACATTCCCTAATATTAATCGAGATTCAAGCTATATTTATGTATTACACACATACTATCGTGACTTCTTTATTGCAGTACAACAAGTAAGTGTTTTGTTAGGACCTGAAATTCCAGAAAATGAAACAAAAATAATAAACCAACTGTTTAAACGTTTTGAAGAAACAATCAACGAAACAGAACGACTTGTAAGCTATCGTGAACGACCTAATAAAAAAATATATACTGACCACAATCATTGGGAACGAACATTCAAAGCAACATGGCTAAAAATCTTGAGAACACACCACATACACCAATTCAATAAGATTATCAGCAAATATAACAAGATTTATATAAATCCATTCCTTGAATATATGCACACGGCTAAAGTTAGGATAAAAACTCAAAGAGAAAGTGGGTTTCACATATTAGCACTGTCAAACAATACACAATGACGTATAGTATATTAAAAGAGAAAGGATACGATAACGATCAACAAAAAGTTAAACTTCCTAGTTTTATCGTTGCCGAAGTCATGTATTTGTTAGGGAATAGTGTGGTTAGTCCTGGAGTTGAAAAACTATCCCCCATCATACATATCATCGACACATTACTCCATTACAGAACATATTATGAAGATGATGTAGAATACAACGTTCTCACACACCATTATGGTAGTAGATATAAGAAAGCTAGAATTGCTCTTTCCGAAACAAGAAAACATCTTGCAATCACAGAAAGCTACTTGAGAGGACTTCGAGACAAAAGCATAAAACACACTGATATTAATAATAAACGATTCTTTGAATGGCAAAAAAGTTGTAAAGACGTGGAAGCCATGCGACCCTTTATTTTCAGAATGAGAAAATTACTCATCGAAAATACGAATATTGAAGATCAATACCCTGAAAGCAAACATTACAGCGTTGCAGGACATACCGTTAAAGAAATGCACTACAATCTGAAAGAAGATAAGAAAGAAGAACATAGTGACAGCAGAAACTTTGATAGTGAAGGCACTCAAGTAACCGACAAATACATCTCGGAGAAGTTCGTATAATATGGAAGATAAACTACTTACTCAATGTTTGAAACTTTTAGATAAAAAAGAAAGATATAGTTACCATTCTAAATTAAAGATTGTTCAACCAAAGATAAGACAACACGCTCCAAAAACAATTAATAAAAAAGATATTCAACGATTTAATGACCATTACTTAAACCATTTCATGCCACCTATCCCAAATTTTAAGGGTGTTACAAAGATAGTAAAACATAGTTTGGGTTGTAATGATTGTAAGAAAATCTTTTCATGTCCTTATTCTTTTAAAGAAAGAATACAAATCCATATAGGAAAAGGTTATTGTGATTCGCATAAGCCATTATTGGAGGCATGATCCGTAATGTTTCAGTCTCGTTGGATTAAAGGAAAAAAATACTTAACAATAGTTAAGGGAAATACTTCTTACGGTTGTATTGGAGCAAGTGGCTTCGGAAAAACAGTATTCTCCGAAAAAATAGTAGAATTACACCGTTCAATGGGCTACAAGATTATTTATGTTTTTGATCCTAAAGATGATTGCGAAGCAGCGTTCATGGGATTAAAACCCATATACAAAAAACACATAGCACGATTACACCTTCAAGGACAAGACCCAGACCGAGAACCCTACAAAGTTAGAGTAAACCATCCTATCAGTAGAAGTGTTAGGACAATACCATTCAACCAAATTCCTGAAACAAACTTCTTCACCATACCAATCAATAGTTTCACTGACGATGATATTAAATTCTTATTAGAAGATTTTGGAGAAGACGAAAAATACGCTCTTTTCGAGAATGTTCTAGCAATGCTCACACCACAAGACAGTGCATACCATTTTCGACTTAAAATGAAAATGAGTAGAGAACGTCAAGATATCATGCTCAAACACAAAAACATGGTTAAAGACGATTTTGACAGTTTAGACGATGGAAGTTACGGAAAAATCGATCGTGCAGACCGAATCAACAATATTTTGAAACCTTTCGTCAACGATGGATTCATCACACCAGGAGACTACCACCTAAACATAGATATTCCAAAAATATTAAACGATCGTGACGTCATTGATATTTTTAGTTGTCGTTATTTAAAAAAAGGTAAAGAAAAAGCTTTTGTCGGCTTCTGGGTACTAGACAAAATCTTTAGAGCATTACCTAAAGCAAAATATCCTGTACTCATCGTCTTCCCAGAACTAAGAAGAATAACACCCAGACATCCAAAAGGCTACGAACGAATATTAAGTAAAAAAATAGCAGACTTACTAAAAACAGTGAGAAGTTTAAATTGTAGTGTTGTCGCAGACGCTCAAGCAGTAAGCATGGTAGACGAAGACGTTATTAACAGTTTTGTCGAAAAAGCTTACGGACGTTTAGCAGCAGGAGCAGAAACTTCATATTATTATAAAACGGAACGGATGCCAAGTATTCAAGTCGAAGCATTAAAACGATGCGATAGAGGACAATTCATTATCAGCAGTTTAGTCAAAGAAGGATTGTGGAATGTTGATTTACCAACACATTTACACAGTGAAGAAGAAATCAAGTACGATACAGTGTTTAGACAACAATATCCAGAACGAATGTACACATACAAACCTTTAGTCACAGAATTTCGTAAAGACTGCAAAAATATGTTAAAAAGTGCGCATAAAATGAAAAAAGAACAAGACGATCATGAGAAAAAGATTAAACAACGTAAAGAGAAAAAATTTGAGAACAAAGATAAAAATAAACTTATTGAAATAGAACAAGAAGTAAAATTAAAAAAAGAAGAAGAAAAATTGCGTAGGGACGAAATAATTAGAGAAGTCGTTAGACAAACAGACGGTAGTGGAAATCAACTAACAATACCAGAAGTCCAAAAAGAATTAGCCACCATGGGCATTCCTAAAGTTGGAAAAGACTTAATCAGAAAGTATAGGAAACAAGAAAACATCATCGAACCAAAAGAAACAGTAGAAGAAATTATAGAAATACCAGAAGAGAAGAAAACAAAAAAGAAAAACAGTAAATGGGTTTAATTATGAAACGTAAAAGAAAAGATTTAATTATGGTTGAGGGTGTGAGGTTGTTTAAGGATAAAGGTCAAAAAACATTACACCTCCACAAGAGTATTCCAGAAGGAAAGTATACTATCATATTAATCCCATTGTAAATATTCTTGATATTTTCTTCATTACATAGTGAAAACCTCCAACCGAAAACTATATAAAGGAGTATATCCACTTGGATATACACTTCAAGGAAAAGTGAGGGAGAAAAAAATGAAAACAAAATTAAGCTATCTAAAGCAAAAAAAAGAAATTTGTATAGGCATAAATAAAGACAACGAATTAGTCTTTATCAACTGTGAAATCGGAAGTTGCGACAACGACCACTACACCATCACACACAACACTTATGATAACATCATAACAGAAACACAAGGCGAAAGTGAAGCAAGAGATCGTTTAAGTAATAGAGATTACTGGGATGACTTAGGTATGCTTGACGAAAACTGTTTCTTACACGACTTCATCGACTTAGATAAAGTTGCAGACCACGTTATTGATACCGATGGATGGCAAAACACAAATGGTGAATACTATGAAATTGGCACATACAAGGATGAAGATTATTACATTGATTTTTCCTCTTGTGGTGCAAATGCCGTAGGTGCATTAAACGAAGAATATAAGAAATTGTTAATCACAGAAGAAGAAAAACAACTCCCTATAGAAAGCGATAAATTACACCTAAAAAACATTAAGACATACACACAAGAAGAAAAAATACTTTTAGAAAAAGTTTTAACTTTCTTAGAAACAAGAAAAAACGAAACATTAACAGACAAAGCAGACCTAATCCCTGCACTACTGGAGGAAAATTAAATGAGTATAATCAACATAGATAATATGTATCGAGAGATGCAAAACACCATGCAAAATAATTTTGGTGTCGACCTCTCGGCAGAAAAAAGATTTGAACTTGCAAAAGCACAATTCCTCGAAAGTGTAGCTGATGCTATCGAACAAAACAAAGAAGAATTAATCAAAGAAGACAAGGAGGAAAATTAAATGGGTTATACGCATTACTGGGATAGACAAGAAACAATAAACGCAAAAACCTTTAAGAAAATTGTTAAGGATTTTGAAGTTTTATTGCCTTTATTAAATGCTGTCGGTGTCAAATTAGCTGATGGTTTCGGTAAAGGGAAAGCAAAAATCAACAACAAAGAATTAATATTTAATGGTGTTGAGAAGTGTGGACATACTAAAAGAGATTTGGGTATAACATTTCCTTCAGCCAATGCCAAAGGTGTTGGTATGGTTGCATTGAAAGAATCTGATGTTAAGGAAAACAAGCTTGAAGGTATTACCAATAAAGACGGTCAAATGATGGTCTTAACTGGCGATCCTTTGGAGTGGGTTAAAAACTCGGATGTTTCAGGTAGTTGGTTTGCAGGTGCTAAATTAGATACCCGTGCTTGTAGTGGTGATTGTTCACACGAAACATTTTATTTTCCACAAGCCGATAAAAACCAAGATTGTCAAGAGCGTAGAGGAAAGCATAAACTATTCTTCAACTGCACCAAGACGGCATACAAACCTTATGACCTTGCAGTCATTTGTGCTTTGATAATTGCAAAACAACATTTAGGAGAAAAGATCAAAGTTGGATCGGATGGGGATATTAACCAATGGGCTGATGGTATGGCTATCTGCGAGAAAATACTTGGTTATGGTCTTGCTTTCTCCCTTGATGAAGGTGATGAAGAATGAAACAAGTATTAACTAAATTATATGACAAAGAGAAGAAGATATACATTGAAAGATGGTTATCTAAACGTCAGTTTGAGAACTTACCTTTTAGGTATTGTTTGCCTTATGAGGTGGAACAATGAAATGTACTGATTGTGAAGGTAAGGCTACAATAACATGGGATGGCACTTGGTTGTGTTTATCATGTGAAAACAAAAGATTAGCAATAATCGAAAAGCGAAGGGCGAAAGCCCTTAGAGACCATAAAGAAGACAAGGAGATGAAGTAAATGGAAGAATACAAATTAACGATAAGTTACAAGGAGTTAGTACAATTACTCCGTAATGGTAGTTGTGAAGTGCAAGAAGGTATGCTTTACCGATATGAATATGCAGACGGTGTATTGTGTGGTACTGGTGAAGTTGGAGATTGTGTCGATAGAATCGAGGTGAAGGATGAGTAAAAAATTAAAGAATACGTTTTATGGCGATCTGTCTGTTGAAAAGAAAAAAACAATCAGAAATGGTTTTGCCATGATAAACCAAAGTAGGGATAAACAAATAGCTTTATTCCAAACCTGTATCATCGACAAATTAAAACGATTGAAAAACATGGAAAATGGAGTTAAAAGAAATGAAATAAGCATTGAACACTACATCAAAAGCCATGAACAATACAGCAAATGGTTGAGAAAGTTTTTAGGAGGAAAAAAGTGAAACAAGATAAATTGAAGAAGGTTACGCCTTTCGGAAACAGTGGACATATCAACGTAAGTAAAGATAGTATTGGGAAATATTACAAACTTGTAGAAACAAGCCCATTACAAGAAATACTTACGAAAAAAGAAGTAAATTTTATTTACTCAAAGATTGACAGTAAATTAAAGAAAACCACAAATGGCTACTTACATGGTTTGTATAGGAAAATGTTACAAACGTACAAAGAAGACCTTTTAAGTCTCGAACATGAAAGTGATATAGTTAATCTTATTAGCTTTCTTAATGAGTGTGGCAAAGAAGGCAAAAGTATTGCAAATAAAATTGAGTGTGATTGCGACCTTTAACTAACGAAGTGAAAGTCCTCTTCAAACTCAAAACCAATACTTTCCTGTCCCCACACTCTTTTTTTATTTTTCAACCAAGCAATTAAAGCCTTTTTAGAAGCACGATAATCCCTTACTGTAGTGTATGTTTCAACTCTTACAATCTTTTCGTCAACAATACGCCCTTGATCTGTCGTAAAACTACCTGTTCCTTTCACCCTGGTACTTCCACCAAACTTACTATTCAAAAAACGCACCGTACTCTTAATTCTCATATTCATTTGTTTTGGCGTAATACCTTGACTTACATTCTTCGTAGAAGGCACAAAAACAGCAATGTGAACTGGCAATCTTGTTATCTTCTTATCATTCGGTAACTGTAAATTAGCTGTACTCATTCTTTTATCCTTTTGGGTGTCTTTTCATATATCTTATTGCAATCAATTTTTTGTTTAAATGTGTAACTTCTGTTTGCAGTTTATTAACTGCCTGGTACAAAATAGCTTCATTTGTGTTTTCAAAATTTAATGGAATATCTATGTGTGTGTCTTCCCATTTTATCCTTAAATTTCTATCTTGACCAAGTATTATGACATTATCCATCATTATTCCATTTCTCCAAGCAATTTAAAAAACTTTTCTGTTGCCTTTGTAGAGGGGGCACTAATATTTATTAGCTTTGATTTTAATTCTTTGGTGCCTTCATGAGTCAAAATAATTGGATGTACATTTTGTTCATCGCCTTCACCACCATTTCTTACCATGAACACCAAATTAATTGGATCCATATCTAGTCCTTCTTTTTTCAGTTTATCCAAAAATTTTTTATCTAAAAAGTCAGAAATAGAAATACCCTCAAAACATAATATCTCCCGTTTTTTAATTATTTTAGGCATTAACATTGTAATGAATAAATCATTTAAATTGCTTTCTATTTCATTATCGGAAAAATTTTCACATTAGCGTTTAAACCATTTAGTAAAGTTTAAAAGCAAGCAGGTCTTTGTTGAAATAGATTAGGACAACACAGAAGGATGTGTGTCCTTTTTGTGTTGTTCTTGTAAAACTTTGAAGGGATGGTTCCCAAGTCAAAATATCAATAATGAACTAAACTAAAGTCCACCACCAGTCAGATGGTTTAAGGTGTTCTTTATTTTATTTAAATATTGTTGTGATTGAGTTAGTGTGGACTGTCCTCTCTGGAGAAGAGAGAATGCACATAGATAGTTTATTACAGGAAAGATGGTTAGTTGTAGATAGAGTTATTTATTTTTTTGTAGGCGCAGCTAAAGGGATATCAGAAGGCATATCTGAAGGTGTTAATGAAGAAACTCATGAAAATAACCTCCAAGCTTCTGATTCGAAGAATAGTAGTAATATGACTGAGATTACCAACAATACAAACATTACTTTAAACTGAGTTCCAAAATCCTTAAATTTTATTTTTTTATCCTTCATTTTTAGTTTATTCCCATATTTTAAAATTTTATTTTAGGGACACTTAATAGACAAAACAACCCTTTATGAATAAAATCATACTTTGTGGACAGAGTCATGCCAAACAAAAACTTTATTACCATCTACTAAAATCTCTCCCTGTTTAGCCTTAAATTTTTTACCATGTTGTTTTAATGCTTTCTTTAATGTTTTAGCAGTTTCTACTCCTCCAAAAGCCATCTTTATCTTTTTCTCCTATCGTGTGTTTGTTTTCTAGGACCGTGACCAGTAGTCTTTGTACTTCCACGTCTTAAATCTCTTCGTGCAGAGTATTTTGAATAAACACCATTACCACGATGATAATATAATCCAGGACCATTCCAATCTCTAACTGGAATATTTTTTGGCTTTCTTCCGTATCTTTTTAATGAACCAGGCATTGCACACCACCTCCCATTTTATTTAAATTTATTTTTGCCATTTTTAGAGGTCTCCGAAGTCGTCACCCAAATCAGACAATTCTTCTGTATCAATATCAGCTTCTTCTAAACTATCAACATCATCTAAAACAGTATCTAATTCGCTGTCACCAGTTGAACTTCCCAAGGGTGTTTTTCCCAAGCTTCCACCATTAAAAATAAAGAACGATCCTACAAGTAAAAGAACTACAACTACAATAATTGCCATCCCACTCTTGTTTTTTGCCATAGTAATACGTTTTGGTAATGTTTCAAACTTTATAAACCTTTATGTTACTTTACGAGACTGTTCTATATCCTAAAAGTATCTTTATAAAGTTCGTATAATACAAAATCAATATTACCATTGGAGGTATAAACAGTATGAAAAAAAGCATAGCATTACTCGTAATGACTGTATTCCTTGTTGGAATGATGCCAAGCGTACTCGCACAAGCAAATAGTGGACAAGCACCACCAGTGTCGACATTAAACGTGGCAACAGTAACTTCAGGAAATATTGTTCATAGCGGTAACATACAAGTTCGTGGAGAAAGAACAATGAAACTACGAGCAGAAATAAGAGACACACAACGAAGAGAAAGAGTAAGAGCAGATATTGCTCACCTTCGAGCATTAAGTGTATGGGATGAAGATGCTTCACAAAAAGCACTACACACATTACATCACGCACTCAACGTTATTGAAGTTCTCGACCTTAACCTAGTAAAGTTAGCGGAAAGAATCGAAAACAGTGACGAGTTCCAAAAAACTCATCCAAACGCATTAACCAGAGTGGAAAACATCAAAAAAGAACTCAGCACAATGTACAGGACACTAACCGTTATCGTAAGTGATGATGAAGTAACAAAAAAAGAATGGACTGAAGCAGTACCCATCTTGAAAAAACTTCACATAAAACTTAGAAGTCTTAACAACCCAGACTTTAGAGACTTACGAAGAGATCACGTACTCGACTTTGCTGAAAGAATGAGAGAACGCTACGGAACAATTCGTGAAAGACTACGAGACAAAGGATTAAGTGACAATCAAGTCGAAAACCGCATTGCAAACATAGAACAAGCTTTAGAACAACTTGAAAGCAACGCAGTACGTCACGAAAAAATTGACAAAACAAACTTTGAAAGAATTAGGTCATCACTGACCTAGTCTTCTTTTTTTTAAAAATAATTGTTTTAGTGTGTCCTCATATACGCATTCGCAAACTTTAACGCTTGGGCTTTATTCTCAAAATTTTTATCATGCAAACCAAAAAAACCATTGTTCCCTTTCATAAGTTCAACTTGCCACTTTCTCACACCAGCCATATTAACAATTACGCTTTCAACCACTAATTGTTTGTTTCCTTTCATAAATATAATACTTCCATCTTTACTCTTTGATTCATCCCTTACCTTTTTCCAATCTTTCAAAGCCATTGTTAGTGTGTCCTCATGTAACTTCTAGCAATTTTCATTGCTTCTGGTTTTGTCCTAAATACTTTTGAA
>Ga0114932_10003835_pt1 | contig 14435 bp, 11 predicted proteins | sample 2SBtaG_2_FD_87286 | JGI IMG/M metagenome (GOLD analysis project Ga0114932, IMG submission 87286) | Deep subsurface microbial communities from Kolumbo volcano to uncover new lineages of life (NeLLi) - 2SBTROV12_ACTIVE470 metaG | ecosystem: Environmental > Aquatic > Marine > Volcanic ...
GGATGGGTTACCATTACGTATTTGGCGGTCATTAGTGATATTAATCTCGCAGCGACCTGTTTGGCGTACACGGCCAGTGACAGGTATATTGCATGCTTTGATAGTTTGGGGGTTCTTATACTATCTGTTGGTTAATGTCGGAGATCTTATGTATGGCTTTATCCCCAGGATACAATACAAAGGGACAGGATTATTAAGTGGATTGTATCGTCTTGGTGCAGATATAGTAACTCTGTTCATACTAATATCAGTTATATATTTCTTTGCCAGAAGATTTGTTGTACGATCGCGGAAATTAGATTTTGCACCGAATGTTATGTTGCAATCAGGAGTTAAGACTCGTATCAGAAATGACTCGCTGGTTGTTTATCTTTTTATACTTTTACATGTAGGTTTTCGGATTGCTAGTGTGAGCGCAGGTATTGCTTTACACGGTCAAGATGTTTGGCAGCCTTTTGCATCGATGTTGTCTATCAAGTTGACACACTTTAGCCTTGACACTTTAATTGCTTTAGAACATATTGGATGGTGGATAAGTATTGGTAGCATTCTGGTTTTCATACCCTATTTTCCATTGAGTAAACATATACATCTGATAGCAGCACCTATCAATCATTTGTTAAAACCCAAGAGAACTTCGCTTGGCGCATTGCCACCAATTGATTTTGAAGATGAAGATATTCAAGAATTAGGGGTGCAAAGAATTGAGCAATTAGGTCAATCACAATTAATTGATGCCTTTGCTTGCATCATGTGCAATAGATGTCAAGATGTCTGTCCAGCTTATGTCACAGGTAAGGATCTCTCTCCAGCAGCTTTGGAAGTAAACAAAAGACATATGATAAATATAGATATGTCTGCAATTGCTGCAGGTGAATCTACTGAACCTTTGCTTGACAATGCTATTAGTAGCTCGGCTCTTTGGGCGTGCACCACGTGTGGAGCATGTATCGATATCTGTCCTGTAGGTAATGAGCCTATGTTCGATATAGTTGATTTGCGTCGATATCAAGTCTTAACAACAGGCGAATTTCCTAACTCATTACAAAATGCATTTAATGGTATGGAGCGTCAAGGCAATCCCTGGCAAGCAAATGAAGATAGAATGGCATGGTGTGCTGGACTAAATGTGCCTACCGTTGAAGACAACCCTAATTTTGAGTATTTGTACTGGGTTGGCTGTGCGGCGACTTATGATCCGATAGCAAAAGAGGTAGCACGCTCTTTCATAAAAATTCTAAATGCAGCAAATGTCAATTACGCTGTGCTTGGTGATCGCGAATGTTGTACTGGAGATACAGCTAGGCGTTCGGGCCATGAATATTTATTTTTTGAGATGGCTTCTCAGAATATTGATACTCTATCTAGTGTAAGTGCAAGAAAAATTATAGTTACATGCCCACATTGTTTGCATTCTCTCGGTGCAGAATATGTGCAGTTCGGATGCGATTTTGAAGTCATTCATCATACTACGCTTATTAGTGAGTTGATCAGCAGCGGCATGCTTGACATGAGTATGAAAAACGAGGAATACAAAACTATAACTTTTCATGACCCATGTTATTTAGGTAGACACAATGGTATTTTTGATGATCCCCGCTCAGTACTAGAAAGTGGTGGAGTACAGTTAACCGAGATGCCTCGCAATAAACAAGATTCATTCTGTTGTGGTGCAGGTGGTGGTCAAATGTGGAAAGAAGAGGAACCTGGACGCGAATCTGTAAGCGCTGAGAGGCTTGCCGAAGCAAAGAGTACAGGCGCTGATGTCATAGCAGTGGCGTGTCCATTTTGTAGGGTGATGATGAATGATGCCAACAGAACGGATGGCGAAACAATACAGATTAAGGATGTGGCGGAGATAGTGGCCGACTCTATTGCAGATTAATGTGGACTATGATTTTTACTAAATTCAGTATTAATAAGAACATCTATGTGGCAATGGTGTTGATTATAACCACTGCATTTGCACTTAGGATATATCAGCTGGGGTCACAAGAGTTGCGTGGAGACGAAGCATTTTCGTGGAATTATGTAGTGAACGAAGCAAGCCCGATGGCTATACTTGAACGTATTGTCCGCGAGGGCGATCCACAGCCCCCCCTACATTATTGGACTCTTCAAATGTGGACTCGTGTGTTTGGAGATAGCGAAAAGATGTTAAGGTTGCCCTCAGTTTTGTTTAGCATTATTGTTGTAGCTTTAGTATACAAATTTGGAGTTGTGTCAGTGTCTAGAAGTACGGGCATTGGTGCTGCAATTTTAACAGCTATTCACCCATTTCAAATATGGCTAGCTCAAGATGTGAGAAATATGTATCAGATGGCAATTATGTTTGTATTAATTGCTACGCTCAATGTGCCAGGAGTGCTGCGCGGGCGCTGGAGGAGTTGGTGGATATACATAATAAGTGGATCTCTAGCAATGTACAGTCACTACTATGCTTTATTTGGATTGCTCGCGCATGGAATTTATATGCTTGGTTATCGAGGTCAATATTGGCATCGTTGGGGTTCCGCGCTAGCTTCTATAGTACTACTTCTGTTGCCATGGGCAGTCGTAATTCTTCCAGTATTTTCAAGTGGTCAGCTGGCAGATCCCAACTATATGGCAATAGGTGATTTTCTGGTATTAGTAGCCAAGGATTTTGCTTTAGGACCTGTTGTTCCCGATGGTGTATCGACATGGGCCGCTTTGATTGTTGTGCTGCTATTTCTAGTTGGTGCAACACATATTTATAGAAATGGCAAGCATGTATGGGGAGCAATTCTTATCGTGTGGCCTATAATTGCGCTTGTTGGTATTTATACCGTTTTGTTGCGCCGCAGCACTTTTAACTCATTTTATTTTTTGATGGCATTTCCGGCTATGTATGTGACACTTGCTGCGAGTTGGCAGGTATTTTTTGATAAAGTGGAATGGCGAAGATTACTAGCTGTTTTTGTAGTAGTAGGTATAGGATTGATTGGTTATGGATTGCGTAATCACTATTTTGTGCCAGAGTGGAGCAAGAATCGTGGATTAAGAGAGGTAGCTTCAATATTAGAGTCCGAACTCAATCCAGGTGATATATTTATCTCTAATTTTCCCGATCCAGCCCAAGATTATTATTTTAATGATGTTATACAGCATCGTACTATGTTACCTCATAGTCCCAGTATGACATCTATGGATATTGCTAATGAGTTGAAAATACTTGCCAAAGAATATCGGAGATTTTGGTTTATTCCGATCAAAGCACAACAATGGGATGCAGAAGAAACTACTTTAGGTGTTCTGGAGAGCCAATATGTGCGAGAGTCTCAGTATGTGACTGACAAACTTGAACTGATGCGTTTCGCTTCAAACTATTCTGGTGCATCAGGCAGCGCTTTTGTTGGCAGGTCTTTTGTTGTTGGGCCAAAATTGGAGCATGCGCATTTGTCGGTGAACGGAAATTCAGACGTCAGGGTTGTATCTATTGGAGACAAATTGGTTGTCACGCTTATTTGGTCTACGATAGATATTCTGCAGAATGATTATGTGGTATTTGTTCACTTATTAGATTCGGCAGGCAACTTGTTAACATCTCACGATGGGCTGCCAGCGGCTGGGCGTCGTCCCACTACTACTTGGACCACTAACGAGATCGTGTTAGACGTACACAAATTTCAAGTGCCCACTGTCAGTGTCAAAGGCCAAGTAAGTCTTGTGGCTGGGTTGTACACAAATGAAAATGGTGAGCGGCTCAATTTGGTTGGTGGGGCCGATTCTCTAACCATATATGATTTAGAAATAACACCTAACTAGTGACATGGAGTAACAAGTTATTTTGTCGATAATGTGTTTTGTAGGGCTTTTTCGACATTAGGATAGCGGAACGAAAATCCAGCTTTCTCTAGCCTTTCTGGTATAACTCTTTGTCCGTGAACTACCACATCTGCAACTTCTCCAAAAAGTGCTCGAAACGCTAGTCCGGGTACTGGCATCCAGTGTGGGCGCTTAATTGTGTCACCAAGCTTTCGCCCAAATTCAGAGTTTGTTACAGGATTGGGAGCGGTAATATTAAATACACCTGAGTTCTCTTCATTCTCAATGAGATATATAAGTGATTGGACAGTGTCATCCATATGAATCCATGAATAGTATTGTTTGCCATTTCCTATAGGTCCACCCACGAACATCTTGTAGGGGAAAAGTACTCGAGGTAAGAAGCCGCCCTTAATGCTTAGAGGCAATCCAAAACGTGCTACTATCCTCCTTACACCAACTCCTATAACTGCACTGGAGGATTCCCATGATTGGCATACTCGCGCCGCAAAATCTGTTCCTTGTGATTCAGATTCAGTTATTATTTGTGCGTCGGAAGGCCCATAATATCCTATAGCTGATGCTTGAATAAATACTTGTGGTTTATTTTGGGCACCTTCTATCGCTTTAGACAATACTTGCCCGGATTCTATTCGACTTTTTGAGATTAATTCTTTCCTGTATGGTGTCCAGCGCTGGGGAAACAAGCCAAATAAGCCACTGCCGGCTATGCTTTCACCAGCCAAATGTACAACAGCATCTGTTTTTTCTATTTCTTGTTCCCATCCGGATAAAGTGCGCGCATCCCATGCAATCACATTTACTTGATCGGGCACACTGACTTCTTGCGGTTTTCTGCTAAGTATCGATACCGTATGGCCTAGTTTGAGTAGTCCATATGTAAGTTCTTGTCCTATTAGTCCGCTTCCGCCGGAAATTAGAATATGTAAATTAGTCATTAATCCTTCTCCTTTCCTGTGAATTTTATACCTTATAAAGAAGTACGATACCTAAGATGATTAAGAATCAGAAAAAGTAACTACCATTGTCATGCCCCATCTTAGTCGCGGATCTGATTCTTCAAGATCTATAGTCACAGTGTAAGTTACATCACCACGTTTTTCTGTAAACAACTGGCTGATTGAACTAACTTTCCCATTCAATTTGAGTTCGGGCACCGCGTCAGGATTTATAATCACATTCTGTCCCACGGACACATCCGGCACTTCTATTTCAGTCAGATTGTCAGTTTCAACTTTCCAGACTGAGAAGTCAGCCAGAGTTGCAATGGGTTGTCCCGGCTGAACGTATTCATCCAAAGTCAGTGGCAAATCTGCAATAGTTCCATCCCAGGGTGCCACTAATTCGTTATGCGCTAAGTTTTGGGTGGCTGAGTCTAAAGCTGCTTGCGAAGCCCTCATTTGTGTCCGCGCTGTATTGAGTGATAGTAAGGCGGATTTTTCTCCTACCTTTGCCAATTCGACAGATATTGTGGCTTGCGATATCCGCAACTGTATTTGCTGTATCTGAGTATCAGTATAGTTTACATATGCCAGGGCTTGGTCTAATCTTGCTTTTGATAATTCTAAAGCATCAGGATCTATACCATTTTCCAGATCACTTAGTCGATTGCGTGCATCTGATAATTGTGCTTTTGCTAATTTGATATCAGCCTCTAGCTGTTGAGTGGCAAGTGATACCGACTGTGGTACAGCAGGGTCATCAGCAGACTGATTTGCAGCAGCTATAATACCTTCTCGACTATATATGCCGCTTTGAGCCCATTCAAGGTTACGTTGTGCCTTTGCTAGATCACTTTCAGCTGAGCTGATCAGTTTTTTGTTTTGTAGACGAGATTTCCCTAATTGTTCCACTGCCTCGTCGTACTGGGAAACAACATCATTGTATCTTTCTTGAGCATCCTCCAGTGTTGTTTTTCGACTATCTACGGTAACCTTGCGGTTCGTATCACAAGTGAGAGTTGCCTTGCTGACGATGGTAGGATAATCATCCAATAATTCATCGGCAATCCAATTGTCTACATCATATACGGTTCCGGATTTATAAAGTGTGTTTCTGTAAGTCAAGTCTTGGCTAAATGTTAATTTGGTATAGTCATCGCCATCAACATTTACTTGACACCCATCAATTGCTTTTTTGACTTTATCGAGAAATTCTTTCTCATCTTCGACTAGGTCAGCAGTACTATCTACGGCATCAGTCAGAGTGCCTATGTCGAGTATTGTAGAATTTAGCCTTAATTGTTCCAAGGCATTTTGCGCTAATTCTACTTGTTGCGAGTAATATTGAACATCTGGTTTGTCAATTGCGGGCAGTGAATCTTGTGCAGTCTCAATTCGTGTAAGAGCTATTTGTATCTCATTTTCGATTTGAGCAGGAAGCAATGTGGCAGTGTCCTGCAGGGAGTCCAGTGACTGTTGGGCACTTATGACGTCTAGTCGGGCACGCGTGCTTTCAAGTGTTAGTTGCGGTTGTTCTAATTGGACCTGTGCCAGAGTGTTTTCCGATTGTTGTACGTTGTTATTTGACTGCTCTAAATCCAGCTCTGCTGCTCGTACTGCATTGAGAGCTTGTTTCGCATTTGCCTCAGCCTGTGCATAAGAGGCATTTAAGCTATCTTTATTATCTAGTCGGGCAATGATTTGACCCTTTCTAACAAAACTAGATTCTGATTGTAGTATCTCGGTGACTTTGCCTGCCATACTGAAGGACAGATCAACGTGTTGATATGGTAACAACTGTCCTTCAGCAATTACCCCATAGTCTTGGGCAATTTCTGGCACACTATCAATTTCTGCCGTAGTGTTTTCATCACTTTGGCATGAAGTGGTTGCAAGCATTGTTGTTATTAGTACTATCCAAGCCAAAACCTTCATTTTACTCACAATATATTCCTCCTACCCTGACAATCAATCAGCATCGTTTTTCATTTGTCGGGCTTTCTGATAATTTTGTTTCACTGTATATCTTAATAGTTTGATTAACTCTAACAAGTTCTAATAACATCATTCAGAAACTGTTATTACATTATGTATATTATAACCATGGAAATATATGCAAAGTGTATGAAATATCTAATAACATGTCATATGAAACAAACAACAAAATGTCGTAAATCAATGTGAGGACAACAAATTGGTGTTAGCGTCAAGCATACTTTTGCTATAGTGGTTTCTATAGATGGCAATTGCTGTATAATGCAGCTATCATGTAGCGAGCTAACAGTATTTTTTCGGAAAAGTAAATGCAGATTGGTACTGACAATGAATAATGATTTTACAGATAGAGTAGCAATAGTGACTGGTTCGTCCAGGGGAATTGGTCGAGCGATTGCAGAAACATTGGCAGCCTATGGGGCTCACGTAGTAGTTAATTATGCTAAGGACTTAGAAGGAGCTGAGAAAACAGTTGAAACTATTATTTCTCAGGGTAATTCTGCCACTTTGTTTCAAGCAGACGTGTCAGTATTGTCTGAGGCAGAGGGCCTTATAAACTACACATTGGACAAATATGGAAATCTTGACATACTTGTGAACAATGCGGGAACAACGCGTGACCAACTTTTAATGCGTATGTCAGAAGAGGAATGGGACCTGGTATTAAGGGTAAATTTGAAAAGTACATTCAATTGTTGTAAGACTGCCGTCAAATCAATGATGCGTAAGCGCTATGGACGTATTGTGAACATAAGTTCAGTATCAGGAATTGCTGGGAATGCCGGACAGACTAATTATGCTGCTTCTAAAGCAGGATTGATTGGGTTTTCTAAGTCCTTGGCACGAGAGACTGCGTCACGCAAGATAACTGTTAATGTGGTTGCACCAGGATTTGTTCCTACTACTTTAACTAATGATTTGCCTGACGAATTTAAGGATCAGACTCTGTCGCATATACCATTGGGTCGATGGGGCGAACCTCAGGAAGTAGCTGAAGCGGTGGCTTTTCTTGCGGGAGAAACAGCTGGATATATCACTGGCCAGGTATTAAATGTTGATGGTGGTATGGTAATGGCTTAATGGATTCTGGCTCACATATGAACGTATGTGATTAACTGGTAATCTTCACGCAAAGAACTGGCGTTGCCAGCAGAAACTATATGTGACCGACACTGAATTAGAATTAGGATAATTACTGATGAAGGCACGTCGTAAAGCTCGTCGATTAGCATTGCAGATTATGTATGAAATGGACTGCAGTGGTCATTCAATGGAAGATACCTTTGTATATGTGCGTGGATACCTTCATCAAGAACAACCCATCAAAGATTTTGCTTTAGAGTTGGTGAGAGGTGCATGGGGGCATCGAGCCTGGCTCGATCAAGTAATACATCGGCATGCTCAGGAATGGCCTTTAACCCAGATGCCATATATTGATAGAAATATATTGCGTATTGCTATTTGGGAGTTCGGAGTTTACGGTCATACTCCTCTTAAGGTGGCTATAAATGAAGCGGTGGAGCTTGCCAAGCGTTATGGAAGCGAATCATCTTATCGCTTTGTGAATGGTGTACTTGGTGCCCTCGCTGCTAAAGAAAATGATGTTAGACAGATGTTGTTGTCTAACATTGATGTTGGAGCTCTAGAAGCATGAATGGTTTTGGTGGGATTGGCGGTTGGGAATTGCTGCTAATTGCAGTCATTGCAATACTTGTACTAGGACCGGAACGGATGATACATTATGCATTTCGTATGGGCCGCTTTGTGAAGAAAATGTCTGCGTACTGGCAGGAAGGAGCGGATGCCTTCAGAGCAGAGGTGCACAATATAGAAGAAGCTGCCGATTCTAACATTAGCGATATTCAAGATATTGGTGGTACAAAAGATATTGATACTGAGTTCAAGACATATGCTAACTCGGTAGAAAGTATAACTACCTTGATGCCTGGGACACCTACTGATACACTCAATACCGAATCTCTGAATAATCCTACTGAGGAGGAGCATATGCGTACTGATAAACAATCCTCTAAAGAGGCTGATTTGTATGGGGCTTGGCGTGCCAATAATACATTAGACAGATGAATGTTGCCCAATCAGACGTAACTAAATCAACGGGCGATATGCCATTGTTGCAGCATCTATCGGAATTGCGAGTACGTATATTGTGGTGTATGGCTATGATAATATTGGGTTCGAGTATCAGTCTATTTTTCGCTGAAAGGGCGATTGTATTTTTGACAGAACCATATGGCGGATTACTTCAAATAATTGAGCCAACAGAGGGATTCTCTGTATATTTGCGAGTTGGTTTGACAGGTGGATTGGCATTATCATCTCCACTGTTGATTTATCAAATAATTGCTTTTGTGAGTCCTGGGTTAACTAAACGTGAGCGTAATATAATGATTGTTGTTGTGCCAGGAGCCCTTTTGCTTTTTGTAGCAGGTGCATCTTTTGCATGGTTTGTTATGACCCCTGCAGCTATTGATTTTCTAAGTCAATTTATGAATGAGCTTTTTATGGTTAATTGGACATCAAGATCGTTTATCAAGTTTGTGCTTACTATTACACTTTGGATTGGACTAGCATTTGAAATGCCTCTTGTAATCATGTGTCTTGCTTGGCTTGGCTTAGTTACCCCACGCAAACTGCTACGCGGATGGCGTATAGCAATAGTAATAATATCTATTTTATCTGCGGCTATTACTCCAACAATTGACCCTTTCAATATGTTTCTGGTTATGGCGCCACTGGTAGGCTTATATCTGTTCAGCATATCACTTTCCGTGTTGCCTCATAGGGCTCGCAAACGTAGACTTGCATAACACAGATTATGTTGTAGGCGTTATAATATGCGGCGCTGTGCCGGGCTACTTTCTAGCGGTGCCCCCCCGCTTAGGTTAGGCCGGCATGGCTTGTCAATATAACAAGCTCTTGCTTATACAATTTTTATCTATTAAGATACAATGAGTCAGCGATTTAATATCAATAATGCACACATATCAATGTAGGATATGAACAATCCTAATAAGTCATCAATCACATTTTCTAGGCCTTTAGAACGGATTACGCGAGCTATTATTGTCGGAGCTTCTTCTGGAATAGGTGAAGCTTTAGCATTGAGATTAGCGCGAGAAGGTTACGTGTTAGCTTTGCTGGGTAGAAGTGAGGATAAGTTGCAGACACTTTGCGAGAAGATTAACAATGATACTTTGGGTCAAGCAGCTTATTTCGTACATGATGTTAAGCGAACTGAAGAGGTCCCCGAGCTTTTCTTAAAAGTTTGTACTGCATTAGGTGGACTTGATTTGTTTGTCTACAATGCAGGAATTCAATTTCCTAATGATCCTACGGTTTATAGCGCTGAAAACGATTTGGATACTTTCCATGTCAATTTACTAGGATTAGTATCCTGGCTAAATTTGGTGGCTATACGTTTCCAAAAACTCAAATCCGGACACATAGTTGTAGTCGGCAGTGTAGCTGGTGACCGGGGACGTAGGGGCATGCCAGCATATACAGCTTCTAAGTCGGGTCTACATACTTATGTTGAGGGTTTTCGTAATCGACTGTATCGTCATGGAGTTGTAGTTACAACTGTTAAGCCTGGTCAAGTTAGTACTGCGCTATTAAAAAATACAGACAAAGAATTGTGGCCAATTTCAGTAGACTTAGCTGCAGAATATATGTGGAGGGCCATCAAACGTCGTCGTATGGTTGTTTATGTGCCCTCACGATGGTTATTGATAAGTTGGTTGATTAGGTTGGTTCCATCTATCTTGTTTCGCAAGTTAAACATATAAACAACGTGACATTGCCAATGGGTAAATTTATATATCAATCCATACGGAGAGAAATGGCTTGGGGCATGGCGTCTGAAGCATGCTGCTATGTGTATTACCCTGAGGATGTGAACGATTTACTGCAGATTTTTGAACTAGCAAAAGTTCGCGATATGACAGTCGGTTTTAGAGGGGCGGGACAGAGTTATGGTGATGCTTCTCTAAATGGAGAGCAGATTCTTGTGGATCTATCAGGTTGGAATCGTATATTGGACTGGGATCCTGAAAATGGGCTAATCACGGTGCAGTCTGGAGTAACTATAGCTCAATTGTGGAGGAGAGTAGCATCTTCCGGATGGTGGCCACCTGTGGTGCCAGGAACTATGAATCCTACAGTTGGTGGATGTGCAGCAATGAACATTCATGGCAAAAATCACTGGCAGGTAGGATCATTTGGTGATCATGTCATCGACTTTAAAGCATTACTTCCTAGTGGTCAAACAGTATGTTGTAGTCGATTAGAATCACAAGATCTTTATTATGGTATGTTGGGATCGTTTGGCATGTTGGGATGTTTTCTGTCAATGACTTTGCAGTTGAAGAAAATTTCATCTGGAGAAGTGCAGGTTACGGCATTATCTGCAGCTAATCTGCATGATCTTTTACATATTATTGATGCACATAAGGATGAAGACTATGTAGTGGGTTGGGTGGATTGTATGGTCGGGAGCAGCTCTATTGGTAGGGGTATTGTGCACACAGCGAGGCATTTAGACTTGTCAAGTCAAAATATCTTGACAGATGATGTAGATATCAACACGCATGAATTGCCGTCCAAATTATTAGGTGTTCTACCTGCTAAACACTTGTGGGTTTTCTTGCGAATGTTCAATCATCGTATAGGCTATAAAATTATCAATGCAGTTCGTTATTATTTAGGTCTCCTCCGAAATGGCCATGGATTCGTTCAATCTCTTGCACAGTTCAACTTTTTACTTGACTATATACCTAATTGGAAACGAGCTTTTCTGCCTGGAGGGTTGATACAGTACCAGTGTTTTGTCCCATTTAGAAATGCTCAGACTGTTTTTCATAAGATAATTCAATGCTGTACCAATAGCAAATCCCCACCGTATTTGGGGGTTATAAAAAGGCATAAGACAGATGATTTTTTGATTTCTTGCAATTTGGACGGTTATTCATTGGCTATCGACTTCTCAGTGAAAGATAGCAATCGTGCTGGATTGTCAAGTCTTTTGGCAGAACTAGATAAGATTGTATTGGAAGCAGGAGGTCGGTTCTATTTTGCAAAAGATAGCACGCTAAAACCCGAAGCTACCCGATCTTTTCTGGGGCCAAAAACCCTTGCAAGATTGATGGATTTGAAACTTGTGTGTGATCCAGATGGGCTCCTTCAGAGCAATTTGTCCCGTCGGATATTGCCTGAGCTACATGGTTATAAGGTGGATAAATGATGAATTAATAGTGTAACCAAGAATGTCAAGGATGCTTCTGGATTGATATTTGCACCGACTCTGTGGCTATGATATAATTTCAACAGAAAGGGGTTATCAGAAGTTATGATATTGAGAAGTGGGTGAGCCCCGCTTCTTTTTTTTTTGGAAAGTTTTTATATTGCGGGAGAATAACATAGTATGAAAAGTGAATTTGCACTGGCATTCAATGAGATTGCAGAACGCAGTCGCTTAGAAACTCAAACAATAATAATGGCAGTAGAAATGGCGCTCGAGCAAGCATACCGGAAATCTGTTACTGCTTCGGATGCTCAGGAAGTTGTTGCACGAGTGGAACCTGAAAGTGGACAAGTGTCTGTTTTTGCAGAAAAAGAAGTGGTAGACGATCCTCAAGATGATCGTACTGAGGTTGCGTTATCAGTAGCCCGTGAAATAGATCCGGAAGTGCAGCTGGGAGACTTGATTAAAGTAGATTCTACACCTTCTGGTTTTGGTAGGATTGCAGCTCAAACAGCCAAACAAGTAATATTACAAAAGTTGAAAGAAGCGGAACGTGAAAGTCAATACCAAGAATATATTGAGCGTGAGGGTGACATTATCCACGGTACGGTTCAGAGTTACAGTATGAAAGGTGTAACGCTATCTCTAGGTCGTGCAGAAGCGCAAATGCCTCGAAATCAGCAAATGCCTGGTGAACGATATCGTACTCATGAAAAACTGCGGGTTTACTTGGTGGAAGTCAGAAAGACCGCACGTGGCCCAGAGATAATAGTTTCACGTACACATCGCAATTTGTTACGACGTCTACTAGAGATGGAGGTACCTGAAATTTATAATGGGGTAGTTGAGATAAAGTCTATTGCTAGGGAGGCTGGATATAGGTCAAAAGTTGCTGTTGATGCTATGCAGCAAGGTGTTGACCCTGTAGGAGCCTGCGTTGGTATGAGAGGAATGAGAATTCAGTCAATTGTGAAGGAATTGCATGGAGAAAAGATTGATGTTATCCAATGGAACCCTGATGCATCTCTGTTTATTTCAAAAGCATTGAGTCCAGCACGGGTATCCGGTGTGCACTTGGAGGATGATACAACTCCAGAAGGACGCACAGCTACTGTGATTGTTCCTGATGATCAATTGTCTCTAGCTATTGGACGTGAAGGTCAGAACGCACGTCTTGCTGCTAAGTTGACTGGGTGGCGAATTGATATAAAGAGTCTAGCTGAGGCCGCACATGAGTCAATAGATCGACTTAGTAATGATGATTATTACGGAAAGCTCGCTGTAGAGCTAGAATCTGATATGGAAAGGGTTGCAATTACTCTGGCTAAAATGGATGAAAGCAAACCTGTTATGCCGGAGGAATATACTACTCTGACCAGTTTAGTGAATTCTGTTGAGGAACGAAGACTTGAGATGCATGAAGCTGAGCTTGCTGAAAGAAGGGCTAAATTGGAAGTCGTACGAGCTGGCATTCCTTTATCTGCATATAGTTTTCCATTGACTGATGCTGATATTCTTACTGATCGCATAAGAGGTGTCTTGTTGGAGGCTAATTTTGAGACTGTTGGACAGGTTTTAGAACAATTGTCTATGGACTCGGATGTGATATTGGCACTGAGTGGTATCGGGCCGAAGGTGGTTGAGAATATACATGGTAAGCTGAATGAATTAGCTGCTGATATTACTGATCTTGAAACGGCTGATGAAGAGCATATTGTTATAGATGAGACAAGTGCTGACCGGGATCAATCAGAAGCCGAATCGTTAGAACCAGCATCTGCTGATGGTGAGGATCAGGAAATAAAAAATGCTGAAGAAGAATCAGAAGTTGAGTCTCAAGATGATGAGAGCACATTTGTCGAGACAATTGAGCAAACAGATGACACAATGGTTCCAGATTTTGATGAAGATGGTCAAGACATTGATAAATTATTGCAATCAAAAGATAAAAAGAAAAAGCGTCGTAAAAAACGCACTACCGTATTTGATGAGGAAAGAGGAGTGTACATAACTTCTCATGCACATAAACGTAACAGGGGGCAATTCAACTGGGAAGATGACATCGAAGATATCGAGTAGTTAAGGAAAAACGATGCGAATGACCAACAAAATTAAAAAAATACCAATAAGAACATGTATTGGTTGTCGGTCAAATGATGTTAAGCATGGATTGATAAGACTTGTGAACAGCCAAAATGGTATTCTGGTTGATAAGACTGGTAAAAGTAATGGTCGAGGTGCTTACATACATAATAATAGCAAATGCTGGGAGCGAATACTAGATGGGCGTATTATCAGCAAAGCATTGCGTGTTGATAATAATGCAGAAAATCTACTGGGTCTTAGAAAGGATATAGAAATAATTATTACAAGAATGAGTTTTGAGGTGGTGTTGTGACTGAAGATAAAAGTACGCGTGTAACAGTCCCAGA
>Ga0114932_10003836_pt1 | contig 14431 bp, 14 predicted proteins | sample 2SBtaG_2_FD_87286 | JGI IMG/M metagenome (GOLD analysis project Ga0114932, IMG submission 87286) | Deep subsurface microbial communities from Kolumbo volcano to uncover new lineages of life (NeLLi) - 2SBTROV12_ACTIVE470 metaG | ecosystem: Environmental > Aquatic > Marine > Volcanic ...
TTCTTTCAAAAGTTTACGATAACCCTGGCATTCTTTACATATGGGTTTTCCTTTATACTTGGGATTACCATCGGTGATTTTTAGAGTTCCAGGAGATTGTTTACAAATACAACAAGATGCCATGATTGAAGAGGATTATTTACAATTAATAAAAATTGGTTTTTGACTAAATTACTCAAAAGGATAGAAAGTTCAACAATTACATAATTCTAATCTCAAGACAAATAACAACAACTACACATAACTGACAGTTATTAATGAATAAAAAATAAGAGTAATAAATGATGAAAAGAAAAATTTTGATTACAGGAGGAACAGGTTTCATTGGTGCAAATTTAACTCATATGTTACTTAGAGAAAAACATGAGATCCATTTATTGATTAAAAAATCTTCAAACATGTGGAGATTAAAAAATGTGCAAAAAAAAATTAAATTTCATGAATTAGATTTATCGAATATAAGTAAAGATAATAAAATTATTAAAAAAATCAATCCAGAAATAGTTTTTCATTGTGCAGCATATGGTATTAATTCAAAAGAAAATAATTATTCAAAAATGATTAAAACAAATGTGCAAGGAACCTTAAATTTATTCTCAACATTATCAAATCTTAACGTTAAAAGAATTGTGAATATAGGTAGCGTCTTTGAATATGGAGCCAAATCAGGCCATCAAGGATTTTTAGAAACAGATTCTTTGAATCCTTTAACATTTTATGGTATTACAAAATCTACTCAGACAAATATTGCTCAATATTTTTTTAAATATAGATCATTACCAATAACAACATTAAGATTGTTTACCCCATTTGGTAAATTTGAAAATAAAGGACGTCTTGTATCAGATTTGATGTTTGCAATAATTAATAATAAAAAATTAGATATTTCATCTCCAAAATCTGTTCGTGATTTTATCTTTATTGATGATGTTATTGATGCAATGATAAAAGCTTCAAAAATTCCAAACATTGAGGGGGAAATATTCAATATCGGTACAGGTAAATTAAATTCAGTTAAGAAAATAGTTGAAATCTGTAAAAATTTTACAAATTTTAGCAAAGATATTTTTCTCTCAGAGACACATAAACGAGACTACGACAAAAAGGGTGGAAAAGGATTTGCCAACATACAAAAAGCAAAAAATACACTGCATTGGAAACCTAAAAATTCAATTGAACAAGGATTGAAAAAATCATATCAATGGCATCAAAAAAATCATTCCATGTATAATTGAAATAATTTGAATCCTATGAAAAATATCATTTGTTCATTTAAAAAAAATTTAATTAGATTGTTGGTTGATCCAAAAATTTACAAATTTATGTTTGTAGGAATTGTAAATGCATTTTTATTATTAGGACTAACAATATTTTTTACAGATAATCTAAATATTTTTTATTTATTTTCATCGATTATATCATATGAAATAACTATTATTTTTGGATTTTTTATTCATGAATATTGGACATTTTCCAAAGTATCTAAAATCAAAAAACCATATGTACGATTTGTTAAATATAATATATTTTATTTTTTGGGTTTAATAATTAATACAGGTTTAGTATTTGCATTAACTGACATCTTACTATGGCATTATTCATTAAGCCAAATAATTGCAATTTTTATTGTTTTTTTATTTAATTTTTCTACAAGTAAAAAAATTACGTTTAAAAATTAATTTTCTTTTAAAGATTTAAAAAAATCTGTAAACTGGGATACGACATATTCTAACATAACTTGCGATAGTCCAGGATAAACACCAACCATGAAGGTATTATTCATCATTAAATCGGTATTTGTTAATTTTCCAAAAATTTTATACAATCTATTTTTAAAATATGGTTGTTTCACAATGTTTCCCGAAAAAATAGTTCGAGTATCTATATTTTTTTGAGATAAAAAGAATACCAAATCTTCTCTAGAAAAAGGGGCATCAGATTTAATTGTAATTGGAAAACCAAACCATGAAGGATTGCTATTAGATGTAGATTCAGGTAAAATTAAGAATTTTTGAAATTTTGATAATTCTGTTTTCAAATATTGAAAATTTTTCCTTCTAGCATCTACAAAAGATTCTAATTTTTCTAATTGAGCTAATCCTACAGCAGTTTGCATATCAGTGAGTTTTAAGTTATATCCCAAATGAGAATAAATATACTTATGATCAAATCCTTCGGGCAAGTCTCCTAATTTCCACTCAAATCGTTTTCCACAAGTATTGTTTATCCCAGGTGCACAAAAACAATCTCGCCCCCAATCACGAAATGATTCAATAGATCTTTTGATTTTAGGATTGTTTGTAGTAATTGCACCACCTTCACCCATAGTAATTTGATGTGCAGGATAAAAACTAAAAGTCGAAATATCACCAAAAGTTCCAACTAGTTGATCATTAAATGTAGCACCCAAAGCATCACAGCAGTCTTCAATTAACCACAAATTATTATCATCAGCGATTTTACTAATTTTTTCTAAATCAAATGGATTTCCCAACATATGTGCTATCATTATGGCTTTAGTTTTTTCAGTAATTGCAGATTCAATTAATTTTACATCAATGTTATATGTTGGAATATCTATGTCTAAAAATACAGGCACAAGATTATTTTGTAAAATTGGGTTAACAGTAGTCGGAAAACTTGCAGCAACTGTAATCACCTCATCACCAGATTTAAGAGATCTTTCATTGAATAAATGAGATGTAAGAGAGCTAATTGCAAGAAGGTTAGATGATGAACCAGAATTTGTAGTAATTACAAAATTCCTATGTAAATACTGAGAAAGTTTTTCTTGGAATTTATCATTGAATCTACCAGTAGTAAGCCAAAAATCAAGACCAGATGAAATTAAAAACTGTATTTCTTTTTCATCAAACACCTTCCCAGAATATGGTACAAAAGATTTTCCTGGAATAAAATTAGATTTTTTATGAGTAGATGAATAATACTCTTTAACCAAAGTCATAATTTTTTCTCGTAAATTTACAGAGTCTTCATTTACATCTAATTTCTCATTTTGTAAAAAATCATTAGCAGGAATATTCAATAGAAAAAATTAAGAAATATAGTATATAAACGAAAGTGAATATTTTAAAAATTGAAAACAAATTTTAGGTAAATTCAAGATCAAACAAATATGTCTGAAAATATTGTAGATAATGATCTAAACATCATAATAAAAAATATTAAAGATTTTTCAGGAATTCTTCAAAATAAAACAATTCTGATTGTGGGAGGGAGAGGGTTCTTAGGCACATATTTTGTAAAAACACTACAAAGACTTAATCAAACATTTGAAAATCCTTCAAGAATTTTAGTTTTAGATAGTAGAATTACTGAAAAAAATACAGAAAATGTTGATGATTCAAATACCGTGTTTTTAGAACGAGATATTTCAGAAAAAATTTCAATAGATGAAAAAATTGATTTTATAATTCATAGTGCAAGTATTGCATCACCCCCAATCTATAGAAAATATCCATTGAAAACGGTAGATGTGAACTATCAAGGTACACGAAATTTGTTAGAATTAGCAAAACAAAATAAAATTAAAAGTATGTTATTTCTAAGTAGTAGTGAGATTTACGGGGATCCGCATATTGTACCTACTCCAGAAAATTATTGGGGAAATGTTTCCAATGTTGGGCCTAGAGCATGTTATGATGAATCTAAAAGATTAGCAGAAACAATATGTATTTTATTTTCACAATTATATGACACACCAATAAAAATTGCCAGGCCTTTCAATGTTTATGGACCATTTTTAAAATTAGATGATGGAAGAATGATCCCAGATTTCATGAAAGATGCGTTCAAAAAATCAAAAATTATAATTCATAGTGATGGCACGCCCACACGTAGTTTTTGCTATATTTCAGATGCAATAATAGGATTTTTCAAAGTATTTTTACTAGGAGTTAATGGTTCCATCTTTAATGTGGGAAATGATGACGAAATTACAGTTAAAGAAGCAGCAAAATCAGTAAAGAATTGCTTTAAAAAAGATGTAGAAATATGTTTTGAAAAAAGTGTTGATCCAAATTATACAATAGACAATCCACAAAGACGTTGTCCAGATTTAACCAAAATAAAAAACGATGTAGGATATTTTCCTCAAATTACATTTGAAGAAGGGATTAAACGTCTTCATACATGGTATTTGGGAGATATGAAATGAACTTAGGGGTTATTGGTGCAGGATATGTTGGAATCACTACAGGGATTTGTTTAGCCCATCTTGGTCATAAAATCTATTTGTATGACATAGATACAGAAAAAATAAATAAATTACAAAATAGAAAAATGCCTTTTTTTGAATCAGGACTTCAAAAATTGCTAGAATCAGGATTAGATTCTGAAAATCTAAAAATCACTACCAATCTCAATAATGTTATTCAAAATTCTGACGGGTGTTTTGTTTGTGTCGGAACACCTACAAAAGAAAACAGTATAGATTTAACTCAAATTATTGAATCGATTAAGGCAATTTCAGAGTCTATCAAAAATTATAAAAAAACAAAATATGTCATAATTATTCGAAGTACAGTAATACCAACAACATCTAGAAATCATGTTTACCCCATCTTAAAAGAAAAGTTATCTGAAAATGAATTTGCATTATGTGTTGTTCCTGAATTTTTACGTGAAGGAGTAGCATTAGAAGATTTCATGAATCCAGATAAAATCGTTATTGGAAGTACAGATAAAATCAATTCATTATGGGTTGAAGAAATTTTTAAAAATTTTAAAGATAATTGTGAATTTATACACACTAATTTTGAGACTGCAGAATTGATTAAATATACAAATAATGCTTTTTTTTCTACACTAATATCATTTTCAAATGAAATATCCAATATTGCTGAAAATTTATCAAATGTAGACCCATACCAAATTTTGGAAGCTTTAGTTTTAGATAAACGAATTACCACAAATAAAAATAACTTCAAAATAGTTCCAAATTTAGCATCATATCTCATACCAGGTTGTGGGTTTGGAGGTAGTTGTTTTCCTAAAGATGTTAAAGCAATATTGAATTTTGCAAATCTCAACAAAGTCAACACGCCACTGTTAAAAGCAGTGTTAAAAATTAATGACGAAAGACCACAAAAAATGGTATTGTTATGTGAATCAATCCTACACAATTTAAAAAATAAAAAAATAGCAATTTTAGGGATTACTTTTAAGCCAGATACTGATGATACACGTTCATCACCTTCATTAGATGCAATAAAATTATTCATTGAAAAAGATGCAACTATTTCAATTTTTGATCCAATGATCAAAACAATGCCAATAGAACTTAGTAGTTTTCAAAACTGTACCATCGCTCAAACAATTGAAGATGCAATACAAAAATCAGATGCAGTTTTATTATTTACCAAATGGCCTGAATTCAAAAATATAGAGGGGGATTTTTTGAAAAAACTTATGAAAACACCAATCATCATAGATGGTAGAGGTTTTCTAGATGAAGAAAAATTTCAAAAAGGGACTTTTTTCAAAATGGGTCATTCAAAATAATTAAACGGAAAAAACAGTATTTTCACGATTAATAGATGGAGAAATTATTGCATCTTGTTCAGTTAATTCCTTTTCAGAATCCTGTACATTTTGATAATGAGGATTCCTCCAGAGATGATGTTGAGAGATCATTTTCAACACTTTGGTTTTTTCAACTATAGAATCACCATACATATCAAGAGTATCTTGAATAATCTTATATTGTTCATCAGTTAGCATGAAAATTGTATTTACAGGTCTAGGAAATTTGAAATTTTTTAGTTCAGTCTTGTTTAATAACCATTTTTTTACATCATATTCTAAAATATATTCAGGGTTTGTATCCATACGATTTTCACCCAATGGATTATGACACATGCCCCTACAAAAATTTTCAATTGTTTTAAATTCTTTTTGAATGTCTTTAGAATATTGTTTATTTTCTTTCAATAGTTCAATTGCAATTAGGATAACATAATCAGTCCATTCATCCATACATTCTGTTAAGACTGCCGCATGATGAAATTGCATTACATTGATAGCTCCTCTACCTTCTACTAAATCAGCATATTTTTCATCATTTTGAATCATATCAAAAATTGCTTTTGGAGAATCATACAATTCATCTTTTGTAGCATCACTGTATCTATCTAGGATTTTACTCACTGGGATCGGAGATATTTCTTTTCTTTGTACCATTTTATGAAATAACTCAAAAATATCAATTCCAAGTTCAGTAAGGAATTTAATGATTGGATCATACAAAATTCCTTTATTGGTCATCCAAAGAACAAAACCAAGAACTCTAAGTTCCACATATTCATTAAAAGTCATATCTTTTGTACTAACAACTACTTCTTCAACTTCACAAATTCTTTTTCCATTGTTCAAAGTAACAAAATCTCTTGGAAGAATTCTAAATTTTGTTTGAAATTTATATTTAAGACGTTCACTAGGAATTGCCATTTCAGAACCGGGCAACAACATGCAAGTATGAATAACAATATCATCCAATCCTGTTAAAACCAATTTTCTAATACTGTTAAGATGTTTTTGATAACTTTCACCAGGTAAACATAAAATAATTTCTGCAATTGTTAGCAATCCAGATTCTTTTATCGTAGGTGCTAAAGACATCATTTTATCAACACTAATGTTAGCACGTCTAATATTTTGAAGAACATCTTGGTCCATTGATTGAACAGACATTGAGAAATTTATGCTTCCTTTTAATCTCTGAATAGCATTAATTATTCCTTCTTTGTTATTTTTCCCAGTGGTTGCAATAATACGTTGAGGATAATTAAAATTTTTTTGTAATTCAGAAATTAAATTACAAGTTTCTAAATCACCAGGAAGCATTCCAAAATTTAAATCACTAATAAACATACTATGAACTTTTTCCGGAATATTATTTGCAATATAATTTAGATCATCAGATACCCTCTCCTTAGTGAATCTATTAACTTGCATTACTGCATCATTTCCATCAGTACAAAAGGTACATGTAAATGGGCACCCACGATTTGTTTGAAGCATAGGAATTAATTTCCCATCAAAAAATTTATCCATCAATCCAGTAGTATAAGGGGATGGAATTTCATCTAATTTTTTGATTCGAGTGTCTGCTAATGTATATTGAAGTTTTCCTTCAGTATTACGTATTATACAACCTTCTAATGAAGAAGATAAAACTAATTTTTGAATATTTTCACATTCATCAGATTGTAATGCACATTCAACTACATGCATGAATCCCACTTCACCATCAATTGGGATGTAAACATCTACTTCAGGTGCATTTTTTAAAAAAAGTTCTTGAGAGGGTAAATCAACAGGAAAATTTGGCCCACCCCAAACACATAACGCATGAGGATTTGTTCCTTTACAAATTTTAAACATTTCTTGACTAACATTTTGAGACCAGCAATAATTACTCATTCCTAAAATATCAGGAGGGGTATCCACCAGGGCTTTTTCCAAATCAGAAATATATTTGAATAATTTTATTTCTATATCTGAACCAAATTTTTTTATACAATAGCTTGCAATATAGCCAATGTTCAGAGGCATAGCTTCAGTTGAAATTGCTATAGTATCATAAGTTAAATCAGCCAAAAAAATTTGTAATGGTCTATTCATTTCATATATCCTTCTTAAGTTGAGACATGAAAGTTAATTAAAAAAAGTTTTGTATAAAAAAATTTTAAATTAACCCCATTTTTTCCAAGGAGGGGAATTTTGCCATAGTTGATTAAGATGGTTTTTATCTCTTAATGTATCCATAGGATGCCAAAAACCATGGTGTTTATAGGCACCTAATTGATTTGATTTTGCAAGAGTTTCTAAAGGTGTTTTTTCTAAAACAGTCTCATCTCCGTCCAAATAATCAAAAAAAGATTTTTCAAAAACAAAATATCCGCCATTGATCCAACTGTTATCACCTGAAGGTTTTTCAACAAAATTAGAAATTTTATCATCATTAATTTCTAATGAGCCAAATCTTCCAGGAGGTTGAACTGCAGTTAACGTACCAATAGTTTGATTTTTTTTATGAAATTCAATTAAATCAGTTATGTTAATGTCTGCAATACCATCACCATAAGTTACTAAAAATCTATCATCAACAAATTTTTCTATTCTACGAATGCGCCCTCCAGTCATAGAAGTATCTCCAGTATCCACCAACGTAATTTTCCATGGTTCAGAATTAACAGAATGTACATCAATTTCGTTATTTTGAATATCAATTGTAAGATCTGATGAATGAATAAAATAATTTGCAAAATATTCTTTAATTAAATATCCCTTATAGCCCAAACAAATAACAAAATCATTGATTCCATAATGAGAATATGTTTTTAAAATATGCCAAAGAATTGGTTTGCCTCCAATTTCAACCATAGGTTTAGGTCTAACTACAGTTTCTTCTTCTAATCGCGTACCATAACCACCTGCTAAAATTACAGCTTTCACATAATTTTCACTTTATTAAGGAATAAATAATTTGTTTTTTGTTTAAAATGAATGAAAAAATTATTTTTTTTGTTAGGCATAGCATTTTTCATTCTTTTGATAATTAACATTATATGGTTTATCTCAAGTTTAACATCCATTACACTAAATGGAGTTCAATCATTATTACAAGGAAGAAATCTTTTAGAAAGTATTTCTTTTTCAATCTATCTCAAATGGATTTTAATGGGTGACGGGATATGGTTAATATCTTCATTAATTTACATATACACTAGAAAACATTTCAAAACAAATCCTTCCTTACATTACATACATCTCTATGATAAAATTATTCCAAAAATCTGCGTAATAGTTCCCACATATAATGAAGAAAAATCAATTGAACAGGTTGTAAAGGATTACAAAAATCAAAAATTTGTTGAAACAGTTATTGTTATAGACAATCATAGTGATGATCGTACAGTTGAAATTGCAGAAACATCAGGTGCAAGAGTTATCAAAAAAAATGAAAACAAAGGTTTTGCACATTCATACATACTAGGACTAAAAGAAGGACTAAAGACAGATGCAAATTTATTTTTAACAACCGAATCAGATGGAACATATAATGGATATGACGTAGAGAAATTTTTAGCGTATATACAAAATGCAGATCTTGTGATTGGTACTAGGAATGTTCAAATTTTAACAGAGAAAGGGAATCAGAATAGCATTATGCATATATGGGGAAATCTATTTCTTGCAAAATTGATTCAATTCAAATATTTTAGTTTACATCATTTAGGAGTAGTAGATTTAACAGATGTGGGATGTACATTAAGATTAATCAGAAGATCAGGATTAGAGAAAATAATTGATCAAACAACATATCCAAATTCAGAAAAAGTAATTGCAGGAAAGGCATTTTCATTACATTTAACAATGCTTTCAATAGAAAATGATCTTCGAGTAATTGAAATTCCAGTTACATTCAATAAAAGAATAGGAAAATCCAAAACAAAATCCAATGAGTTATTTACAGGAATCAAATATGGATTGATTTTCTTATGGTTCATTTTAAAAAGTTAATTTAGAAAATAATTTAGTTTTAATTGAATCCAAATTTTGTGAGTAATTTATTCAACATATCATCAGAACGTGTAGAAATTAATTCTCCAGGAGTATAGATTTCTGAAGAATCAATACACAATGTAAATTGTTTTTCAATTGAAAACAAGATAGTTTCATAAATACCACCCACAGTTATCAGATGACATCCATCACCTACGTATGCAGGAAAAAGAGAAATACTCCAAAAGGATGGAGGATTATCAACGTTCTCCAAATTTTGAATATCGGGAGAAATGAATATAGTTGTGGATAAAAATGGAATATTATCAATAAATAATATAATTTTTTCCGGATTTTCATTTTCAGTTTGAATCCACCCTGCAATACTGATGAAATTTTCTTGTAGATAGATTTCTTGTTGATCAAATATCAGATTATCATTCATGGTTTGAATATCTCCAGAAACATAGATTTTTTTTGTAGTCTTATCTACATCATTGATTAACAAAGATTTTTTTTCTTCTAATTGTTTAAAAAAATCATCGTTAGAAAAAATCGCCATTTTATTGGCAATGAAAAAATTAATCAAAGTAAAGATATCAGAATGCGGTAAATTAGGATCATCATTAAAATGTCTACTAGGATCTCCAAATACGTGAAAGTTAGGACATTCGTTATAGTTTGAAAGTAAATGAAAACAAGAATATAATTTTTCTTTAATATCTTCAGTTGAAGAACCTTCATGAATTTTATCTAAATAATATACATAAGTGGCACCCAATACACCCATTTGAATTACAATAAATGTCACAAAAATAATAGAAGTTATTTGTCTCAAAGATTTTTTCCTGAAATTTTTACGTTCTAAAAATAATATTGAAAATAAACCCAATAAACCAATGTCAATAACGGTGGACATAATTATAAAATAAGACATGTCAGGAGGCCTTACATCAAATCTACCAATAGTAGTAAAAAGTGCAAATAGAAGCCCCAACAAAGATAAAAGTATCCAAGGCAGAGTTTTTTTCACTTTTTTTATTAAAAGAAAAATAGATATGCTGAGTATTGAAAAAATTATTAAAAATCCAAACACATGTTTGAGTACATCAGGTGCCAAAGTGAATGGATTTGCCACATATTCTAAGAAATACAATAGTCCATCTAGAGTTAAAATTGAAAAAATATCTTTTCTACCAGAATTTGGTTCAGACAATGCATAAAAAAATAATGAGATAATTAGAAAAACAGCAATCCAGACTACCAAATAATTTTTATTTTGTTTAATATTTTTGAGTAAGAAAATAATCCCTACGATCCATGTCAAAAGTCCTAAAACAGAACTAAAAGATGCAAGTGCAGCAATTACAATTGCTAATGAAAACCAACCATTAGAAATTTTTTCTTTGGCAAATATGGATATTGTGAGAATAGAAAAAAAGAAAGTTAAATTCCAAACTAATCCAATACTAGCAACAATTGAACCAAAAAATATTTTAGGATTTAAAACAAATGCAGAAATTGGAATGATCAACCAAGTTAGTCTTGAATCAGTTTTTTTTAAAATTTGATAGAATAAAACAATTGAAGAAACCAACAATCCCCAATTCAAAATATTAATATGAAAAATATTATAAGAGTTGATTTGGAATACAGACATCATTAAAATTCGATATACAAATAACAAATGTTCATTTCCAGCACCCAATATCGAATCTACCCAAAGTGGGTTGTTTTGTTGAAAATAAATTGCTGCAAAAATTGAAGGCCAATCATCCGCACGAGGAAAATTTACAGAAAATATTAAAATTTCAATTAAAAAATATGTGGAAAAAACAGAAATTGAAAAAATACAAATTATTGTTTTATATTTTTCAAAATTTTTACGTTCAAAAAAAGTAAAAGACAAGACAATTATTTTTATAAATTCTCAGTTATGTGTTTTGTAAATTCTACAGTAGTCGAATTGCCACCAATATCTTTAGTTTTTACACCAGATTTTACCAAATTAAAGATAGTTGATTCTAATTTTGTGCCAATCTCAAAACATTTTGAATCTCCATGTTTTGCCCCAAGCCAATCGAACATCATTTTGATAGAGAGTAAAAAGGATGAAGGGTTTGCAATGTTTTGTCCTGCAATATCAAATGCTGCACCATGCACTGGTTCAAATAATGCAAACTTGTCTCCAATGTTTGCAGCAGGTGCCATTCCCAAGCCACCAACTATCTGAGAAGATTCATCAGACAATATATCACCAAATAAATTAGTAGTAACTACAACATCAAATTTTTCAGGTTGTCTAATCAAATTCATGGCACACGCATCCACATACATTTGTTCAAATGTGACATCAGGGTAATCTTTTGAAACATCAGCACAAGCTTTTGAAAATAATCCATCAGTTATTCGCATTACATTTGATTTATGAACACATGTTACCTTTTTCATAGTGTTACGTTGTTTTGCAGTTTCAAAGGCATATTTGGCAATTCTTTTTGATGCAGATTCAGAAATTATTCTTAATGCAACGGCAGAATCACCCAAGCTAAATTCTTTGCCAGTGTAAAGATCTTCAGTATTTTCTCGAACTATTACCATATCAATGTCATCTCGTAAAGCAGGCATGTGTGGATAGGATTTTGCAGGTCGAATATTTGCATAAAGATCAAGCATTCGTCTTAATACAACTATCACATCAGCTGCACTCTCACCAACAGGAGCTTTAAGACAGACATCAGATTGTTTTATTGCATTTACAGTTTCATCAGGGAGAGCCTTTCCAGTTTCTTCAAGTGCTTTATCACCTGCAGATAATTTTGAAAGTTCAAATTTAAAATCAAATTTATTACTAATTGAATTTAATACAGAAATAGCAGATTCAGATAATTCAGGGCCTATTCCATCACCAGTAATTAATGAGATTTTATACATGATTCTAAATCTAAAAAGGGAATTTTAAATGATTAGAAATTGCCAAAATATTAAATATTGAAAAAATTTTGCTTTTTTTAGATAAAAATGAAGAAAATAGAGGCAGTCGTCAGAACCATAAAAATTCATGATGTTCAACACGAATTATTTGCTATAGGAATCCCAACATTTTCAATTTATCAGGTTCAAATCACTGGGATTCACAAAGGACATGAAGGAGTCAGAAACAAAACAAGTGACTTTATTCCAAAATCAAAATTAGAGATTTTATGTGCAGACAAAGATGAAGAAAAAATTATTGAGACTCTTCAAAAATCAGCACAGTCAGGAGAAAAGGGTGACGGAGTAATTTTTTCATATAATATCGATAAACTAGTAAAAATTAGAACTGCAGAAACTGGCAATAGTGCATTAACATAAAAAAAATTATTAATTTACTTGTTTTTCTTGCAGTGATTTTTTTAACATAATTCGATTAATTGCGTCTATTACTGCTTTTACAGAGGTTGTTACAATATCTTCACCAACAGATTTTGCAGAAACTTTGTTGCCTAATGCATCTTCAACTTTAACAGTTACCGCACATAATGCACTTGACCCGCCAGAAATTGAGGCCAATCCATAATCTTTAATTCTAATTTCTGAAAGTTTTCCAGTAATCTTTTGAATAGCATTTAGTGCTGCATCAACAGGGCCTACACCATAATCAGTTCCAATGTGATCTTCACCATTTACATTTAATTTTACAAACGCATATGGCATTATACCAATTCCAGTAGATACAGAAAATCCAGATAACTTTACAATTCTTTTAAGATCTTTATCACCCATCACATCACTTGCAATAGAAAGTAATTCAACATCAGTGAGTTGTTTTCCTTGATCACCTATCACTTTGACTTTATCTAAAATTTTTTTTGATTGGTCTTCAGTTGGTTGAACACCATATTCTGCCAACATAGCATTCATTCCATGAACACCAGCATGTTTTCCAATCTGAAGCCATCTTTTTCGTCCAACTAATTCAGGACTAATTGGTTCGTATGTAAGAGGATTATTCAACACACCATGAGTATGAATTCCAGATTCATGACCAAATGCATTTGCACCAACTATTGCTTTGTTTGGTTGAACAATAATACCAACAGTTTTTGAAATAAATCTAGATATTTCATAAATGGATTCAGATTTGATATTGGTTTCATATTTTTGTTCATAGGGTAAACATTTGAGTACCATAGATAATTCTTCCAAAGATGCATTTCCTGCACGTTCGCCAATTCCATTAATTGTAACATGTGCACAAGCAGCTCCTGCGTGAATACCAGAAAGAGAATTTGCTACTGCCAATCCAAAATCATTATGACAGTGAACGCTAACAGGAAGTTTTGTCACATCCACAGTATCACGAGTGATTGCAGCCATGTATTCAGGTGTAGAATATCCAACAGTATCAGGAATATTTACTCTATCTGCACCAGCTTTTGCAACTTCACCAAAAACTTTTTTCAAAAATTCTCGGTCAGTTCGTGATGCATCTTCAGCAGAAAACTCTACTTGAAGACCACGGGATTTTCCATACTCGACAGCTTCAATTGCTTTTTCAAGTGCTTGTTCTCTACTCATTTGGAGTTTGTGTTCCAAGTGAATATCAGATGTTGCAATGAATGTATGTACATAATTTAATCCAGCATCAACTGCAGCATCAATATCTTTTTTGATAGTTCTAGTCAATCCTGCAACCTCACAAGACAACCCTTCAGAGGTGATCATCTTAACTGCTTTAAATTCACCATCAGAGATAACAGGGAAACCAGCTTCGATAGCATCAACTCCCAATTCATCGAGTTTTTTTGCAATAGATAATTTTTGTTCAGGAGATAATGAAACTCCAATGGTTTGTTCGCCATCTCTTAATGTTGTATCAAATATCCTAACGTTCATACTCCACTCCTTTGTAAAGCAGCAA
>Ga0114932_10003838_pt1 | contig 14427 bp, 12 predicted proteins | sample 2SBtaG_2_FD_87286 | JGI IMG/M metagenome (GOLD analysis project Ga0114932, IMG submission 87286) | Deep subsurface microbial communities from Kolumbo volcano to uncover new lineages of life (NeLLi) - 2SBTROV12_ACTIVE470 metaG | ecosystem: Environmental > Aquatic > Marine > Volcanic ...
AGCCCCGGGCCTTTCAGATGGGGCTGCGGATCGAACAGCCACAGGCACAGATCGACGCCGAGGCTTACGGGCGACCCGAGTACCGTGAACTGCTCGGGGCGGCCAACTACAACCTGGTGGCCAAGGGTGAACGCAACGTCTACACCTTCTGCATGTGTGCCGGAGGACACATCATTCCCAGTGTTTCTGAACCGGACATGTTCTGCACCAATGGAATGAGCAACTCGCGACACGACACACCGTTTGCCAGCAGCGGGTTGATGGTGACCGTAGAACCCGAGGAGTTCGGTTCGACCGACCCGCTGGCAGGTGTCCGCCTGCAACAACAATTCGAGGCCGTCGGGTATCGGTTGGGACGGAGCGAATACCTGGCCCCGGCGCAACGGGCCGCGGATTTCCTGGCGGGACGCTCACCCGACCCGGCCAATCGCATCGAGACATCTTACCTGCGGGGAACCATCCCTGCCTCACTCGAAATGGTGCTTCCGGCAACAGTGATCTCAACCATCAAGTGGGCCCTGCCCCTGTTGAATCGCAAGTACCACAAGGCGTTTCTGCCCGAGGCGGTGCTGGTGGGACCGGAAATGCGAGGCAGTTCCCCGGTGCGAATCGTTCGCGATCGCGAACATTTTCAGTCACCCGGCTGCCGGGGTCTTTACCCGGTGGGTGAGGGAGCCGGTTTTGCCGGTGGCATCATCAGCGCCGGGGTCGATGGCGTGCGTGCCGCGCGGGAGATCATTCGGGAATTTGCTCCGTTGGATTGAGGCCACCGGGTTCACTCACCCAGCGTGCTCTTGCGGCGGAGAATATGGTGATAGTGCTGAGCGAAACGATGGGCCTCGTCGCGAACATATTGCAGTAGCCTCAGCCCAAATCCGTGACGCGACAGCCGGCGAGGCTCGGACTCGCCGGGAACAAAAACTTCCTCCTCGCGCTTCGCCAATGATACGGTAAACGGCGGATCGACCCCGATCACCTCCATCGCCTCCAGGGCTGCATTCAACTGGCCCTTGCCACCGTCGATCAGCAGGATATCCGGGAAAGCCTCACCCTCCTGGTGCAACCGCCCCATTCGCCTGGAAACCACCTCGCGGATCGAGCCGTAATCATCCACACCATCGACGGTCCGAATGCGGTAACGCTTGTAACCGTGTTTGAACGGTAGTCCGTCTATGAATTGCACGAGGCTGGCCACCGTCTCACCTCCCTGCAAGTGCGCGATGTCGACCCCCTCGATCCGCCTGGGCACCTCGTCGAGACCAAAGACCTGCTTCAGGCCCGAAAGTCCTCGCTTGGGATCAACATAGAAGACCTCTGGTTGAGCGTGCTCCTCGAGATCACCTCGCAGATTCAGGTCCTCCAATGCCTGGATCTCGTCCCGGATTCGTGCCGCCTTCTCGTAGAGTTGCTCGGCGGAGGCCTGTTGCATCTCCTGGGCCAACTCGCGCAACAGCCGCCCACGCCCTCCGTCAAGAAACGTCTGCAGCCGCCGGATATCGCGGCGATAGTCCTCCTTGCTGATCCGCAGATTGCACGGTGCCGTGCACTGATCAATGCTCGCCAACAGGCAGGGCCGGAACCACTGCCACCGCTCGTCACCGTCGTCGATGTCCAGGGAGCAGGTTCGAAACCGAAAAATTCTCTGCAACACCGCGATCGCACCACGCAACGCCTTGGCGTTGGTGAAGGGACCATAGAGCCGGGTCCCACGATCCTGTGGTGTTCGAGTGAACTCGACCCTCGGAAAGTCCTCGCGAACGAATACCTCCAGGTAGGGAAACGTCTTGTCGTCCTTCAACTCCTGGTTGAACTTCGGCTGGACATCCTTGATCAACCTCGCCTCCAGCAACAAGGCATCGACCTCGCTGTCGGTCTCGATCACTTCCACGTCGCGGATCTCCGGCACCAGTCCCGCCGTCCTCACCTCCTGGGCGGCCGCCGCCGTGAAATAACTGCCCACCCGGCTACGCAGGTTCACCGCCTTGCCAATGTAGATCACCCGGCTCTCGGCATCCTTCATCAGGTAAACGCCCGGCCCGGAGGACAACCCGCGGACTGTCTCGCGCAACGTCTCGAGGATCGCCGGATCGTTGGTCATAGCGGCCTGTTTGCCTCGAGCATTCGCCGGACCACCTCACGACGACTGTCGGTCTCCTCGAAGATCGCCAACTGCTGCCGACTTCCCGTCGAGACCGGAAGGCTCGATGTACTCTCCAACTCGGCAACGCAATCCAGGCTCTCGGCCGTCGGTCGCAGAATCTCGATCAGCCGGTCGGTCGTCTCCTGGACCGAGTGCTGCTGGTAATCATCGCTGTTGACCAGTTCGGCGCCCGGGCCGAACCGTGTGGCCCTCCACTTGTTCTGCTGCACCATCATCGGGTGATACTCCGACTGGTACGTGCCCCGGTCGATCTCCTCGGACATCGCCTGCACCATGCACTGCACCAGGGCGGTCAGGGCCAGGACCTGGCCGAGGTTGGCCGGCATGTCACAGACTCGGATCTCGACGGTGCCAAAGAGGTGGTGAGGTCGGATGTCCCACCAGATCTCACGGATCGTGTTGATAAAACCGGTGTCGACCAGGTGCGAAACGAGCCAGATGTACTCGCTCCAGTTCCGCATCCGGTGAGGCAGGCCAGCGGTCGGCAAGCCCTCCATGATCTTCGAGCGGTTCGAATGCAACCCGGTGCTGCGGCCTTCCCAGAACGGGGAGTTGCTCGACAGGGCCAGGAGCAGGGGCAGGTGCCGCAGCATCCTGTCGCAGATCATCACGGCCTTGTCACCACTGTCGACACCGACATGCACGTGCAGGCCAAAGGTGACCAGTCGCCGTGCGACATCCTGCATCAATTCGACCAGTTCGAAGTACCGGTCATTGACGGTGATTTCCTGAGACCGCCAGCTGGAAAAGGGATGTGTCGCCGCCCAGAACAACTCCAGTTCCAGGTCGCCGGTCACCCGTTCGACCGCCGTGATCGTTGACTTCAGGTCCGCGCCCGCATCCCTCACCGTCTGGCAAACCCCGGTGTTGATTTCCAGGTAACACTGCATCAGTTCCGGCTTGACCCGCTCTTCAAGTTCCGCGGGCAAGCCCGCGATCACCTTGTCGATCGCGCTGCTCAGCGAGAATGTCTCGCGATCAACGAGCTGCAACTCGATCTCCACGCCGATTGTCGGACTCTCGTTGCGGGTGAACTGCAGTGTCGACATGATCACTTATCCTCCTGCCCCGGTGCCTTCATCATCGATGGCGACACGGGTTTCGGCGAGACCGTTTTTCCCGGAGAGGCCCCACAACAACGCGGCGCGGATCATCACTCTCGCCCCGGCCACCAGGCAATCCTCATCGATGTCGAACCCGGGCGTGTGCAACAGGTGCCTTGGCTGGGTCCCACTCCCCAGCCGGAACATGCTGCCGGGAACATGTTGCTGGTAAACCGAAAAGTCCTCACCCCCCATACTGGGTTGCTCGATTCGCCGCACGGCCTCCTCGCCCGCGACCGACACGGCCGCCGCCTCGATCGCCGAGGTCACACCAGTGTCATTACGCACCGCCTCGAGCGATGCCCGGAACACAACCTCGATCTCGGTCTCCGTCGACAACGCCACGCCGGCGGCAATCCCCTGGATCTTCTCCTGCAACACCGTGTCATCACCCAGCTCCACCGTCCGCAACGATCCCAGGATCTCGACCTCGTCGGGAATCACGTTGGAAAGCGTCCCCCCGCTGATCCGTCCGATGGAAAAGACCGACGGTTGCCGTGAATCAACACCGCGGGGGAGCTGGGAATAGAGAGTCGAGGCCAGCGAGATGGCGGCGGCGAGTGGATCGCGGGACTGGTGAGGTCTCGCGGCATGACCACCCTGCCCTCGTACGCTGATCGCCACCTCGTGGCAGACAGCCGTCAGCGGTCCATAACGAACACCGAATTGTCCCGCCGGGTTCTCCGGGTCCACATGCAGGCCCAGGATCGCGTCCACCCCCTCCAGCACACCCTGTTCGACAAGCCAACGGGCCCCCAGGCAAATTTCCTCGGCCGGCTGAAACAGGTACCTCAGGTGCATCCCGCACCCCGGTTCCAACGGGGTGCGGCCGGCTTGTCCGGCCACGGCCCGCGCGATGCCCATCACGATCGACGAATGAACATCGTGACCACAGGCATGCATCACGCCATCACAACGCGAACGGTACTCGACCGACTTGGCATCCTGGATCTTTAACGCGTCGATGTCCGCTCGCAAAGCCACGCGTGCCGCGTCGGGCCCGGGATCTCCGATCACCGCATCAGCCACCAGCCCCAGCCCGTCGCGCAGCACCGTTGCCGTGACTCCCACCTCGTCCAGCCGTTGGGCCAGATACGAGGTCGTCTCACGCTCCCGGCCGCTGGGTTCCGGGTGCATGTGCAGGTGCCGGCGGACGCTGACCAGTTCCTGGCGATGTGCCTCCAGCCAGGCATCTATCGGCTCACACGCGGTCCCGGCCACCTGGCGAACCTGGTCGGTCAGCAGCGTATTGACGGCGAGGTTGGACGACTGGTTCATTGTGAGATGCCCTGCGGAGAAGCCATCCTACCAAGTCCAATCGCTGACACCCTTCATGTTCACGATCCGATCGGTCGGCCACTCGCCGGAATGCAGCTTGACGATCGTGTCGGCGACCATTTCAAAGGTGCCCTCGTGCGATTCGTTGTCGAGCCCCGCGACGTGTCCACTGAGCAGGACATTCTGGAGTGACAGCAATGGGCTGTCCGCCGGCAACGGTTCGACCTCGAACACGTCCAGCCCGGCCGCCCGCATCGGCCCGTTCTGAAGTGCCTCGATCAAGGCGGCTTCATCCACCAGGGGACCCCGGGCCGTGTTGATCAGCACGCTGCCGGGCTTCATCATCGCCAACCGCTCGGCGTTGATCACGTGGTGTGTCTCGGCCATGTTCGGCAGGTGCAGCGAGAGGTAGTCGCAGCGGGGGATCAGGTCGTTGAGCTGGTCAACCAGTTCGATCCGCCACGTTTCAACAAATTCCTGTTGCGGAAATGGCTCGAAGGCGAGCACGTTCATCCCCAGCCCGACGGCACGAGTGGCCACGGCACGGCCGATGCGTCCCAATCCGAGGATACCGATCGTACTGCCCATCACCCGGGGATACGGTTCGCGGAACCAGCGGCCTCCCTTGACCCGATCGTGTCGTTCGGGGAATCCACGAGCCACCCCCATCAGCAAGGCGATGGTGTGCTCGGCCACCGCGTGGTGATTGACTCCGGGAGTCACCGTGACCACCACGCCCTTCTCGTCGCAGGCGGCCAGGTCAACCGCGTCGAAGCCGACACCGCTGCGAGAAATCACGCGGAGATCGGGCAAGCTCTCGATCACACGAGCGGTGTAAGGCTCGGATCCGGCGGAAACAGCCGAGGCACCCTGCATCTGGCTGATCAGGGTGTCCTCGTCAAACAGGTCGACGCTGCGATCAACCGCTTCGACGTCGAATCCAGCTTGGGCAAGGATATCGAAATGCGGACCATCGTCCGCGTTGACAGACGTGCTGAGGACCTTCGGCATGATGACTGTGGTACTTCTTCTGGAGGGTGAGTGAGTCGAAACGCTCACCCTAACGAAGAGGCTTTTGGCTCGCCAGCAGCCCGGGGTGTTCAGGTGGTCGAGAACAGCCGTCGCAACGGCTCACCCCGTTCGAGCATCGGCACCGGACGTCCCTGGGAATCCGGAAGCCGGATGTCGTGCCCGATTCCCAGCGAGTCGAATATCGTCGCTGCGAGGTCCTCGGGACTGACCGGATTCTCGGCCGGGTAGGCCGCGTCGGCATCCGATCGTCCGTACAACTCGCCTCCCCGGATTCCCGCTCCGGCCAGCACGCACGGGAAACAGTGGCTCCAGTGGCCACGGCCCCAGGCCGAGGTGTCGGGTTTCGGTGTGCGACCAATTTCTCCGACAGCCACGACCAGCGTTTCGTCCAGCAGACCACGCTGGTCCAGGTCGTCAATCAGCGCGGCGTACGCCTGGTCGAACCCGGGCAACAGGTGTTTTTCCAGATCCGCACTGCTGCGGTGCGAGTCCCAGCTGTAACCGTCCGGGGCATCCCACAACACTGTCACGAACCGGCAACCCGCCTCAACCATCCGACGCCCCATCAGGCACGACTGGCCAAAGAGATGCCGGCCATAGCGATCTCGCAGCGACGCTGCTTCACGACGAATGTCCAGTGCACTGCGAATCTTGTCGGAGGTCACCAGTGACAGGGCCTGCTGACGAATGCCGTGGTAGTCCTGCAGTCGCTTGGCCGTTTCAATCTCGCGACGGGCCGAATCGAACTGTTCCAACAGTCCACGGCGGCGGTCGAGCCGATCGAGACCAATCTCCGTCTCGGGCACAATCCCCTTGATACGGAAGTCGAGTTCCTTGTCGTCGCAGGGCCGAAAGAAGGGATTGTCGGCCTTGTTCTTCTTGCGAATGTCGGTCGCCAACCCGTTGAACGCCCGGCCAAGCCAACCGGCATACTGGCCGGTGCGATCATAACCCTGCAGGTGTCCCAGGCGGTTGGGCAAGTAGACGTAGTCAGGAAAATCTCGCAGGTGAGAACCGGGCGAGTGCTGCTCGACGTATTCCACCACCGATCCCATCGCCGGCCAATCCGTCTCGCGGGCGTTGACGTCGTTGCCGTTCGCGGCCGAACGGGTCCAGGGGTGACCGGTCTGGATGTAGTGGCAGGCGTTGTGATCGTTGTGCGGGTGCGTCATCGTGCGGATGACAGCAATCTTGTCCGAGATGGCAGCCGTGCGGGGCAACTTTTCGCTGATCAACAGGCCCGGAGTCCGCGACGCGATCGGCTTCAGCGGCCCGCGGATCTTGCTGGCCGCAGACGGCTTCATGTCAAAACTCTCCAGCTGGCTCGGGCCACCGAAGAGAAACAGAAACATCACCGACTTGGCACGTCCACCCGTCGCCGCCCGCAGCGTCTCCGACGCCAACAACTGGTTCACCGAGGTGCCAAACAGCCCGGCCCCACCAACACGCAACAGATCGCGGCGGGACAGGCCACTGCAAACCGAGCGGTTGTTCGTGTTGATGGTCAACATGAGGAGATTTCCCGGATTTGAAGCCGATCACCTATTCTAACTGTCGACAACCCGGCGTGTCATCCTGAGCTGGTTGCCCGACGGGGGGTTCACCAGCAGCAGACTACGGCTTGGCCGCGGGGACAACTCGACCGTAGACCGTGAAAATCAACGGCTTGTCTCGCCCCTCGATCGTCAGCGTAAACGTCTCGCGGATCTCGGCCAGGCCCTCGGGAGCCGTCACCGTCAACGGTAGCACGTGAACACGACGCGTGGCCCCGGAGAGCTTGGTTCGAAAGACCCCACTGGACGTTCCAGCTTCGATTTTCGAAATCAGGAAATCTTCGCGTCCCTTGATGACCACCGAGACCCGCTTGGCGCGACCCGGGACCAGCGACCCCAGCGAAACCACTCCACCGGCCATCGGGCTGATAGTAAAATCCGAATCGACGGTGGCTTCGACCAGCACCGGGATTCGCGGTGTTTTCTTGTCGTCGCTGATCAACACGATCGTCTCTCGCAACAGGCCCGCGGGCGTGGATGGCTTGAGATCGATGACCAGGTCGTAGTGCACCTCGTGAAACTTCGTGAAGATCCCCAGGCGGCTGGATTCGACGCGACGAGTCTCCTCGACACGGGCCGTCAGGTGCGGGGAGTTGACCTCGACCTGCTTGATCGTCCAGTCCCCCCGACCGGCGTACCGGAGCTTCAATGTTCGGCTGGCCGCTTTCCCCTCCTCGACTCCCGTGAAATCGACCGACCCCGGAGTCATCACAAGATCCTTGCGGACCCTGGCACTGACCGGGATTTTCACCTCCGCAATTGTCGGGCGATCAAAGACCACCGTCAGCACCGCAGACTTTCGCGTGGTGCTCATACGGGTTCTACGCATGTCCATCGTGACGTCGATCGCAATCACCTCGCCGCTGGCCAACGTCGACTTGCTGGGCTGGGCAACCGAACAACCGCAACTGGTCTTCACACTCGCGATGTGAACCGTCTCGCGATAGAGATTCTTGACCTGGAAACGATGAGTCACCTTGGCGGTCACGGCAATGACGCCAAAGTCGTGAGATGTCGAATCGAACATCTTCTCGGCCCACGTCGGCTCGGCAGCCACGGCTGTCGAAGCAGCCATCGCCAGAACACCGGCGAAGAATATCGTCGGACGACAACTGCCGCTCAAGCGGCCTGTTCGTTCATTGCTCATGATCTCAACCTCCAACAATCCACGATAATTCGACTCAAACAGTGATGTCAACGGGGAGTCGGTCTCCAGCGATGAGACCAGCCACAGCTTCACAGCAACCGGCGTCCTACACGCCCGCGGAGACCTCAATCTCCAACCCGCGTTTGCAGGGTTCGGGGATGATGAGATACCATGAGGCATTGTGGGCCACACGCTGCGGCAAGAGAAACCTGTCGCACGCGCAACACCATGAAACACACCTCGGCACGACCGACAGGAGGTCTACTCTCGTGATGTCCGACTCTCACCCAACACGCCCGTCCCACCGCCTGCTCGCCACGATCACGGCCCTGGCCGTATTCGTTGGTGGTGCATTGATGCTGACTCAAGGAGGCCCGCTGGGGGACAACAACCTGTTGGCCCAGGCAGCCAACAGTGGGCAGAAGAAATCAGCCACCGAGAATCCATTTCCCAATCGGCCACCGGCCCCCAGTTTCGACGGCGGCATCGGATGGCTCAACGTTCGCCCCGGCAGCGAGATCAATCTCAAGGATCTCCGCGGCAAGGTCGTCGTGCTCGACTTCTGGACCTACTGCTGCATCAACTGCATGCACGTGCTCCCCGACCTGGAGTTCCTCGAGAAGAAATACGAGAAGGAACTCGTCGTGATCGGTGTCCACTCGGCGAAATTCGCCAACGAGAAAGACAGCGAGGCGATCCGGGGAGCGATCCTGCGATACGAGATTGAGCACCCGGTGATCAACGACGCCAACATGACCGTGTGGCGCAAGTTCCAGGTCAACAGTTGGCCCACGCTTGTGCTGATCGATCCCGAGGGGCGTTACGTGGGCCAACAGCCCGGCGAGGGCAACCGGGAACTCTTCGACAAGGTGATCGGCTTGCTGGTCGACTACCACAAGAAGAAAGGCACGCTGGACACATCGCCGGTCCGCTTCGATCTCGAGAGCAACCGCCTGAAATCCAGTCCCCTGAAATTCCCGGGCAAAGTGCTCGCCGATGTTCCCGGGGGCCGCCTGTTCATCTCCGACAGCAACCACAACCGGATTGTTGTGACCGGTCTCGACGGGACGTTGAAAGAGACCATCGGCAGCGGCGCGATCGGACGGAAGAACGGCAGTTACGCCGACGCCAGTTTTGATCATCCCCAGGGCACGGTGCTCATCGGTGACGAGTTGTACGTGGCCGACACCGAGAACCACATGATCCGCGTGGTGGACCTGAAGAAAAAGACCGTGCGAACACTGGCGGGCACCGGTCGACAGTCGCGATTCGGAGCCACCGGCGGCGCGTTGCGACAGTCACCCCTGAACAGCCCCTGGGCACTGTCCCACCTCAGGGGAACACTCTACGTAGCCATGGCTGGTCCTCACCAGTTGTGGTCTCACAAGCTCGGCTCACCCCGCATCGGCGTCTTCGCTGGCACGGGCCGCGAGGACATCACCGATGGTCCGCTTGACCAGTGTGCCCTGGCTCAGCCCTCGGCACTGGCCACCGACGGTACGCACCTGTTCGTTGCCGACAGCGAAGGGTCATCGATCCGCCAGGTCGACACGAAGCCGGGCGGAACGGTCAAGACCGTCGTCGGTGCCCACGACCTGTTCCGTGGCCGGGCACTCTTTGAATTCGGCGACATCGACGAGGTCGGTGACAAGGCCCGGCTGCAACACCCGCTGGGCGTCGTCTTCCACAAGGGATCGCTCTTCGTCGCCGACACGTACAATCACAAGATCAAGAAAATTGATCTGAAGACCCGCAAGTCAACAACGTACCTGGGTGATGGCAAACGCGGGATCACCCTCGATCCCGCAAGGCTTGCCGAACCGGGTGGCCTCTCCATGGGCGGTGAAACGCTTTATATCGCCGACACCAACAACCACCGCATCTGCACGGTGGACCTGAAAAGCGGGAAGATGGCCGAGTTGAAGGTTGTCGGGCTGACAGCCCCGTCACCACCGGTTGCCAGTCACAACGACTTCGGGCAATCGCGGAACAAGGTGAGGGTGGCTAACCAGACAATCCGGTCAGGCAAGTCGGTCCAGATCGCAATCCCCCTGTCCATTCCCAGTGGCTTCAAGCTCAACCCCAACGCCTCGATCGTCTACCGTGCCCTGGGCAACAAGGGCCAGGAAGTGGTTTCACCAGATGCCCTGGGCAAACGAAAAAAGGCCAGTCCCAGCGGTGACTCGACAGCCAATGCCTCCCTGGCCCTGACCGGAACACCGGGCAAGGCGACCGTCGACCTGGCGGTTTCCTACCAGGTCTGCCGCGATGGCAAGGGGGGTCTGTGCAAGTTGCTGACCATCCACTGGACCATTCCTCTGACAGCAACCGCCGACAGCAAGAACACTTCGCTGAAGTTGCCAGCAACATCGAAACCGGCTCCGAAGAGCCAGGGGAAAAAGAAGTCCCCTGCGAAAAAAGCGGCCGGTTAGCATCGCCACTGGCGGGTTTGACGAAGTCACGGACACCGACTACGATCGGTGGTTCGCCTTTGTTTTCTTACCCATCCAGAGTTTTCTCTGGGGAGACTGCCGCCGTGGCTGATATCGTCGTCAAAGACATCCTGGAAGCTGGCATCCATTACGGGCACCGGACCAGCCGGTGGAACCCGAAGATGCGGCCCTACATTTACGGTCGCCGCAACCTGATTCACATCATCGATGTGAAGGAGACAATCCGTGGCCTGATGCGGGCCAAGAGATATCTCAAGCAGGTCGCTGCCAACGGCAGCCTGGTTCTGTTCGTCGGCACCAAGCGCCAGGCTTTCGGCCCGATCGCCGAAGTCGCCGATTCCTGTGGCATGCCTTACGTCAACGAACGGTGGTTGGGCGGCACCCTGACGAACTACCGCACGATCCGTAGTCGCCTGCAACGTCTCGAGGAACTCGAAACACTCGAGGAGAATGGCGAAATGGCGTCGTTCTCCAAGAAACGTCAGAGTTCACTGATACGTGAACGTCGCAAGATCCACCGGAACCTCGCCGGTATCCGGGACATGGCACGCTTGCCCGAGGCAATCGTGGTGGTCGATCCGGGCCGGGAATACAACTGCGTTCGTGAAGCGCGTATCCTGGGAATCAACGTGATTGCCCTGATCGATACCGATTCCGATCCGGATCCCGTTGATCTGCCGATCCCGGGCAACGACGATAGCATCCGCTCGATCCGGCTCATTCTCGAGCACCTCTCCAGTTCGATCAACGATGGCAAGTCGCTGGTGCCCCAGGAGAAGCCGGTCGCGAAGAAAGATGAACCCAAGGCGGTGCCGACGCGGTAACGGCCTCCGGAGATGGTTCCGGACAAATCTCTCACCCATCCACAGGCGTCGGACAGGCTCAGCCGCGGAAGGCCTCTCACGAGAACTCCCGTCGCAGTCGCTCCAACCGGACGGCCATCCTACAGACGCTGAATTCACGCGAGGAGACTCTCGATGGCGGATATCACAGCCGCGCAGGTCAAGGCCCTGAGGCAACTCACCGACCTGCCCATGATGGAATGCAAGCACGCCCTGGTCGAAGCCGACGGAGACCAGGAAAAAGCAATCGAGATCCTCAAGGAACAAAACCAGAAGGTGATGCTCAAGCGGGCCGACAACGCCACGTCGGAGGGACGGATCGCCGTCGCTGTGGCCGACGATGGTTCGAGCGCCGCGATGGTGGAACTGCAGTGCGAATCGGCACCTGTCGCCAACAACGACGAGTTCAAGGCCCTGGCCGAGAATTGTGCCAAGCAGCTCCTGAACGGACCCGGGGCTGACGGTCCCGACGCACTACTCGACCAGCCCTCGCCCGAGAATGCGTCGCAAACGCTCCGCGAGGCCTACGAGGAAGTCGTCAACAAGATCCGCGAGAAGATCGTGCTGGCCAAGGTGATCCGGGTCGATGGACCGGCCAATGGTTACGTCCACCACGACGGCAAGACCGGTGTCCTGTTCCATGCCACCGGGGAATCCGGTTCGGCCGAGGTTCTTCGCGATGTCGCCATGCACATCGCCGCCATGCAGTCGTCGGTGGTCGATCCCGAGGATCTCGACACCGCAGCAATTGACGAAGAGCGGGAACGACTGTCCGAGGAAGCCCGGGCAACGGGCAAGCCGGAGAACATCATCGAGAAGATCGTCGAGGGACGGATGAAGGTCTTCTACCAGGAACAGGGTGTGCTCACCGCCCAGCAATTCGTCAAGGAGGAGTCGAAGACCGTCAGCCAGGTGCTCGCCGAATGCGGATTGACCGCAGGGGGATTCACCCGCTGGGTGCTTGGCAACTAGAAGGCCTCTCGACTCCCCCGCACTCGCATTTCAACCCGGGGGACGACCACGATGACCGACGACTCAGCCACGGCACCGGTCTACGGCCGCGTGCTGTTGAAGATGAGCGGCGAGAGTTTTTGCCGAACTGGTGAGTCGGGGATCAGTATGGTCGAAGTGGCCTCGATCTCCGAGCAGATCCAGCGAGTCGTCCAGACTGGCGTGCAGTTGGCCATCGTCTGTGGCGGCGGCAACATCCTGCGAGGCAAGCACTTCGCGGCCGTCAGCCAGGCCATCAACGCTCCGACCGCTCATTACATGGGAATGCTCGCCACCGTCATCAACGGACTGGCACTCCAGGACGCCCTGGAAAACGTCGGAGTGCCCACCCGTTTGCAATCGGCTATTCGGATGGAAGGCGTCGCCGAACCGTTCATTCGCAGGCGTTGTCTGAGGCATCTCGAAAAAGGTCGCGTCGTGATCCTGGCCGCCGGCACCGGCAGTCCGTTTGTGACCACCGACACCGCCGCTGCACTGCGAGCACGTGAAATCGAGGCCGACATCGTGTTGAAAGCGACCCGTGTCGACGGGATCTACGCCGAGGACCCCGAAAAGAATCCTCACGCCGTCCGCTACAACGAGATCACCTACCAGGACGTGCTTCGGCAGGGCCTGGAAGTCATGGATGCACAGGCGATCCATCACTGCATGGAGCACCGACTGCCGATCATCGTCTTCGATTATCAGAAGACCGGTAACATCGAACGGGTGATCGCCGGAGAACGTGTGGGCACCAGAGTGATCGCGACACCGGACGAGTAAACTGGCTCGCCTTGCATGACGGTCTCCATCGGGTACCTTAATGCCACCACGAAAAATGGACCCAAAGACGGGCAACAAGAATGGACCACGACGAGATTCTGCTGGATTGTGAAGACCGCATGGAAAAGGCGGTCGGCGTTTACCAGGGTCAGTTGCAAGGACTCAGGACCGGGCGGGCAACACCCGCCCTGGTTGATTCACTGAGGGTCGAGGCCTATGGGGCACCAACACCCCTGAAACAACTCGCCAATGTCAGCGTTCCCGAACCACAGCAGATCGTGATCCGGCCATTTGATCCCGGTGTCATCAACGACATCGTCAAGGCCATCCAGGCCAGCGAACTCGGACTCGCCCCGAACTCCGACGGACGGCTGGTCCGGCTCAATGTCCCCTCTCTCTCGACCGAACGGCGACGCCAGTTGGTCTCACGAGTCAAGGAACTGGCCGAGGAAGCCCGGGTCGCCATTCGTAACATCCGCCGCGACGCCAACAAGCACGCTGAGCAGGGAGAGAAGCAGAAGCTGTTCTCCGAGGACGACCGGGACCAGGCCAAGGACGAAATCCAGGAACTGACCAAACGGTTCGAGGGGAAAGTCAACGACCTGGCATCGTCCAAAGAAACCGAGGTCATGGACGAGTAGCGGGACTGGAGACAACCGCGAGACACCGTGCATCCAGCCCCCGGTCACTCACGGAGGATCCTCTCCGCCGGGATGCCACGGGTGGCACCGACAGATCCTCTTCACACCTCGCCACGCTCCGCGAATCGGTCCGTATTTTTCTATCGCACCGATCATGTAATGGCTGCATGTGGGCTGGAAACGGCACTGGCGACCGATGATCGGACTCAAGGTCCACTGGTAAACCCGGACCAGGCCGATCATCGACCACGACAGGGCCTGGCATGGCACGCCGACCCACCCCCGAGCCGACTGGCTCATCGGCTGTCCTCCTGGACAACCCCATCCGCCAACTTCCTGGCCAACTTGTCGGCCAGGTTGCGCAACGAGACCTGAAACTCTTCTAGCGTCGCATCACTGCGCTGACGTGGGATCAGGACCAGATCGATTCCGGCCGGCAAATCA
>Ga0114932_10003840_pt1 | contig 14421 bp, 12 predicted proteins | sample 2SBtaG_2_FD_87286 | JGI IMG/M metagenome (GOLD analysis project Ga0114932, IMG submission 87286) | Deep subsurface microbial communities from Kolumbo volcano to uncover new lineages of life (NeLLi) - 2SBTROV12_ACTIVE470 metaG | ecosystem: Environmental > Aquatic > Marine > Volcanic ...
AACTCGTAGGTGGTCTGGTTGTTCTTGCCGCGCCGCATGTGGGTGAGGGTGGCATCCTGGAAGGGCATCCGGCCCACGAGGACGGCCACGATGTCGCGCAGGCCGATGGCCCCACCGGTCGCTTCGTCCATGACCGCTGCGGCGTCCGCGCCGCCATACCAGGTCTTCGTCGGAGCGAGGTAGAGGTTCAGCGCCTCACCATCGCTCACCCCGTAGAAGCGCGGGCCCACGATCGGCGCGTGCAGCTCGACCCGGAACTTGTCTGGGTGGCTCACCAGCAGCCCGCCGGACGCGCTGACCTTGATGCCCATCCGGGGCGCGTTGATGTCGATGGAGAACTGGCCCGCCAGATCCTGTGGGAGCTCCTTGTTCCAGGCGGCCGAGGCCAGCTCCGCCGGGTCCTCGTGCGTCACCCCGACCTCGACCTTCTTGCTGCCGCAACCCAGTCCGAGCGTCAGTGCCAAGAGCCAGGTCACGGGGTCTCCAGGATCGGGGGGAGCGAGGCCAACAGAACCTCGTCGTCGCTGAGCACGCGAGCAGCACGGGCCCAGATCGCGGCTTCGGCCGCGTCGCCGCCCTGGTAATGAGCCCTCGCCAGCGCGGCCACGAGCCAGGCGTTGCCAGGGTGCGCTTCCACCGCCTCCGTGAGCGGCCCCGCCCACGTCGAGCCGCCGCCCGCGTCGAGGTCCAGACCGGCAAGGAGGAGCAGCGCATCGACCCGGCCCGGCTCCGCCGTGAGGGCCACCTGGGCCTCCTTCGCGGCCCGCTCGAGATCGCCGAGCTCCAACAGAGCCTCGGCCAGACGCACACGGAGGCTCACCACCTCCGGCCGACGCGCCGACGCCACCTTCAGCAGGTCCACGGCGTCCACCACGCGTCCGGCCTCCAACAACAGGCCGCCGCGCATCGTGAGCACGCTGGGATGTCCTCCCTGCGGGTGCCCCTCGAGGTGGGCGAGCGCGGCCTCGACGCCGTAGGCCTCGTGCAGGGCCCAGGCCTCCAGTCGGGCGAGGGCGTGCGCGGACAGGCCGACGACCGAACCGAGGGCCGCGAGGGCCGCCTCGCCGTCCCCAGCCGCCGCGGAGACGTCGGCGAGCCGGAGCCTCAGGTCCCGGTCCGAGGGCGCGCGCTCCAGCGCAGCTTCCAGATCGGCGCGCGCCTCTGCGTGACGACCGAGCAGGCTGGCGAGCCCGGCGCGGACCACCACCACCTCGGGCTCGTCGCCCAGGAGGCGGGCGTGCAGCGACGCGGCCTGCTCCACCTTCTTCCGACGCAGCACCGACCGCGAACGCTCGAGCACGGCCGCCTCCGCATCGAGCACGAACCAGCGCGCCGTGGCCCGATCGCACAGGGGTTCGTGCCCCGCCTCCGACGCCGCGAGCGCCAGGTCCCGCCAGGCCGCCTGGTCGTCCGGCAGGCTCTGGGCGGCCCGGTCGAGGGCTTGCAACGCGGTCCACCACCGGTTCGTCTCGTGGGCCGACATCACCAGGATCCGCCGCATCGCCTGGTCAGCCGGGCTGTGTTGGAGTGCTGCGAGAGCATCCGGGAGCGCCAGGTCCACGCGCCCCACGGCCACCAGCGCCAGCGCGCGCTCGGCCTGTCCCGCGCTCAAGGGCTCGTCCGCCCAGCGCACCGCCGCCTCGAGCGCCGCCTGGGGACGTCCGCTGTCGGTGTAGAGCCGAACCAGGGGTTCTCCGGCAAGGGCTCCGAGCCCGTAGTCCCGAGCGGCGAGCAGGTGGGATTCTGCGTAGGTCCAGGCCCCGAGGTCCAGGAGCCAGCGCCCATAGTCGAGGTGCAGCCATCCCGAGCCGGGGTCGAACAGCAGGGCCACCCGTACCGACGCCTCCGCCTGCTCGTAGTGGCCCTGGCTCGACAGGTACAGCGCGTTCAGGTAGCGCGCCCGGGCCGCGTGGTGGGGCTCCCGGGCCTCGGTCGGGGTCGCCCTGCGTACCGTGGCGTCTGGTGGAACCTGCCGATGACAGGCCAGCGCCCACAGGATCAGAGGTTCCGCGACCACAGCCCCTCAGCAGCTCGTCGGATGGGCGCGACCGTGGCGTAGCCGCACAGGATCACGGCGAGCGCGATCGCGAGACCCGCCAGGCCGGATTCGACGGGTGTGACCGCCTGCTGGCTGAAGTCGTAGCGAATGATCAACCACACCGGGAAGGCCTCGAGGAGCAGCACACCGCCCACCAACAGGAGCGCGAAGACCATGAACAGGATGCCGGCCGGTCCACCCGCCACCTTCGCCGCGTTGTCGGCCTTGAAGTTCGGGAAGCTCGCCCCCATGCCCACGGCGATGCCCGTGATGCCCGCCGCGAGCAGCAGGGCGTTGAAGGCGCCCAGCGCGAGGAGGGCGGGGGGCGAGTCCAGCAACATCCCGCTCGCGAGCACCAGGATCTCGCCGACAACGACCATGGGCAACAGAGCCGGCACGGCCTTGGCCCACAGGTAGCGCTCGGCCGTGATGGGCGCCGTGCGCAGCATCCAGAAGGCCCGGCCCTCGGTGGAGACCGCGGAGAACTGGAAGCGCGCTGCGAGACCCGCCATCACGAAGCCGGTCATGCCCAGGTTCAAGAACGTCAGCCCCGACTTGAAGACCGACATGTACCGACTGTTCCGCACCACCTCCACAGGCAGCGCCTGCACGCTGAAGAGGTAGATCCCGACGAGGGCCACGAGCAGGAAGATCTGGCTCCACTGGCTCGGGTCGCGCACGAAGACCTTGACGTCCTTCTCGATGATCGGCGCGATGTCCGTCGGCGCAGGCCGCAACACGACGCCGAGCAAGCGATCGAACCAGCCGCTCTTCGCCAGGCGTGCGGCGCGGGCCTCCTGCGCCTTCGTCCAGCCCGCCGGGTAGAGCGGCGCCACGATCCAGCGGGTGACCGCCAGCGCCGCGAAGGCTCCCACGATGAGCAGGCCCGCCTCATCGAGCGGCACCGGCCTGTCGCGCAGGGCAGCGAGGAGCACGTCGGCCGCCCAGCGTGCGGGGAAGAAGCTGGGAATGGGCGCCTGCAGCTCGGCGACGTAGGCCGCCAGGGACTCGAAGTCCTGGGCGTTGACCAGCCGCTCGGGCTTCATCACGCGCAGCAGGAAGAACACCGCCACGACCAGGAGCACGCCCATCACGCCGAGGGCTTCGCGGGTGCGGCGCGCGGGGAAGACGTTGACCAGCACCGTGGCGACGAGCGCTCCGAAGCACGCGGGCAGCACCAGGAAGGCCGGCACCACGGCCAACAGGCTCACGTAGTAGAGGGCCGGGGCATCGAAGGCGTAGCCGTAGGCGAGGAACAGCGGAAGGCCGAAGAAGGCCATCATCCAGCTCGACTGCCCGAGCGCGTCGACGATGCGACCGTAGTGGAAGAGCGGCCGGCTGATCGGCAGGCCGAGCAGCAGCTCCAGATCCTCCGAGAGGTAGAAGGTGGAGAGCGCCGTGACGATGTTCGAGAAGCAGAGCATCGCGAAGAGCGCCACGAGCATCAACTCGAGCAGCTTGCCCGCGATGAGCGGCCCGAAGACCTCCACCTGGTGGAAGCTGACCACGAGGAACGCCAGGCCGGCGAGCAGCCCGATCCAGAAGCCCACCCCCAGCGTGCCGAACAGGCCGTAGGCGATCCGCTCGCCGCGATCCGCTCGGCGCCACTGGTTCAACACGCCGAGGATGCGGGGCTTGACCAGGTAGGGGATGCCGATGCGGGGTGCGCTCACAGCCGAATCTACCAGCGCACCGAGATCACACCTTCCTCGGGCGGCACCCCGAGACGCACCGGGAAGCCGTAATGGCCGGTGCCGCGGTGCACGTACAGCCGGTTCCGGCCCTTCGCCCAGAGTCCGTGATCAGGAAGCCGGCCAGACATCCAGGACAGCGCAGTCAGGCGCGAGCCGAGGGAGACCAGGCCCAGCTGGCCCCCGTGGGTGTGCCCGGCGAGCACGAGGTCGCCTTCACCATCGGGGACGTAGGTGAACGCCCCGGGGTCGTGCAACAACACCACACGCAGCGCCCCCTCCGGGCGCCGAAGCCCACGGAACACCGCCTCGGAGCGCTCCTTCCGGTCGCGCCAAGCGAAGTCCATGCCCACGATCTGCACCAACCCGGCGGGCGTCTCCACGGTGACCTCTTGATCGACCAGCAGCGCGACGCCTGCACGGGCCAACCCTTCGGCCACGGTGCGCGGGGCTTCCAGATCGTGGTTGCCGAGGCAGGCGAAGGTCCGACCCTCGAGGGCTCTCAGCGGCTCCAGGGCCGTCGCGAGCGGGTCCGACGAAGCTTGCGTCTCCATGGTGAGGTAGTCGCCGGTCAGGAGCACCAGATCGGGCTCGGCGGCCACGGCGCGTTCACAGATGCCCCGGAGCCGCTCCGGCGACATCGTGGGCCCCAGGTGAGGGTCCGTGATCTGGACGATGCGCAGCGGGCGACCCTCGCGTGCCGGCGGCGAGGTCGTGCGAGCCAGCGGTCCGGCGTCGCTCTGGTCGATCTGCAGCGCGATGTCGTCCTGACGGGGCCGGTGGGAGGCGATGAGCCCCAGGAAGGCCGCCAGGTAGGGGACCCAGGCGCCGGGGAGCACCTGGGCGACCGCCCAGGGCAGCGCGAGGAAGGTGCCGGCCAGGAACGCGTGCGCCGGCAAGGACACCAGGTAGCGGTAGAGCGGGGGCCGGTGCCGAGGACGGATGAGCATCAGGAAGTGCAGGAAGGTGACCGCCTGCAGGTAGACGTAGAGCGGGCCCGCGAACGCCAGCTGGTCGACCAGCGCCACCGAGAGCGCCGTGTGCACGCCGAGCACGATACCGACGAAGAGAGCGTAGGAGCGACCCCGAAGGGTAGCGCCGCTGGCGACCACCGTACCGAGGCCGAGGGTCGAGCCGACAGCGAAGAGGTTCATGGGGGCAAGGGTGCACGCGGCGGACGCGGCGGCAAGGGCTGGTGACACGCCGCGACAGGATGCTCGGCGCCGCAGCCCGATACGCTACCGCCACGGAGGACCGCCATCGCCGCCGGACGCAAGATCGGCATCGCCACGCTCATCTGGGGCGGGAGCATCCTGCTGTCGCGGGTGGTGGGCATCGTGCGCGAGGCCGTCATCGGTCGCGTGCTCGGGAGCGGCGCCGATGCCGACGTCTACGTGGCCGGCTTCCGCCTGCCCGACTTCCTCGGCTACCTCCTGGCGGGTGGCGCGCTGTCGATCGTGTTCATCCCGATCTTCAACGGCTACCTGGAGCGTGGCGAGGAAGACGCAGGATGGGACGCCTTCTCGGTCATCGCCAACTTCCTCCTGGTCGCCGTCACACTCGCCACGGTGCTGATGTGGATCGGCGCCCCACAGCTGGTCGGCGTGGTCGCGCCGGGCTTCTCGCCCGAGCGGCTCGACGAGCTCGTTCGCGTCACGCGGATCATGCTGCCGGCGCAGGTCTTCCACATCATCGGCGGGCTGCTGGGTGCGGTGCTCATGGCGCGCGACCAGCACACCTTCCCCGCCCTCGCGCCCCTGCTCTACACCGTGTCCATCGTGGCCTTCGGGCTCGGGCTCGGGCCCGGACTGGGAGCGGAGGGCTTCGCGTGGGGCGTGCTGGTCGGCTCCGTGCTCGGACCCTTCGGGCTGCCGCTCTACGGGTGCCTGAAGACCGGGCTCTCCTGGCGCCCGCGCTTCTCGATCCGCCACCCCGACTTCCGGCGCTACCTCTGGCTGTCGCTGCCCATCATGCTCGCGTTCTCGGTCATCGTGGTCGACGACTGGGTCCTCACGCGGCTCGGCTCCGCCGTGGAGGACGGCACCGTGGCGCGCCTCCACTACGCCAAGACCCTGATGAAGGTCCCCATGGGGGTCTTTGGCCTGGCCACGGGGGTCGCGGCCTTTCCCACCTTGACGCGCCTCGTCGCACGAGGCGACACCCTCGGCGCCTACGCCACCCTCACCAGCGCCACCCGCACCATGTTGGTGATGGCCTGCGCAGCCCAGGCCGCCGTGACCGTGGCGGGTGAGGAGATCGCCACCGTGATCTGGGGCACCGCCCGCTTCACGCCGGAGGCCCTCGCCGAGATCGGGACCTACTGCGGCTGGTTCTGCCTCGGCCTGTGGGGGTGGGCGGCGGCACCCCTCGTCGCGCGGGGCTTCTACGCCCTGCAGATGACCTGGCTGCCGTCGCTGGTGGGCAGCGCGGTGATGGTCCTGGCCTACCCCGTCTACGTCACGCTCTGCGCCGTCCGGGGTGGCGAGGGGCTCGCGATGGCGAGCACCGTGGCCATCACGGCCTACACCGCGACGATGGCCGTGCTGCTCCGCCGGAAGCTGGCCGCCGACGAACCACCGAAGGGACTGTTCTCCACGGTGCTCCGGCTCTTGTTGGCCGCTGGGCTCGGCATCGCCCTCGGCACGCTGGGTGAGCAGGCGATCGGCCACTGGCCCGCATGGCTGCGTGGAGCCGCGTCGGGCACCGTGGCGGGCTCGGCCGCGCTCGGCGCCGCGTGGCTCCTGCGGGTGCAGGAGGTCGAGGTGCTGTCAGGCCTGGTGCTGGGCCGCATCCGGCGCCGCCTCGGGCGTTAGCCGGCGTCGACCAGGAGGCCCCATGAACGTGATCGTCACCGGCTCCTCACGGGGCATCGGTCGCGCCATCGCCGAGCGTCTCGCGCGGCCTGGCGGGAGGGTGGTCGTCAACTACCTGCGCAACGGCGACGCCGCCGACCAGACCGCCGCGCGCGTGCGCGAGCGCGGCGCCGAGGCGGTGGTCGTGCAGGCCGACGTTCGGAACGAGGCCGACCTCGGCCGCCTGGTCGACGCGCTTCCGCACATCGACGTGCTGGTGCACAACGCGGCCATCGGGGTGTTGAAGCCCTACGATCAGATCAAGACCCGGCACTGGGACTTGACCCTCGAGTCTTCGGTCCGGCCTTTCTGGCTCCTGACGAAGCTGGCCACGACGAAGCTCGTCGCAGGCGCCAGCGTCATCGGCCTCTCGTCGCTCGGCTCGCGCAAGTTCGTGCCGGGCTACGCCGCGATGGGTGCCGCGAAGGGCGCCATGGAGGCCCTCACACGGCAGCTGGCGGTGGAGCTCGCGCCCCGAGAGATCCGCGTGAACACGGTCTGCGGCGGCCTCGTGGACACCGACGCGCTCCAGTACTTCGTGGACAAGGAGCGGGTGATCGAGACCGCGAAGGCCCTCACCCCCTTCGGCCGCCTCGGCACCGTCGACGACATCGCGCAGTGCGTCGAGCTGCTCACCTTGCCGCAGGCGAGCTGGGTGACCGGCCAGGTCCTGGTCGCGGACGGAGGCTTGTCGCTGGTCTGAAGGGTCTTAGACTCGACCGGAGGTGTGTCCATGCCCGACGAACGCAAGAAGCTCTTCGACGCGGAGACCTTCCGCATCGACCCGGACCGGCTGGACGAGTCCATCCGTGAGCTGGGCGACAAGCTCAAGAAGAGCGTGGACACCGGGCGGTACACCAAGGTCCGCCTGACCTACAAGGGCAAGCAGCTCGGCCCAGACATCCCGATGGGCATGTTGCTCGCCGGCGAGGTGGCCACCCTCTGGGTCGCGGGACCGCTTCGTGCGATCGTCTTCAACCTCGGCATCAAGAGCTTCATCGAGGTCGAGCTGGTCCACCAGGCCGACGAGCTGGTGGCGGCGGGCATCGCCCTCTGGCAGGACGGCGAGGTCGAAGCGGCCGAGGCGAAGTACCGCGAAGCGCTCTCGAAGCGGAACGACGACACGGCCGCGCTCTACCACCTCGGCGTGCTCCTGAGGGTGACCGGCCGGCGCGACGAAGCCCTGGCGATCCTGAGGGAGGCGGGGGGCCACGACGACCATCCCGACGCGGAGAAGGCGCGCGAGGCCCTCGAGAAGATGGAGCGCGGCCCTCGCACCTTGTGACGCCGCCAATCATGGACTATTTTGAGCTCGCGCCACAGGACGTGGTGCGCACACGGAGGCCAGGATGGTCCTTTGGATGGCGGCGGCCTGCACGCTCGGTGCCCAGGAAGGTGAGCCGGTCAGCGCGCGCACGATCGTCGAAGCGGTCGGCACGGTCGGCACGATCGGCTTCGCGGGCGACACCGCGGAGTTGATCGACGGGGAGTCCGCGCTTCGAAGCGTGGCCGTCGGGTTGCGCGCGGAGCCCTGGACCCTGGTCATCCACCCGGTCTGTGACCCGATGCAGTGCGACGAGGTCCTCGCCCAACGGCGGGCCGACGTGCTGGCCAAGGCCCTTGTGGCCTACGGCGCACGCAGTGTGCTGACCCATCCGAGCGCCGGCGAGGTGCTCGCCCAGCGCGAGACCGGCGACGGCTGGCTGACCGTCGAGATCATGGGGTAGAGCACCCGTCGAGGTCACACACGAAGCTCGTCGACTCCGCCCAGGTGTACGAGCCACGCCCGTCCGCCGCGACATCGTCCGGCGCGTTGTCGGAGAAGGAGCACGCGGCCCCCTCGGCCGTGCTGTCCGGGTCGAGGTAGAGCGCCCCCCCCATGGCGGACGCGTTGCCGGCCAGGGTGAGGTCCTCGAGCGACGCGGTGCTGGCCCACAGGAGGTACACCGCGCCACCCTGCACCGTGCCGACGTTGTCGAGGAAGGTGCTGGCCGACACGTCCAACGAGCTGCTGCTGTCGCCGTAGATCGCACCACCGTACTGGGCGGTGTTGCCCTCCAGTGCGGCCTCGTCCAGCGACAGCACCGAGCCACCGGTCACCGACACGGCACCACCGTCCTCGCTGGCGGTGTTGGTGGAGAAGCGGACCTGGCGCAGCACCACGCCTCCCTCCACCACGTGCAGCCCGCCGCCGTGGTCACCGGCATCGTTCTGGTCGAAGTCGGTGCCCTCGAGGGTGGCGTCGGCCTGTTGGATCCCCAACCCGCCCCCATCGAGCCCGGCGGAGTTGCCCGAGAAGCTGGAGCTGCGGACCGTCAGCTCGGCGCCGTTGACCACGAGCCCACCGCCGTGGGACGAGGCATCGTTTCCCCGCACGACCGTCCCCACCAGCTCGACCCGGCACCCCGACGCTGACAGGCCTCCCCCCGAGGTCGCCCGGTTGTCGGCCAGCACGACGTCGTTCAGCGAGACCGACGCGTTCGCGTCGCAGCGGATCCCGCCTCCGTGTTCGGCCACGCCGTCGACCACGCTGATCCCGCTCAGGGCCAACGAACCGGCCAGCACCTCGACCACCGGGCCGTAGCCGCCCCCCGAGAGCACGGTCTGGTCGGCGCCCGCGCCCGCGCCCTCCACCTGCACGTCGGCCGAGATCAGGAGCCGGCTGAAGCTGGTCCCCGCACAGATCCGAAGGGTGCCGGGCTCGTCGAGCACCCTGGTCGCGGGCGAACCCTCGACCCCGTCCAGCACCCAGCGCTGCAGCTCGCCCTCCGCAGGCTCGAAGAACGCCTCTCCCTGAGGACAGCTCTCCATCGCGGTGTCGGCGGTCTGGCCGGTGTGTGCGGCCTGCCCGCTGTCGGGGACCGGCGTCGCACACGCCGCGAGGAGCAGCATCACGAGAGCGCGGCCAACAGCGGCGGCACCCCGATGATCGCCTCGCCGTCGAGCCCGGCGAGGTGGCACAGCGTGGAGCCGAGGTGCTCGGGGAGAAGCGACGTGCCCGCGTCCGAGATCACACCCTCGTCCAGATCGACGGGCTCGCCGGTGCAGCTCTCCGACACCGCACCGATGGTGCGGCCTCCTGCGACGCCGGCGCCGATGAGCATGGCCGAGGTCCAGGTCCAGTGGTCGCGCCCGTTCTGGGCGTTGTACTGCGGGTGCCGCCCCATCTCCGAGAAGACCACGAAGGTGACGTGATCGGCGAGCGGGCTGCCATCCGACGCGACCCGATCCTCGAGCTCCTCGAGGGCTTGGCCGAGCGTGGCGAAGAGCTCCTCGTAGTGACCGTTCTGCTGCCCCTCGTTGTTGTCGTGGCTGTCCCAGGTGAAGCCACAGACGCCCCGGTACTCGAGCATCACGCAGCGGCACAGGTCCCGCTCGAGGCCATCGAAGGCCATGCTCAAGTCCACCCCGAGGTCGCGGCCACAGCCGTTCCACGCCATCTCGAAGCTCGGGATGTCCCCACCCTTGATCCGCTCCATGTCGGCCATGGCCGACGCATAGAGCTCACCGAAGCGCGCCTCCTGTCCCCCTTGGGCCGCGTCGGCGAAGCTCGATGCGCGCGCCTTGACCCAGGCGTCGACGCGCTCCTCGACGGAGCCGCCGAGCGGCACGCCTCCCGAGGAGGACAGAGCCCGGCCGTCGACGAGCTCGGCGAGCTGGTCCGCTCCACCGACGCGCGCCACCTCGCTCACGTACTCGAGCGCGTAGCTCGGACCCGAGATGACGAGGTTCGGCAGCACGTAGTCCCTGCTGGCGTGCGCCGCGATCAGGGTGGGCCAGTCGTCAGAGGCACCGGCCGTGCCCGACAACACCAGCTGGCGGCAGCGCAGGTGCGCGACCGAACGCACCTCCAGGCCGTTGACGATGCAGGTGCGGTCGCCCCACGTCTCGAAGAAGGACCGGACCGACGGACGGTTCGCGCTGTCCACGAAGCTCAGATCGCCGAGCGCGGCCTGGGTGCCGTCGCCCGGCAGCTCCGCGTCGGGGCAGTGGTCGTGTGAGGCGAACACCATCGACGTGTCCCACCCCCCCCGGGCCAGGAGGAAGACGAACCGATGCTCGGGGTCGGCCTGTGCCGAGCGGAGGGTGCGGGGCCAGAGGGAGGCCGCGAGGCCGGAGGCGAGCACGCCGCGACGGGTCCAGGCCATCTCAGTACCCCACGAACAGCGGGTCGCGGAACATGGCCGACAGCACGGCCACCCAGGCCTCGGTGGCACCGTGCTCCTGCTCCACGGCCCAGAACAGCTCGCTGAGTCCGTCGACGTCGTCGTCGGTGGCGGAGACGGCGAACAGCCGCCAATGGAGCGCTCGCAGCTCGTCGGACACCGCAGCCTCGTCGCCGGCCAGCTCGATCGCGTCGAACACGGCGCGCTCGCCGCCGCCGACCAACTCCGCTTCCACAGCAGCCCGCGCCGAGCCTTCCGCCGCTCGCTGGACGACCAGCGCCCAGGTCAGGCTGGGATCGGCGGCTGCGCGGAAGACCTGCTCGCCGTCCACGCCGCCGGCCATGAGCCGGTAGCCCTCCAGATCGTTGTCGAGCTGGGTGTAGCCATCTCGCTCCCAGACAAAGCCCGACAGCCCACGATGGGCGCTCTCCAGCAGATCCCCGGACATCAGCCTCACCTCGGACTCCACGCCGTCGGGGTCGACCGCCGCACGGTAGGGCGCGGTGTCCACGATGGCGGCGAGCAGAGGTTTCACCCTCAGCTCGCCGTCGGTGAAGACTTGCTCGAGGGCCGCCAGCTGGTCGAAGTCGTCGAGGCTGACGTCGCGCCGCCACATGAGCTCGCTGAACTGCTCGACGGCACAGGTGGTGAAGCGTGGATCGCTCCCCACCGCCCAGCCGAGATCCACCAGTCCCCTCAGGGGCGTGCCGAACCATGCGGGCTCCACGTCGAGCAACGACGGGCCGAGGCGCTCCCGCTCGGGGTGGTAGACCTCCATCTCCAGGGCGCTGATGTCCTTGAGCCAGAAGAACCCGAACAGAGTGGCGGCCAGGGGCTCGATGTGCGCGTGGCACCCCACGCAGTAGGGGTCGTCCCGGATGCTGGTCTCGCTGTCCAGAGCGACGGAGTCCGAGAAGCTGACCGGGCGCGCGAGGATGTCCTCGCACAGCAGCAGATCCGAGACCGCAGCGGCCCGGGCACGGTTGAGGTTGGGCTGGTTGGAGATGTAGCGCCACCACAGGCCGTTGGTGGCGAGCACCCCCACCGCCGGCCGGCCGTCGTCGTAGTGCACGGGCTGCCAACCCGCGCCGTCCTCGGGGTAGTCGAGCGCCCACATCTGGCCGAGCAGCTCGTCGGCCATGCTCCAGTCCACGGTGACGATGTCGGTCCATGGCCGGTCGTCGACCGCCACGCGCGCCATCAGACGAAGCGGCTCTTCGCCGACCGAGCGCAGGAAGCGGTAGTTCTGGTCCTCGTCGAGGTCGTAGTCGTACCAGGTGGCCTCGAACTCGTCGATCCGTGTCCACCAGCGACGGGCGAGCAACCGGACCAGGCGCTCTTCGAACAGAGGGTCTTCGAGGTAGCGCTCGGTGAGCGACGCGAGCACCGTGGGGTCCATGGCCACCGTGTCGAGGTCTTCACGGTCCGGGAGCTCACCACGGAGGTCGAGGCTGATGCGACGCAGGAGACGCGGCGCGGCGAGCGGCGTCCGGTGGTCGGGCATGGCCTCGGGAGCGACGACACACGCCAGCCAGAGCCAGCTCAAAGCTGCACGCGCTCGACCAGACCATCGAAGAGCCCGGTCACGTCCAGGCAGACCGACTCGGCCAACACCTCGTCGTCCAGGGACACCGGCCCACAGGGCGAACAGCTGGTCTGCCAGTCCACCCACAGGCCGCTCGGGTCGCGGATGGCCACCTGCGCCTCTCGGATCCCACCGCAGGTGTCGAGGTCCTGCTCCAGGATGACGTCCACGAACTCGACGGCCACGTCGTCGGCTTGCATGACGCCGACGAGGGTCATCTGATCCTCGCGCCGGAAGTACTCGACGCTGGCGCTCAGGCCCCGCTCGAGCCAGCCGCCGTGCCAGGTCGAGTGCCAGGAGCCGTGCATGGCGACGCTCCACTCGTTCTCCGGGTCCTCCCGCGGCGCCAGCGCGTGCACGTTGCCGGCGACCGTGTAGACCTCCTGGTCCGGCGAGATGATGCGGAAGTCGCCGGTGAAGCCCCAGCCCACACCCTCTTCCTCCTCGCTGAGCTCCTCCCACGTGGAGATCCCAGCGTAGAACCAGCCCGAGGCCGCGGTGCAGCCCTCCACGACGTCGTCGGTGAGCACCAGCGGATCCGTCGGACAGCCACCCACGTAGCCGTCTCCGTGGGCCATGAGCTCCAGGTAGATCTCGGAGAGGGAGACCGACTCGGGCAAGCCGTACTCGAACAGCCGATCCAGGCTGCCGACCAGCTCGTCCGCGGTCCACTCCAGGGTGAGGTCGGGCGGTGCCAGGGCGTCGGAGGCCGGCGCTGCGGAGTCCTGCACGCTCGACGCGGTGCAGCCCGAGAGCGCCAGCACGTGGAGCGGGACCCACATGCCCGCAGTGTCGCATGGGCCGAGGTGGCTACGCCTGGTCCAGGAACCTCTGCGGAGCAGGCCCGGCGCTCTCCTCGGCGAGGATGCGGAGGAACACCTCCTCGAGGTCCTTGGCGTCGGCGCGGTTGCCGCTCCGGAGCTCCTCGAAGCTGCCGAGCGCCACCACCGTGCCCTTGTGGATGATGGCGAGGCGGTCGCAGACCTCCTGGGCCACGTCCAGGCTGTGCGTGCTCAGGAAGACCGTGCGGCCCTCCGCCGCGATGGCCCGGAGGTCGTTCTTGATCTGCCGCGCACCCGCGGGGTCGAGGCCGACCATCGGCTCATCGACGATCAGCAGGCGGGGCCTGTGCAGGAGGGCAGCCGACAGGGTGAGCCGCTGCTTCATGCCGTGGGAGAAGCCCTCGATGAGCTGATCCGCGAAGTCCACGAGGTCGTGCCCAGCGAGCAGACGGTCGCCCTCTTCGCGGATGGTCGCGCGGTCCATGCCGTAGATGCCGCCCACGAACTGGAGGAACTCACGCGCCGTGAGCTTCTCGTAGAGGTAGGGCCGGTCGGGGATGTACCCGACACGTCGCTTGGCTTCGACCGGTTCGGCGTCCAGATCGACGCCGTCGATGTGCACCGTGCCGGCCGTGGGCGGCAGGATGCCCGACAGCATCCGGATGGTGGTGGTCTTGCCGGCCCCGTTCGGTCCGAGGAAGCCGAACACTTCGCCGTCGTGCACGTCGAGATCGAGGGGGAAGACGGCCTGGAAGCGGCCGTACTGTTTCTGCAGCTGGCGGGCGCGGATCATCGCTTGCTCACGAGACGGAAGCCGAGCCGGCCCATCACGCCCATGATCTCGATCTGGCGGTCCAGATCGCCTTCGACGAGCTTGACGTGGGTGGCGTCGGCAGGGAACTGGCCAAAGGTCGGGTCGACGGGCACCCAACCGGTGGGGCCGCCCAGGTAGACCTCGGGCCAAGCGTGGTAGTAGAACGCGCCGTTGCCGATGCGGTCGGAGTAGACCACCCCCGCCGCGATGCGAGCCGGGATGCCCGCGGCGCGCGCGAGGGCCACGTAGAGCGCGGTGTGCTCGTTGCAGTCCCCCTGGCCCACGTGGAGCACCTCGAGCGCGTTGGGGACTCCGACGGTGGGGGCCTTGTCGAGGTAGTCGAACACCCAGGTGTTGAGGGTACGGGCGGCCTCGGCGCGGTCGTCGATGTCCCCGATGACGCTCTCCGCGCGGTCCTGGATCTCCCGGTGCTGCACGGGCAGGAAGGCCGTGCCCTCCAGGTACTCGGTGAAGGCCTCGTCCTCCACGACGC
>Ga0114932_10003841_pt1 | contig 14420 bp, 9 predicted proteins | sample 2SBtaG_2_FD_87286 | JGI IMG/M metagenome (GOLD analysis project Ga0114932, IMG submission 87286) | Deep subsurface microbial communities from Kolumbo volcano to uncover new lineages of life (NeLLi) - 2SBTROV12_ACTIVE470 metaG | ecosystem: Environmental > Aquatic > Marine > Volcanic ...
TCAACACATTCCATGCCTGCCGCCCGCTACCATGAGCTACACAAACCTCTTTTGCCAGGCCATAGGCTGTGGCTAATTCTGCCGAAGTGTCGACCACCAAAACCTCCATCCCCCATCGCTTCCCTTCACTCAACGCACTGGAAACGCCCACTAGCAAATCCGCATGGCCCACTAAAACACGTGGCCTTGAATCCTCCAGCAGATAGGCTAACTCACCAGCAGTAGAATGCCAGTTAATGGGTACCGCGTAGGCGCCCACTAAATTGGCCCCATAAGTCGCTTCGAAAAAACAGAAATCGTTCCGCAGTAGCAAGGCAACCGCATCACCTGACCCGACTCCCAATGCAGCAAACACATTACCGGCCCGTAACACTCGTGACTCAAAATCATCACGCGACAACCACCGCTCTCCGCTAAAGAATCCCGCCCTCTGGCTCATCGACTCACCCCAACTAATTTCATCCGGTCTGCTTACGTCCTTACGTTTAAACAACCCACTCTTCCACCCATTTTGCACGAAGTTTCCATCAGCCACGAGCCCTGATGATTTTCGATGGCGCAAGCCTAGACCAACCATCTATACTTCGTCGCGCATTACCCATAGGAAGCGTGTCAAACAAACGCAGGCGGGCGGAAAACACCAACTGGATTCAATCGATCATTCATGGGACATCATGAACAGCAACGAAAACGACATTTATGAAAAATGCTCCTACGGCTCCGAATCAATCGGATTTGGAGAGACACCGGGGGTCGCTGTGGTGGATTTTCAGTTAGGATTCACCGACCCCAACCATCAACTGGGTGGCTCGCCATTAGTCCAACGTGCAATCAGTAATTCCGTTCGATTATTGGACGTTGCCCGAGAGTGCGGTGTGCCCGTCGCCAATTGCTATACAGGATATAGCTCATCCCGTGACAAGCCTTACTGGAAGATTGCTGCCGTCCTAGAAGGCTTTATCGATGGTGATCACGCAACAGAATTTGATCCGCGCACCTACAACAGAGAATATGACGTTGCGATGCGAAAATCCGGTGCGTCCATGTTCTTCCAGACACCCGCAGCTGCGTTCTTTAACAAAGAAGGTGTGGACACGATTATTCTCGTGGGCTGTGTCACCTCAGGATGTGTGCGGGCGAGTATAGTTGATAGCTTTCAGTGGGGTTTCCGAACGCTGGTACCTGAAGACTGTGTCGGCGATCAACATGAAAAGCCTCACTGGGATAATTTGCGAGATGTCTCCCGACGATACTGTGATCTGACCACAGCAGATGCAATGATCGATGCAATTACAAACTGGCGCCGTAACAAGAATCAATAAAATACACAGCCGATTGACTACCCTACCGCTAGCGCACTTACCCAGCAGATACGTATGAGCAAGGATTCCCGAAAAATAACGGACTGGTTTGACAGTGAATTACAGCGTGCTAAAGATGAGTTCTCTCAACTGAACAAGCACGCAACCCCACAACGAATAGACTCTTCGACGCCGAAGCGCGAGACCCATACTGAGAGAGCAAATACAGCCTCCAGCGAGATTCGTACAACACCTGACCATAAAACGGAACCAGTTGCTCGACAACAAGAAACACCGCCACGATCCTCTCCGAACATCGCGGCCCAGTCAAAACAAAAACCCAGACCAACCCACCAAGAAAATACAACACGTCCCGTTTCGACAGGAACTGCATCTTATCGCCTGGGCGTTGATGTGGGAGGAACCTTTACTGATGTTTTATTAATTGATGAAACCAGCGGTGATTTTTTTACCGCTAAAGTAGCATCAACACCGCAAGACTCATCCATTGGCGTACTGGAAGGTATTGAACGTGTTTGTCATTCGGCAAATGTTGCTCCGTCCGATATCAGTCATGTAATGCATGGAACAACAGTCGCCACCAACACAGTCCTAACGGCATCTGGAGCAAAGGTCGGGCTTGTTACTACCAAAGGATATCAACAGGTTCTTCAAATCGCTCGCTCCTATGTTCCGGGGGGGTTGGGCGGTTGGGTGATTTTCAACAAAAGCGACCCGCTCTCTCCACTTGAACTCACTATCGAAGCGATCGAACGCATCGACGCGAAGGGCAACATTGTTACCCCGCTTGATGAGGATGCATTGCAGAACTCGCTGAAATCCCTAGCAGCCGAAGGCATTGAAGCCTTAACCGTTTCGTTAATGAATGCGTATGCCAGTGGCATTCATGAGCAACGAGTACGTGCCATCGCTGAAAGAATAATACCGAACATTCCTGTGTCCATTTCTTCTGAAGTCGTACCCGAAATGTATGAGTACGAACGAACTGAAACGACCGTGGTGAATTCGTATATTCGACCCGTAGTCTCCAACTATCTAGAGAGTCTAGAGGGCGAGTTGAATCGCCGAATGAATCAGGTTCAGTTACACATATTACGTTCCGACGGTGGTTTGGCCTCAGCTGAGGCTGCTAAAGCGACCCCCGTTAATTTATTAATGAGTGGTCCAGCCGGTGGCGTATCAGGCGCAATATGGATTGCGAAACAGGCCGGATTTACTGACCTCTTGACTTTTGATATGGGGGGAACCTCGACAGACGTTGCCCTAATTCAGAACGGTGTCCCCCAGACCCGCCGAGAAACTCGTGTAGCCGATGTGACAGTACGCTCATCCTCGGTTGACGTGCGAACGGTCGGGGCCGGAGGCGGCTCCATCGCTTATGTTCCGGAATTGACCAAAGCTTTGCGGGTCGGTCCGCAAAGTGCCGGGGCAGAACCTGGTCCGGCGGCCTACGGTAAAGGCGGTATAGAGCCAACGGTCACTGACGCCAACGTTGTACTGGGCTATCTCCCAGCGGATGCGAGACTGGGCGGAGAATTGGCGATTGACCGAAAAGAGGCCGAACAAGCAGTGAATAAAGTAGCCAAAGCGATGGATTTATCACTAAAAGAGGCTGCAGAAGGGATTATCAATATCGTTAACGAAAATATGTTTGGGGCGCTGCGACTGGTCTCCGTTGAACAAGGTTTTGATCCGAGAGACTTCGCTTTAGTGGGCTTCGGTGGAGCAGGTCCACTTCATGCTAACGCGCTCGGCAAGCTGATGAATTCGTGGCCAGTCATCATACCACCGGGTCCCGGTGTGCTGTGCGCTTACGGTGACGCCACTACCCGTGTTCGCGACGAAGCTTCCCGAACCTTTGTACGGCGATTTTCCGAGACTAACAACGATGAAGTGCTGTCTGCTCTCCGAGAGCTCGCGACGGCAGCGGCCCAGACTCTCTATGCCGAGGGAGTGCCTGAAAGTGAACAGACCACGTTGTACCAAATCGACCTCAGGTACGCTGGGCAAGGAATGAGACTAACGGTTGATGTCTCTCCGGAAGACTTCGAGAGAGACGGTCTAGACGGTCTAGGCCATCGCTTTGACAAGATGCACGAACAGTTGTTCACCTTCTCTCTCGACACGCAGCGAGAGCTTTACAACTTGCGTGCACTCGTTCAAGGACGGGAAAGTTCGGCAACAGCACTGCGTCTCCCCGAAGGTGGTGGCGATCCTCAGAGCGCCGGTTACGCTCAAACCACTGTCTTTGTCGAAGGGCGTGATCATGGGGCGATGATTTATGATCGATCGAAATTCAGACATGGCGATCGCATCGAGGGTCCAGCCATCGTTACAGAAATGGACTCAACCACCCTGATCCTGCCAAACCATGCCGGTGAGGTAGATTCGGTAGGGAATATTTTAATTAATCCGATTAACGACTAGATATCGCGACGCTTAAACATGCCAGCACAACTGATACAAAACAACACGACACCGTTTCAGTCTGTCACTGTTGATCCCATTACGTTAGACATCATCGAAAATGCTTTACGTAATGCGCGGACAGAAATGGACGCAGTACTCTTTAGAACTGCCATGTCACCCGGTATACGCGAACAACACGATGCCTTCCCAATGATTGCTAACCAGGAAGGGAAAATGGTCGTCGGTCAGTTCGGATCATTTTTCTGGGGGTTCCAGCAAGGTTACGACGGCACCATCGAAGAAGGCGACATTTTCTTAACTAATGATCCGTACACCTGTAATGGTGCCATCAGCCATCTGAACGATTGGTTGATGATGATGCCTATTTATATTGATGGACGGATAGTCGCGTGGGCTGCAATGTTCGGACACATGACCGACATCGGAGGAAAAGTTCCAGGCAGCCTACCGACCGACGCTGCGCAAATATTTGAAGAAGGCATTCAAATCCCACCGGTCAAAATCTATCGCAAGGGGGAACTCAACAAAGAAATATTGGAAATGATTCTTCGGAATTGTCGACTCCCAGAATGGAATCGCTCAGATTTCAATGCGGTAGTAGCAGCGCTTCGACTGGCTGAACGACGTATCGTTGAAATGGTCGAACGCTTTGGAGTCGACCCGCTGATCTCCGCGATGCAGGAGATGCTAGATCGAAACAAACGGGCCATGGGCTCCATTCTTAACATGGTGATCCCGGAAACAAAGCAGCACTTTGTTGACTATATCGATGATGACGGGATGGGCATGGGCCCCTATAAGATCGAATGCACGATGTGGCGTGAAGGCGAAATCGTTATTTTTGATTTCGCTGGAACTGACCCGCAGTCCATCAGTTCAGTCAATTTCCTCTTAAACGAGGAGATGTTCAAAATGTTCCTGGGCGCATTTTTTATCAATCTTTTTGACCCACAGATACTGTTTAATGATGGCTTTTATGATCTTGTCGAAGTCAGAATTCCTCGTGGATCAATACTTAAACCCATCCGGCCTGCGGCACTAAGCTCACGGACGCATATGCTAGCCCGCATTTTTGACATTATGAGCGGTCTGCTCGGTCAAAGTTCACCAGACGCCTTGTGTGCTGCCGGTTTTTCTGACAGCCCGCACTTTATGTACTCGGGTTATGACAAAGAAGGTGAATGGTATCAGCTCTATCAGATTGGATTCGGCGGAGTCCCCGGACGGCCTGCCGGCGATGGCCCAGACAGCCATTCACTTTGGCCAGCCTTTACCAACGTACCCAATGAGTTCCTAGAAGCCTACTTCCCGTTACGCATTGTTCAATATCAAACCATTATTGATAGTGGCGGTGCCGGACTACATCGGGGGGGTAATGGTTTGTCCATGGGTTATCAATTTCTTGAACCCGGGGAAATCTCAATCCATGATGATCGTTGGCTTACCCACCCTTGGGGTGTTAATGGTGGGCGTCCAGGGAAACGCAGTACCAAACTGATGGTGCGCAACACGGGTGAATCGGAATGGATGTCGTCTAAATGCGATCGAGTTAAAGTGTCACCTGGCGATACCCTTTACTTCAACACTTGGGGTGGTGGTGGTTGGGGTGACCCGCTTGAACGTGATCCTGCAACAGTCGCATTAGATGTCCGAAGGCGATTAGTTTCTCCCGAAGGCGCAAAACGCTATGGCGTTGTTATCACCGACGACAATAAAGTTAATGACAACGCTACCGCTGAGTTACGTCGCCAACTTTCATCGTCACGAGGGAAGGTTGAGTTATTTGACTTTGGTGGCAGCGTCGAGGAATTGAAGGCCAGGTGTCTGTCAGATACTCATCTTCAGCCACCAACGACGCCAGTCTTTCAAAAATGGATGACCTTATCGGCCAGCGACAGTAAAACCTAGTCGTGACCGTACTAGGGCTCAGGCTTTCAACAAGCGAAGCATTGACGCGGCGTCACTCACGCGGACATCAAACCCTGCCTCAACGTTCATGTGGATGATGACTCCCCTTTCAACATACATGGCATAACGCCGGGAGCGCATACCGAGTCCGGACCCCCTCAAATCCAGTGTTAGGCCCATCCCTCTAGTAAAGCACCCACTCCCATCTGCCAACATTGAAAGCTTGTCCGAGATCTTAATCGCCCGCGCCCACGCATCCATTACATAGGCATCGTTCACGGCAATACATACGACATGATCGACGCCGGTGGCGCACATTTCCGCTGCCGCGGCTATATAACCTGGCAGGTGCTCGCGATTACATATAGGTGTAAACGCACCGGGCACTCCGCAAACCACCACTCGTTTTTCTGCAAACCATTCGCCAGAACCGAACGTCAATGAAGTGCCGAATTGTATTTGTTGAAGCGGCGCATCTGGAACACAATCACCAATTAATCGCCTCGCAGAGAAATAACTTATCAACCCTTCCAGTGCACCCTCAAAGTCATCTGAATTGAACCACTTCACCAGATCTCCCGCCGGCCCTAGAATCCAAAACACCGCTGGACTTTCAACCGGATCGTGCCCCGAAATACCTCTGAACATTCGGGAAACTGAGTCGTCAGGATCGAACAACACCTCAATGACACTATCAAGGCGTTCCGACAACTCCTGATTAACTACGAACCCTGCTTGAATGATGACAACCACTCGCGCGTTTCGCGAACCCAATCGAGAAACAAGCGCTGCCAATTTGTTAACTCTTGCGAGATCCTGCCGTAATGCACCAAAGGTGATGCAACAGAAGACAACATGCTGGCCTGCAAAATCCTCTGATCGGACAGACAGACCATAATGATTCCGCAAGCAAAACGGTTTGATCTTTTTCACAACTTTGTCGCTACGCAAAACACGTGCATCCTACGCACCGCTACTCAGAGGAGTTCGATGCACCGCGTAAGCGCGTCCCGAACAGCCGCTTCACATGCCTCCCGTTCTACACTCATCTCTCCATCGTCGGCGAGGGCTGGCATGTTATTGGAACGTCGCATCAATGGGGCTCGACCAAACTGACTTTTTCGAATGCCAAAGGCAGGCAATTCCAAACGCACTAACACTAGTATCTCGTCACCCTCAACGCGACGATCTCTAATTTCATGCCGCCACTTCTCCCCATAATGTTGTTCTAACCATTGAATGGGATCATCCAAGTGATCTCGGGTTTCTTCGGTTAGCCGAACTACCTTTACTTCGGCACCTTTACCATGGGGATCTGCGCGTGGAGACTCAATATTGACGCTCGCATAGAGACTTTCTAGCTGCTCCCGATTCGCATCCAGCAGTTCAGAGAAAGTATTTCCAGAATTTGAGCTCATGCGCGCTCTCTTCAAAAATCAACACGCGTTGGCAATGTTCCTTGCCACCATTGCCGGAATTCGTTGTCAGCGCGGCCTTCCATTCCCCCAGCTACCACGAGTGCCTCGAGATGTTCTTGTATTTCCTGTTCAACCTTAACGTCACAGTATTTCGAATCCATGTCAAAGAGATTGGCGTGATGGGGACCCTCGGCACGATCACCAACACCCTCTCGGCAAACAATAGTCCGAAAGCCGTATTGTAAGGAATCAACTGCAGAGGCCCTCACACACCCACTAGTGGTCGCCCCGGTGATAATGACAGTATCGACACCCTGCCCATGAAAATAACGATCCAATTCGGTACCAAAAAATGCACTAGCGTACTTCTTAATGATGACCTCATCACCTTTTACGGGAGCAATTCTCGAATCAATTTCTACCCACTTAGAGCCTTTAACAAGCAATGACAATGCCGGAATCTTCTCTATGAATATGCCCGCGTCATTAAAGTCTGGGGCATAAGCTACCGTTGTGTAGACCACCGGGAAACATCCTTTTCTGAATGCCGCCAGTAATCGAGCGGTAACGGCAACCTGATCATCAAAATTCCCGCCCAATGGTGATGTTGGATCGGTAAATCCGTTGCTGAAATCGACGATTAATAATGCCGGTTTCTCTCCAAAGCCAGACCTACTGCCTAATCCTTTCTCTGCGTAGTCAGCACGGGTCGGCTCTTCCCAATCGTGTTTCATGGATAACCCAGTTATTGAACAATGTCTTAACGACGTCCGACCACTCCGGGGGGCGTCCAACCGCGGCGCCAACCCACTCTGTAAGCCCGAACTACTCGGTGCAGCAAATAAAACAAAATCGCCATTAACATCAAAACAAACACAGACAGCAAGCGACTCCCGAACACGGCACTGATGATCTGACCATCATTCATTAGGTGCTCGCTCAGCATTTCAACAGCCTGAATAGTCGCCCCGGCACACAAGATGACAGCAGCCAAAATGGCTATCTGCAGGGTATCGAAAACCAGTTCTTGCGCACTTGTTTCTGAAAACTGGTCAAATATATTCTTTTTAAACGACTGCCGATGGGAGATTGCAAAACTAATGATCGCAACCACTGATGCAAACCAGAAGAGAATATTGGAAAAATGGATTCTTGGGATATGCTCCATTAAATACTGCTCTACCGGTTGGTAAAACAGTAAAAAGAGAACAATAACGACAACAATACCCAATCCAATCCAAGATCCGGGCCGTTGCCACCGGTTTTGTAAGGATTCCATCGCTGATCCATACTCCAGAGGTTCCACGTCGACCTCTTTATACCATCAACAGTCTCATTCGTGTCAGCTCTTGGCCAAACGAACCAGAAGAAAATATTCAGCTACTATTTTAAACGACTTCCCGCGCACCGCGATCTGTTGTAAATTCTTCAACTCTAATTCGACCCGCGCCGAACCGGTCAACCTAAGCCATTTGGTATTCCGCCAGATTCTTAAAAGGAGAAGTCTAAGCTGATGTCTGCCCGCCTAGGGATTGATGTTGGAGGGACGTTTACGAACTTATCCCTTCTGGATGAGCGTTCAGGGAACATATATGCGGCAAAGATTCCGTCGACACTTGGCGATCCCACGTCAAGGATCTTTTCTGGACTTGATGAACTCCTCGAAATCAGCGACGTGTCGGCCGCAGACATCGCGACGGTTGTTAACAGCACGTCGTTACCCTCGGCGGTCGTTGCTGAACGAAATGGCTCGAAAGTCGCTCTACTTACCACTCAAGGCTTTGAACACATACTTCTTCTAGGAGGGGTATCGGAGGATTCTGCCTCATCCAATCCCCATACGGCCATCCAGGCAGAACCACTGGCGGATCTTGCGCTGACGCGCGGTATTCCGGAACGTATGTCATCCGACGGACAAATCCTACAGCCACTGGACGACTCGGTTGCGTCGGCTCTGATCCAGGAGATTATTCACCTAGGGGCGGAACATATAGCCGTATCACTACTTCATTCCTACGCTAATCCTTTACACGAACGCATTCTCCGTGACCTGATATCAAACGTTGCTCCGGATTTACCCGTGACACTATCGAGCGAATTACGACGTGTCTTTCATGAGTTTGAGCGCACGTCTCTCGCAGTGATGAACGCCTATGTTCAGCACAGCATGATCACCCATTTAAAAAGTCTAGGGGACAAATTCGCAGACCTGTCTGCACCTGCGCATATATTTGTAGCACGATCGGATGGCGGGCTCATGGGTTTAGAACGCGCGCAACGCACTCCGATCTTCGCTGCGCTGTCCAGTTCTGCATGCGCCGCAGGGGCCGCCCACAGCATTGCCTCTTCCGCTAACTGTGGCGATACGATCGCGTTAGACTGGGGAGGAAACACAACAGAAATTACACTGCTCCATCAGACTCTACGGCCACCTTTACGAGACGGATCGCTCGGCCCCTATTGCCTTGGACTTCCAACACTGGGCACGCGACACATTGGAGGCGGCGCAGGCTCTGTTATTGATATCCCAATAACAGGAAAGATTCGTATAAAGAGCGCCCCCTATAATGGCCCTGGTCCGGCGTGTTACGGACTTGGCGGCACCGTCGCAACACTAACCGATGCCAATGTGATCTTGGGTCGACTACCCTGCGAATTCCTGGCCGGGCGTATTCCAATCGATATCGAGGCGGCCGAGACAGCGGTGTCCGTCGCGGGAAAAGCGCTTGGGATGAATCCTGTAGAGGCAGCCCAAGCGATAATTGATGTTGCGAACGAGAAAGTTTACGGCGCCATACGTCAGCTCATGTCAGAACGACATTCGGATGACAAAGAATTCAACTTGATTGCGTTTGGGGGCGCTGGCCCAATGCACGCGAACGCAATAGGAATCCTCGGAAATATGTTCCCTGTTGTAATACCAGCCCAACCAGGCATGGTATCGGCTCACGGCGCCCTATTCGCATCACAACGCCATGAGCTGGCCCAGACCATACTCAAGCCGGTTACTCATATAACCGGACAACTGCTCGATGATGCACTGGACAAGCTACAAACTCACGTCAGTACACAATTGCAAGAAGATGGATCAACTAACGACCAGTGCACATTCCTGGCAGAGGCTGATCTTCGTTACTGTGGCGATAGCAGCGAGATTACACTCCCCTTAAATGTTGTCGACCCAAGTGCGGACCTTTCTCAACTAGAAGCACAGTTTATGCGGGCCCATCAGAACTTGTGCGGATTTGAGATGGATTTACCAGTTGAGATCGTCAACTTGCGAATCATCGGGTATACACAATCTCAAGTAACGACATCAAACGCCAAACATCAAGCCCGAAGGTCAGAATCCACCCCACCCAATCAATGCCGAACCTATTTTGATGGGAGTTTCCTCGACACCAAGGTCTATGAGCGCGCAGATTTGATGCCCGATGAGTCCGTTTCGGGCCCGGCTGTAATCCTCCAATACGATGCCACCACCCTAATTCACCCAGGCCATGTCGCCCATGTTACTCCCGAGGGCACGCTTTTGATTAAACCTCAAACACCGACGGATAACGCGACACTATCGTGAAGAAACCCACCCTTTCCCTGGATGAACTCGCGGCCGCCAATCAAAGCGAGTTTGATCAATTATTTGCAACAAGGATGGCGCTCAGCCCCCCGATCATCACCGATGGCGTTGCTCAAGCGCCTATACCAGCCCACCAAATAGCAAACGATACTGACAATGATGCGCCTTCTGTCGGACCACATATTGCTACCTTGCTGACAAACACTTACGCCAATGGCTGGTCGTATGAAATTGTTGAACACGAGGTGGGGCCAAGAGACGTCCGAGTACTTTGTCGTCTAACAGCGATGGACCAAACCCGAATGCAGTTTGGCACGGCCGTTAACGATGGAAATATCGGAATCGCACTTCAACGAGCAACGGATGATGCGCTCGCCCGTTGTCATGCTGATCTGGCCCCAGAAACGCACGCTGACTTTGTCTCTGCCCACGGACAACAACGAGCACACAAAGTAGCCGGGCCAACCAGCACGCTAAGCCAAAGCGAGCAGATCTCCAAAGCTATAAAAGAAAATACCCGCGCTGGAGACGACATTGAAATCTCGCTGCCTCATATTGTGGAGACTGCGTTGACGTGCGCACGACGAGAAATGGACACTCTTCTTTTTGGTAGAGCCATGTCCTCTGGAATCCGCCTCCAGCGGGACGCCGGCACCCTGATCGCGGATCCCAACGGGTGTTTGCTGGTTGGGAATACCGAAACCGATTTACCTAAACTGTTACGGGCATCCATGTCTGATCTCGCTCCTGGGGATGTCATCCTACACAGTGACCCATATAGCGCCGGGGGGGCTGGCGGGCACTTGAACGACTGGTGCATCGTAACGCCCATCTTTTTAGAGAGCCGACTTGTGGGATTTAGCTCGGCCTACGGACATATGAGTGATGTCGGCAGTGAAGCACTTGGCAGTAACCCGGCGACCGCACATTCTATTTTTGGCGAAGGCCTGCGTATTCCACCCATTAAGCTATACAAGAACGGCATCCTAAATCACGAATCGCTTGCAATTCTGACGAGCAATACCCGGACACCCGTCGCAAACCATCACGATCTGCTGGCACTGGTAGCGGCCACAAGAATAGGTGAAGCCCGAGTGCTTCAATTGTGCGCGCGCTTTGGTGAACAGAGCTATATCCGGGCAAGTGAAATACTGCAAGAACAGACACATCAGATGATGCGCAAAATCATATCCAAATACTTTCCCATTGAACCCCAATCATTTCACGACTACATAGATGATGACGGCTGTGAACACGGACCTTTTCGACTAAAAGTGACCATCTGGCGTGAAGGTGACAAAGCTTATGTAGATTGGACGGGCACGGATGCCCAAGCCCTCGGACCTATCAATCTTCATCTTCAGGAATCAACTTTACAGAGTCTTGTGGGTCGCTACCTACTTCGTCGTGTCGACCCGGAGATGGAACCATGCGGCAGCGGCAACTCGTTATTTGACATCACACTTCCTAAAGGCTCACTCATTAAAGCCGCGTTTCCTGCAGCCTTGGGTAGCCGTAGACACGTGCTAGGTCGGTTACGGGATGTTTTAAATGGTGTATTCAGCCACTCAGCCGATTCGCTAGTCACAGCAGCAGGCGAATCCAGTCAGAGCCTTTTTACTTTTGTACCAGGTGATGATGCTCCAGGGATACCGCTGTCTGAACCCCACTTTGGCGCCCTGCCAGCGCGCGCAGCTTCAGACGGAATTGATGGACCGAGCTGGGCACACAGCAGGAAACTATATTCTGTTGAGGCCATGGAACATCGGACACCAGTAAGAGTTGACTCCCGACGGTGTATTCCAGATTCCGGTGGTGCGGGAACCTTTCGGGGTGGTAACAGCGTAGCAACGATCTACCAATTTACAGCGCCCGGAGCGCTGTCGATTCAGGATGATCGCCAGAATGGCAGGCCGTGGGGTGTTTTTGGAGGCCAAGCTGGGTCTTGTTCTGAAAAGTCTTTAACAACGAAAAACGGTGAACACCGAAAAATAGCAGCTAAAGCGGACCGTGTATCGGTTTACCCAGGTGATAAACTGCATTATGTGGAGCCCGGTACTGGAGGCTGGGGAGATCCGCTGAGACGGTCCGTGGAAGCTGTCCAAAAAGACGTCGCACGCGGATTAACCACCATTGTGTCAGCCAAAAACGACTATGGGGTAATCATCGATTCAGACACAGGGGCGGTTCAGGCGGAGGAAACCGACGCATTACGTCGACGTGTTATGGGTACACCTGGAAAACGCTTACATTTCGACTTTGGAAAGAAAGCAGCTCCCGAACCCTAAACGCCTATGGCCACGATACCACAGACCAAATCGATAAAATAACGCCGCCACAGGCATTACAATCAACTATTAGAAAGCCACAAAACAGCTGGAACGCGCCTATGTCCATCGAAAGCCTAATCACTATCGTCCTAATAGCAATTGTTGCGATCGCTATTTTCTATATCATTTCTATCTGGGTCTACAAACGGGCACCAGCCAATATGGGCTTCATCCGTACCGGTTTCGGTGGCACACGTGTCTGCCTCGGGCAAGGCGCCATTGTTCTACCTGTTTTCCACGAAGTCTCATGGGTGTCGCTGGAAACTATTAAATTGATCGTCGGTCGCGCGCGTGATCAGGCCATTTTGACGCACGACAATATCCGCATTGACGTCGTTGCAGAACTCTATACTCACGTTGGGCACACTGCCGACTCACTTCTCATTGCAAGCAGAAGTCTGGGCCAAAAGACATTCGATCCCGACACGGTTCGTAGTCTCCTTGAAGCAAAAATCATCAGCGCATTGCGGAGCTACGCGGCGACAAAAGATCTAGCGGAACTACATGAAAATCGAGACACCTTCGCACGAGACATAAAATCACAGGTTATCGAAAGCTTCAGCGCAAATGGTCTTGTCTTGGAAGAAGTCACCATTGTCTCGATGGAGCAAACGGGAAAAGAGTACTTCAAGACCGATAATGTCTTCGATGCCGAAGGCCTACGAATCATTACCGAGATCACATCACGGGCGAAACGGGACGTCCACGAAACCGAAAAACGAACCAGTGTGGCGATTCGACAGAAGGAATTAGAGACTCAACTCGAATTGCTCGAAATCGAACGTCAAGAGGCGTTTGCTCGTTCGGTACAAGATCGGGCCATCTCCAACGAACAAGCCCTTCATGTCGGTGAAAAGCAACGTTACGTCCTCGATCAAAAACTATCTGTTGAACAAAAGGAGATCGAAAACGAACGTCTGGTTGAACAACTCAGAACTGAGCGTGATGTAGCCATCATCGAAGAGTCACAAAAACGTGAATCTTCAGAAATTGAGAAAGGCAAACTGATCGAGCAACAACGACGAGATCGTGAGATCGTACTCATTGAAAAAGCGAAACAGGAGGAATTAGCCGAAATCACACGCAAACTCGATCTTGACAAAGCAGAAAAGGATCGGCAGATAGAGCTCGTTGAGAAAACGAAACAGGAGGAGCTCGCTCAAATCACACGTGAGGTGTCATTGGATGCGGCCCAAAAGGATAAACAAATACGATTGATCGCCAACGAACAAGAGCGGGAAGAAGCCGAAATTGAACGCCAGACGGTCATCACCGCTCGCGAGGAAAGCGCCCGCCTTGAACGGAGTAAAGTTGCAGAACAGGCGGAAATCGCCATCAGCCAGGAAAAACTCAAAACCCGATTAGCTCTTCTCGACGTTAATAAACAGGATGCCCTTTCCACCTCCTCTCAGGAGAAAGACGTTGCGGAAGCTCA
>Ga0114932_10003842_pt1 | contig 14420 bp, 12 predicted proteins | sample 2SBtaG_2_FD_87286 | JGI IMG/M metagenome (GOLD analysis project Ga0114932, IMG submission 87286) | Deep subsurface microbial communities from Kolumbo volcano to uncover new lineages of life (NeLLi) - 2SBTROV12_ACTIVE470 metaG | ecosystem: Environmental > Aquatic > Marine > Volcanic ...
AAAACTAAACCAAATATAAAAATGATACTAACGAATATTAATTTAAATATAAAGGTCATAATCATCTCCTATCCATAGATTTACATTTTATAAAGAAGAAGAATAATGACTAAGATAGACAGTCTGATAGACGGTGACAAGCACTAATATTGTGGCTAACTACTGTGAAGACAATAAAGTATTGAATAACGCTTTTTAGTTTGTAATCGGATTATATCTATTATTTACTCTTTCTCGTAATTCTTTGCCAGGCTTGAAATGTGGCACATATTTTGCCGGAAGTGATACAGGCTCACCCGATTTTGGATTACGGCCAGATCTTGCCGGCCGGTAATGTAGAGAAAAGCTTCCAAATCCACGTATTTCAATACGCTCGCCATTTGAAAGCGAGGATGACATATACTCGAGTATTGTCTTTACTGCTAACTCAATGTCCTTATAAGCTAGTTGCGATTGTTTTCTTGATAAAACTTCAATTAACTCAGATTTTGTCATTTTCGAATCTCGATTGAATTTATTAACTTTCCAACTTTATTTCGCTGCAAACTATTGTTATTAAAGCTATTAATTAGACCGATGATAACAATTCAAAAAATGATAGGCAATCCGTTATTTTACATTTTTGTTATTTTTCGAGTTGTTCTTTCAAAATATCGCCCAATTTAGAGCTTTCTTCTGTTTTTGGAGCATATTCTTCCACAGTAGATTGCTCATCATCTGACTCTTTGGCCTTGATTGACAGATTAATTGAACGCTTTCTTCGGTCTATATGAATAATTTTTACTTCAATTTCATCACCTTCCTTGATAATGGTTCTTGCATCTGTGATTTCTTTTTCCAATGAAATTTCGTTAGCTTTTAAAATACCCTCGACTTCATTTGCTAAATCTACAACAACGAAATCTTGGTCAACTTTCCTTGCTTCACCTTTCACAAGCGAACCTTTCTGATTCTCCGCTGTATAACTTGAAAACGGATCTTGTTCTAATTGTTTTATACCAAGAGAAATTCTTTCTCTATCCGAATCTACCGCAAGAACTACTGTTTCGATTTCATCTCCTTTATTAAAATTACGAGCTGACGCTTCTGAATCCTCATTCCATGTTACATCTGACAAATGAACTAATCCGTCTATTCCACCCTCAAGCCCAATAAATATTCCAAAATCAGTTATTGATTTAATTAAGCCTGAAACGTGGTCTCCTTTATTGTGAGTTGAAGCGAATTTTTCCCAAGGATTTTCTTCACATTGTTTAATTCCCAATGATATGCGACGTCTCTCTTGGTCGATGTCTAATATTTTTACATTAACTTCCTGTCCTAAATGTACTAATTTTGAGGGATGCACATTTTTATTAGTCCAATCCATCTCAGATACATGAACCAAACCTTCAACACCTTCTTCAAGTTCAACAAAACAACCATAATCAGCAAGACTAGTGACCTTGCCGTTTAATCGAGCTCCTTCAGGATAGCGCTTAGTTAAATCTAACCAAGGATCGTCACCCATTTGCTTGAGGCCAAGGGAAACGCGTTTTTTTTCAGAATCAAACTTTAAGACTTTGACTTCGATTTCATCTCCTATACTGACTATTTCACTCGGGTTCTTAACACGTTTCCATGCCATATCTGTTATATGAAGAAGGCCATCGATGCCACCCAAATCTATAAATGCGCCATAATCAGTTAAATTTTTAACTATTCCTTTAACTAAAGCCCCTTCTTTTAAAGTACTAAGCACCTCATCTATATCAATATTATTCTCTGTTTCCACTACCGCTCGTCTTGATACGACAATATTATTTCTACGTTGATCGACCTTTATAACTTTAAATTCAATAGGCTTTCCCTCTAAAAATGATGTGTCACGAACTGGTCTTACATCAACTAAGGAACCTGGTAAAAATGCACGTACTTTTCCTATATCGACAGTGAAGCCACCTTTGACCCTATCGGTTATAATTCCTGTTATCGTTTTATTTTCCTCGTGTGCCTTTTCTAATTCTTCCCATGCTATTTTTCTTTTTGCTTTTTCACGCGATAGGCGAGTTACACCATAACCATCCTCGATAGAATCAAGTGAAACATCAATATCATCTCCAACGGTAATTTCAAGCTCGCCACTATCATCATAAAATTGATCAATAGGAATTATACCTTCGGATTTAAGACCTGCGTTTACAACGACGGAATCTGACTTGATATCTAGTACTTTTGCGCTAATGATGCTTCCGGGACGCATTTTATTTTCTATTTGGCTTTGTTCAAATAATTCAGCGAAACTCTCACTCATGAATGGATGATCCTGAAACCTGCTTGATTTTTCAGCGAGGCTATTTATTTTTAGTTAATCTTAAGTTAATTACTTACCAGTATGTAAGTAATCAACCACCTTTATTCTTTATATTAACAAAGCTACTAAATACCAATTTCTCAACTTCCTCTATAGCTCCATTAACATCTAATTTGCTTGTATCAACTACAAATGCGTCCTTTGCTGGTCTTAATGGAGAAATGTTTCTGGTACTATCTCTCTCATCTCTCTCGGCAATTTCTGCATGAAGGCGGCGGAGATTAACACTAAAACCCCTATCCTTCAACTGTTTGAAACGCCTTTTAGCTCTTTCTTCAATACTAGCAGTTAGGAATATTTTCAATTTTGCGTCTGGAAATACAACGGTGCCCATATCTCGTCCATCTGCGACTAATCCAGGTTCTTTGAGAAATTTTCTTTGCAAAACAAGCAATGCCTTTCGAATGGTGGGTATAGGTGCTATTAGTGACGCTGATTTACCACACGATTCGGTGCGAATTTCTTTTGTCACATTTATTCCCTCTAGAAAAACTTCAGCCACACTTTTTGGATCTACTAATTTAAATTCTACATGCAATCCTTCTGCTAATTTTACTAACTCAATCTCATTTTTATAGTTTATTGCGCTATTATCCGCTGCATGTGCTAAAACACGATAAAGAGCACCACTATCAAGAAAATTCCACTCTAATAAATGAGCTAAATAACTACATATAGTACCTTTGCCAGTACCACTCGGCCCATCAATAGTAATAATATTAGACATAATCAATATTCATACCTACTTCTTTTGCAGTTGAAATAAAATTCGGGAATGATGTGGCAACATTCTTACAATTATTTATTACTATTGATTCTTTGGAAATAATGCCAGCTATTGCAAAAGCCATAGCAATACGGTGATCATCATTACTGTTTATTATGCCTCCACTAAACTCCCCGCCTTCGACTATCATCCCATCATCAAATTGTTCTATTTTAATATTCAAATTAAGAAATCCATCTGACATTGACTGGATTCGATCGCTTTCTTTTATACGTAATTCTTGAGCTCCAGTTAATCTTGTTTTTCCTTTTGCACAAGCTGCAGCAATTAGAATTATCGGAAGCTCGTCTATTGCTATTGGAACAAACTCTTTAGGTATATCGATACCAAATAATTCACTAGTTTTAGCACAAATTGTAGCAACAGGTTCGACTGAAACGACTCTCTCATTCTTTAGCTCTATATTAGCTCCCATTAGCTTTAAAATTTTTATCATCGCACTTCGAGTTGGATTAACGCCAACATTATCTAAGATTATATTTGAATTAGGTGTTATTACTGCAGCTACAATAAAATAAGCAGCAGAGGAAAAATCCCCTGGCACATTAATTTCACAACCAATTAATCTTTTTGCTTTTTTTATAAAAATTTGATTAGACTTTTTCATCACTGGATGCGAAAAATTTGACAGCATTCGTTCAGTATGATCGCGAGTTTGTGTATCTTCAAAAATTTTTGTAGTACCTTCTGCATAAAGCCCAGCTAATAGTAAACAAGATTTTAGTTGGGCACTAATAACAGGTAGCTTATAGTCAATAGATTTTATTTCCTGATTACCTTCTATTTTTATTGGCAATGTTCCGGAAGTTGTGCAGCTAATTTTTGCATTCATTTGTTGAAGTGGATTTATAATTCGAGACATTGGTCTTTGCATTAAAGATTCGTCTCCAACTAATTTAGAATTAAATTTCTGGGATGACAGAAGGCCCGCTAATAATCTTACAGATGTCCCTGAATTACCAAAATCAAATGTCGGATTTTCAGCATACAAACCATAAAGCCCAACTCCTCTGACTATAGTATTTTGCACATTATTTTCAATATTAACTCCCATTTTTTTGAATACTGTAATGGTTGCTAATGTATCATCGGCCTGTAAAAAATTATTGATTTTTGAGTTCCCATCGGCAATTGCTGCTAAAATAATGGCTCGATGTGATATTGATTTATCGCCAGGAATTACTGGTTTTCCTGACACTGAATAACATGGTTGAATACGAAAGGTAATACTATCTTTTGAGCTCATATTAATATTTGTATCAATCAGATTATCTGTTACTTTGTTCTTTATTAAATTTATCTCTCGCTTCTTTAGCTCGCGTAAAAATTCTTAATAACTCATCACTATCGGATTTTTCAATAGCTATTTTTAATTGATCGATGTGTTTTGAGAATACACCTAAAGTTTGAATTAACGCATCACGGTTTGAAAAGCAAATATCATGCCACATGTCTGGGCTACTAGATGCAATCCGAGTAAAATCAGTAAATCCTCCAGCAGCATATTTAAAGATTTCGTCTCTTTCTTGCATGCCAGCTAAACAATCAACTAAAGCATAAGCGAGCATATGGGGTAAATGACTCGTAGCAGCTAATACTTGATCGTGATGCTCAACAGCTAAATCGACAACTTCCGCCCCAGCTGATTCCCACATCAGCGAAATAAGCTTGTGGGCCTCGAGTGATGTTTCCTTTAAAGGAGTTAATATAACCCGATGATTAACAAATAAACTTTCAAATGAGGCCTCAACACCATTTTTTTCAGTTCCTGCTATTGGATGCCCCGGAACAAAATTATTAAATTTATTTCCTAACGATTTTCTCGCGGCACTCACAATACCTCCTTTCACACTTCCAACATCAGTAATTATGGTTTTGCTTGACACACTATCGGCTATTTTAGGCAGTATTCTCTCTGATACTGATAAAGGCGTACCTATTACAACAACATCAGCATCTTTTACTGCCTCTGAAATATCCAACGAATAATCATCGATAATATTTAATTCGAGTGCTTTTTTTAATGTTTCTTCAGATCGATTACAACCTGTAACTCTAGCTACTAACTTAGCCTTTCTTAATGCACGAGCCAATGAACCGCCAATAAGCCCGACCCCAATTATTGATAAATGATTTATTAGCATATTGTTTACTTCAGTATTATCTTGTGCAGCTCTTTAATAAACTTTCTATTTTCATCTTCTAGTCCAATACTAATACGCAAATGATTTGGCATATCATAATCAGGTATTGGTCTCACAATAATTCCTGCTTTAAGTAATTTTTGATAAATTACCGATGAAGGTTGCTTAAAGTCAACACATATAAAGTTGCCTTTTGAAGGAATGTACTCCAAATTCATTTCATCAAAGGCGTGAGTCAACTGCTTCATTCCATCATTATTTATTTCAATACTTTTTCTTATATATTCTTTGTCATCAAGTGCTGCCTCGGCTGCAATCAATGCAAGTGAATTATTATTAAAAGGTTGCCTTACTCTATTCAATAAATTTGCAGTATCCGGATGGGATAATGAATAACCAATCCGAAGTGCTGCTAAACCATACGCTTTTGAAAAAGTACGAGTAACAACCAGATTATCAAAATCATTTATCCATTGACTACAATCTGGATATTCTTTGTCTGCTTGTGCATAGTCAAAGTATGCCTCATCGACTAAAACAATTGTATTTTTTGATATTTTTTCAAGTAAATTTCTGAGACTTTTACTATCAACCCATGTACCTGTTGGATTATTTGGATTAGCAATAAACATTAATCTTGTTTTAGTATTTACCGATGCTAGCATCTCTTCTAAATTATGACCCCAACCGTTAGCTGGTATTACTACATGCTTCGCACCTACAGCTTGAGTAACTAATGGATATACTGCAAAAGAATGTTTAGAATAAATTACTTCATTATTACTTGTTACAAAAGCACGCGTTACCATTTCCAGAATATCATTAGAACCATTTCCTAATGTAATATTTTCGGTTTTTACATTATGTTTTGATGCTAGTTTTTTCTTTAAATTGAATCCATCCCCATCTGGATAACGCGATAAATCTTTTGATGCGTTAATTGCATCTAGAACACTTTGACTTGGCCCTAGAGGATTCTCGTTAGAGGCGAGTTTAACAATTTCCTCTAAGCCCAATTCACGCTGTAGTTCCATAATTGATTTTCCCGGTCGGTACGGGGTAAGGCCTAAAACACCTATAGTAGCAAGTGAAAACAAATCGCAGGACATAATATATTTATAGTACAGCTCTTGGGTATGAGCCCAACAACCTTACCATTGCTGCATGCTCCTCTAACTCACTTAGTGCTTTTTTAACTGAATCATCATCAGCATGACCCTCAATATCAACAAAAAAAACATAATCCCACATTTCACGTCTCGATGGTCTTGATTCAATACGAGTCATACTCACACTATTTTTTGCAAAACATCCTAACATTTTATGTAAGGCTCCTGGCTTGTTCGCTGCAGAAAAAATTAAAGAGGTTTTATCATTGCCTGATTTTGAACAAGGTATTTTTCCAATCACTAAAAAACGAGTTGTATTATCGGGTTCATCTTCTATATTTATCGCAAGTTTTTTTAATTCATATAACTTTCCAGCAGAGTCACTTGCAATAGCTGCTGCATTATTTTTTGTGCACGCAGTATGAGCTGCCTCTCCATTACTAGTAACTGATATACGCTCTGCCTTAGGCAAATAAGTATCCAACCAAGCACGACATTGCGCTAAAGATTGTTGATGTGAATAAATCTTATTTATTTCCTCAAGATTATCATGTTTACTCAAAAGGTGATGATGAATTCTCAATTCGACTTCTCCACAAACCATTAAGCTAGAGTGGTTTAACATGTCTAGTGTGTGATTCACAATACCTTCAATTGAATTTTCAATTGGTACTACACCATAGTGAGAGGCATTTGATTCAACTTCTCTAAATACTTGATCAATTGTGCCGAACGCCGATGTATTAACAGAGTGACCAAAATGTTTTAATGCTGCTGTTTGTGTAAATGTTCCTTCAGGACCTAAATAAGCGATATCTAATACTTGCTCTAATGCTAAACACGCTGACATGATTTCTCTAAATAATCGAGCCATCTCCTCTTCAGAAAGAGGGCCTTTATTATACTCAATTATTTTCCTTAAAATTTGGGCTTCTCGTTCAGGTCGATAAAATTCGAAGGTTTCAGAAGAATCTGTTTTTACTTTAGCAATATCTAAAGCTAGGCGTGCGCGGGCACTAATAAGCTCTAACAAATCCTCATCTAAAGAATCTATGCTCGCCCTTAGTTCCTTGAGTTTTTTTTCTTCATTCATAAAAAATATACTTTTTTAAAAAAATTCGTAAACTTATATTTGAATATTTCTTTGAATCCTAACTACCGTTATATTCAATAATACGTTCGATACCAGCCAATTGCTCAAGTTCACTAAGATTAACCAATCTAACGCCTTGAGTATTGCGTCCAAATATTGAAATATCTTTAACAGGAGTTCTAATCAACGTCCCTTGGTCACTTATCAGCATTATTTCGTCATCGTTTTCAACAACAACCGCACTAACAACGGACCCGTTTCTTTCGGTGACTTGTATTGATATGACCCCAACGCCTCCCCTTGATTTTTGTGGGTAATCCTCAATATCTGTTCGTTTACCATAACCATTCTGGGTGGCAGTTAAAATCGTGGCTTCCTTGCTTTCCACAATAATAAGTGAAATAGCTTTTTGCCCCTTATTTAGACGGATACCACGAACACCTTTTGCGGTTCTACCCATTGAGCGTACATGAGTCTCGGGGAATCGAACAACTTTTCCGGCATCACTAAATAACATAATGTCATGCTTTCCATCAGTCAATTCGACTCCAATAAGCTTATTTCCATCCACAAGCTCAATTGCTCTTATACCACTTGGTCTAGGTCGTGAGAATTCAATTAGCGATGTTTTTTTAACAGTTCCATCTGCGGTTGCCATAAATACAAACCTGTCTTCAGCATAATCTCGTATCGCTAATACGGCATTAATTTGCTCTCCTTCTTCTAGGGATAATAAATTGATAATTGGTTTGCCACGAGCGGTCCGGCTCGCTTGTGGCAGTTCATATACTTTCAACCAATAAAGTTTACCTCGACTTGAAAAACATAATAACGTGTCATGTGTACTTGCAATAAATAACTTGTCTATAAAATCCTCATCCTTGACAGAGGTAGCTGCTTTGCCTCGCCCACCTCGACGCTGTGATCTATAAACACTAATTGGTTGTGATTTTGCATAACCCGCATGTGATAAAGTTACCACAACATCTTCTTCTGTAATCAAATCTTCCATGCTTAAATCTTTTTGTGTTTTAATAATCTCCGTTCTACGATCATCCCCATAACGCTCCTGTATATCTTTCAATTCATCATGAATAACTTTCATTAATCTTTCTGGTCTCGATAAAATATCTAGTAAATCAATAATTGTCTCTAATAAATCCTTGTATTCCCTAAGTATCTTATCCTTTTCTAAACCAGTTAATTTTTGTAAACGTAATTCAAGAATCGCTTGTGCCTGTTCAGGTGATAAATGATACCCATCTTTACTTAGTCCAAATTCATCCCGTAAATTATCAGGACGGGATATTTCAGAATTAGCATCTTTCACCATCTCAATAACAACATTTGATTCCCAAACAACTTTAAGTAATGCTATTTTTGCTTCTGCTGGGCTAGCTGATTTTTTAATCAATTTAATTACGGGATCGATATTAGCTAGTGCGACCGCTAAACCTTCTAAAATATGTGCGCGTGCCCGTGCCTTACGTAATTCAAAAACAGTCCTTTTAGTTACTATTTCTCTGCGATGACTTATAAATGCTTCGAGTAGTTGTTTTAGATTTAAATTTGCTTGCGGCTTGTTATCAACTAATGCAACAGCATTAACACTAAAAGCTGATTGCATTTGCGTAAGTTTATATAGATTATTTAGTATAACTTTTGCTACTTCTCCTCGACGCAATTCGACTACTACACGCATTCCATCTCTGTCCGATTCATCACGAAGCTCGCGAATACCAGTAACTTTTTTATCTTTAACTAGCTCAGCTATCTTTTCTAGTAATTTTGCCTTATTGACTTGATATGGAAGTTCGGATATTACAATCTTATCGCCAGAATCACTTTCCTCAATATTGCTTCGAGCACGAACTTCAATTCGACCACGCCCTCTTTCGTATGCATCTCTAACTCCAGATGAACCATTGATTATTCCTGCTGTTGGAAAATCCGGTCCTGGAATATATTTCATTAATTCTTGTATAGTAATCTCTGGTGATTTAATTAAAGCCAAACATCCATTTATCACTTCCGTTAAGTTATGCGGGGGAATATTAGTTGCCATACCAACAGCGATGCCACTTGACCCGTTAATTAGTAAATTAGGTATTCGTGTTGGCAGCACTATTGGCTCATATTCTGAGCCATCATAGTTTGGAGCAAATTCAACTGTCTCTTTGTCAATATCTTCTAAAATTTCATGAGCAACACGAGACATTCTGACTTCGGTATATCTCATCGCTGCGGGCGCATCACCATCTACAGAACCAAAATTACCTTGTCCGTCTACAAGCATATAACGAAGTGAGAACGGTTGTGCCATGCGAACAATTGTGTCGTAAACGGCAGTATCGCCATGAGGATGATATTTACCGATAACATCTCCCACAACTCGAGCTGATTTTTTGTAGGATTTATTCCAATCGTTACCCATCTCCTTCATAGCAAACAAGACTCTTCGATGAACAGGTTTGAGACCATCGCGAACATCTGGCAAGGCACGACCCACAATAACGCTCATAGCGTATTCCATGTAGGACTGGCGCATTTCGTCTTCTATGTTGACTGGTGAAAGCGTTTTAGCAAAATCAGATTGAGGCATAAATATCTACTATGAAGAGAGAGAAAATCCTTATTTTTTAGTAATTTTTAAAGGAAAAATTTTAACACAATATGCTGCTTTCCCCTACTAAATTTGTACTTTTAAACAACTGATTTTTATATAACTTTAACCAAAAACTGCATGCATTTTTTTTATGTCTGGCGCATGAATTATTCCCTTTTCGGTTACAAGACAGTCAACCAATGATGCTGGGGTAATATCGAAAGCAGGATTTAATATTTCACTTTCATTCAAAAAATTTTTTGATTTTTCAAAAGACATCACCTCATTAGCGGAGCGTTCTTCGATTGGTATCTTTTCTCCTGACTCAATATTCATATCAATTGTTGAAGACGGAGCTACCACCATTACTTTCACACCATGATATTTTGCTGATAATGCATGGGAATAAGTTCCAATTTTGTTTGCAATATCACCATTGGCAGTAATACGGTCTGAGCCGACAATTAGCCATGATATATTTTCTGATCTCATTAAACTTGATACAGCCGAATCAATTAATAAGCTTACAGGGATATTATCTTGTTTTAATTCCCAGCTTGTTAATCTAGCTCCCTGAAACCATGGACGTGTTTCTGAAGCAAAGACTTTAGCAAGTAATCCTTTTTTGTGTGCTGTTCTTATCACACCCAAGGCTGTACCGTATCCACCTGTTGCTAGAGCGCCCGCGTTGCAATGCGTGATGACTTTGCTATTTGGATTAATTAATTCAGCGCCAAGACGACCCATTTCATGATTAGCAGAAATATCTTCATCATGTATCCTAATTGCAAGTTTTAGAAGGTCTTCTTCAGGATCGCCATCAATAGCATGAAACTCTTCTCGCATTCTAGAAATTGCCCAATTTAAATTAACAGCAGTAGGTCTAGCAGCAACAAGAGCCTCTAAGCTTTTTTCAATATCCGTGCGCCATGAATTAGGTGAATCCTCATATGCCGAAATTGCTGCTAGAACGACAGCGTATGCTGCCGCTATTCCGATTGCCGGGGCCCCTCGAACTACCATTTCTTTTATAGCATTCGCAGTATCGAATGCAGTACTATAACGCTTATAAATCACTTCATTTGGTAGTTTTCTTTGATCCAATAGCACTAGGTTCCCTGCATCCCATTTGACTGCAGAGAAGGATTCAATATGTTGCTTAGATTTTTTGTTTTTCAATAGCATTCTTCATCATTAATGAATTATTATAGCATTTAAAAATAATTGGAAATCCCTGTCAAAATGAATGTTGATACATTAATACATGCTAGATGGATACTACCTGTCGAACCAGAAAATATTGTTTATGAAAACTATGCAATAGCAATCAAAGACGACAAAATAAAAGCATTATTAAGCTCGGATGATGCCAGAAAAAAATTTACTGCAAAAGAAGAAATAACCTTCAAACATCATGCTTTAATACCCGGTTTAATAAACTCACATACGCATGCTAGCATGTCGTTATTTCGTGGCCTAGCGAATGATTTGCCACTAATGGAATGGCTGAATAATTATATATGGCCAGCGGAAAAAAAATGGATTGCTCCGGAGTTTGTTATGGATGGCACTAAATTAGCGATTGCCGAAATGATACGCTCAGGGACAACCTGTTTTAATGATATGTATTTTTTTCCTAATATTTCTGCAGAAGCTTCTATTGATGCTGGGATCAGGGCTGTAATTGGTTTGATTGCTATAAACATCCCAACCTCATGGGCAAACAATGACGAAGAATACTTGACCAAAGGTATTGGTATTCATGATACCTATAAACATAATCCACTAATTAATACTGCATTTGCTCCACATGCACCATATACCGTATCCAATGAGTCACTAAAAAAAATAGCTTTTTTGGCTGAAGAACTAGATATTCCCGTTCATATGCATATTCATGAAACGAATGATGAAATTAAACAAAGTATCAAAGAGCATGGAAAACGCCCTCTTCAACGTCTAGATGAATTGGGTTTATTGAGTTCACGTTTAATGGCAGTCCACATGACACAATTAGAAGATAACGAAATAGAACTACTAAAAAAATACAAAGTGAATATAGTTCATTGTCCGGAATCAAATTTAAAACTAGCAAGCGGCTTCTGTCCTGTCGGTAAACTACAAAATAATGGAATTAATGTTGCGATTGGAACAGATGGGGCTGCAAGCAACAACGACCTAGATATGCTTGGTGAAATGCGAACAACAGCACTACTTGCAAAAGGTGTAGCGAAAGATTCTACTTGCTGTAATGCTCACACAACTTTAAAAATGGCTACTTTAAACGGAGCTATTGCGTTAGGCCTAAATAAATCAATTGGTTCGCTAAAAAAAGGGAAGCAGGCGGATATTGTAGCAATTGACCTGGAAAAAATAGAGACTATTCCGCTCTATGAATCCATTTCTCAAATTATTTACTCAAGTACTCGTGAGCAAATAAGCGATGTTTGGATTGCCGGCAAAAGATTACTATGTAATAGAAAATTAACAACTTTAAATTTAGAAGAATTAATCAGTAATGCTAAATTATGGGAAAAGAAGATTAAAAATCAAAAACTAAAAAATACCTGAATATTGATTCCATTTATTAACAATCGCACAAAACAAATGAGCGGTTTGCTCGGCATCATACCGTGCTGAGTGTGCATCTTTTTCACTCCATTCTAATCCTGCCGCCAAAGCAGCTCGAGATAATACCGTTTGTCCATAAGCAAGACCTGCTAATGTTGCAGTATCAAAAGTACTAAAAGGATGGAACGGGTTACGTTTAATATTATTTCTCTCAACACATGCATTTAAAAAACTTAGGTCAAATGATGAATTATGCCCTACCAGTATGGCTCTCGTACACATACTATCTTTTGTTTTTTTACGAATTGAAGCAAATATTTCTTTAAAAGCATCACTTTCACTAACTGCGATTTGTTTTCGAAAAGGATGTTCGGGATCAATGCCCGTAAATTCTAAGGAAGCCTCATCAAGATTAGCTCCCTCAAACGGTTTAATATGCTTAGATATGACTTCATCAACGCACCAACTATTTTGATGATCAAGCTTTAAGGTAACAGCAGCAATTTCCAATAATGCATCTCTTGTCGGATCAAAACCCGCTGTTTCAACATCAATAATAACAGGGAAAAAACCACGAAATCGTTTAGCAATTGTTGACTCTATCTCGCTCATATATTAATCATTTTTAAGTTGCCAAGCACAGGTCTCTCCGGCATGGAGTGGAACTAATTTATCATTGTCATAAGGCAAGGTATTAGGAATTTTTCTCTCCGTTTTGATTAGTGTTATTTTTTCATAATTACGTGGTAGTCCATAAAAATCAGCCCCAAAAAAACTAGCGAATGGTTCAAACTTATCTAATTTTTGTCTCTTATCAAAAATCTCTATATAAAGCTCCAAGGCATTATAAGCAGAGAAAACTCCTGGACATGAACAATTAATGTCTTTTTTTGAACGTGCATGTGGTGCGCTATCTGTTCCTAAGAAGAATTTTGGATTTCCGCTAGTTGCTGCGCTCAATATAGCTAACCGATCCTCCTCATCTTTAACAACAGGTGCACAATAATTATGTGATTGAAATGACTTCTTATTATTTATATTTTTATATAAATCATTACGATTTAAAAGTATATGTTGAGGTGTTATTGTCGCAGCTATATTATTACCACCATTCAAAATAAAATCGACAGCTGTTCTTGTTGATATATGTTCTAAAACAATCCTTAATTCATTAAAATGATCTGATAGGGGTGCTAATACTTCCTCAATGAATACTTTCTCCCTATCATAAATATCAATACTTTCATCATTTACTTCGCCATGAATTAATAAAGGTATGTCATGTTTCATCATTGATTCTAATGCTTTATAAGTTTTTTTTAAATCCGTCACACCACTTTCAGAATTTGTTGTTGCACCTGCAGGGTAATATTTAATAGCTTTAATATGCTCATTCCTCGCAGCGGTAGTAATTTCAGAAGGAGATGTATCATCGGTTAAATACAAAGTCATGAGGGGTTCAAAATTAAATTTTTTATCAACACAGTGTAAAATGCGTTCCCGGTATAACATTGCCATATCCACATTTGTAATTGGTGGAACCAGATTAGGCATTACAATTGCTCTAGAAAATTGAGCTGCGCTATAATTGATTACACTAGCCATAGCTGCTCCGTCTCGAAGATGGAGATGAAAGTCATCTGGCTTTGTAATGGTTAATGTCTGCATAGGTTAAAGAAATGTATAAAATTTTATTAAACAAGAAGGTATCATAAGCATTGTTATTTGTCCGCGACAATTTTTTTTTATATAGAATAT
>Ga0114932_10003844_pt1 | contig 14414 bp, 35 predicted proteins | sample 2SBtaG_2_FD_87286 | JGI IMG/M metagenome (GOLD analysis project Ga0114932, IMG submission 87286) | Deep subsurface microbial communities from Kolumbo volcano to uncover new lineages of life (NeLLi) - 2SBTROV12_ACTIVE470 metaG | ecosystem: Environmental > Aquatic > Marine > Volcanic ...
AAATCACGGATCGGAGTGCGAGTAGGAACTACGAATCTGTAGTTTGCACCGAAAGTTGAGGGTATTCAGGAATCCCTCCCCACACCTATTTGTAACTCCCAAGGATTGTCTCATTATTCGAGGGTGTTCTTCCTCCCTTCTGAGCTAACGCAGGAGGGAGGTTTTTTTATTTGACATCAAGCGGAACATATGGCATAGTTTAGGCATGACACTACTAAAAGAAATTATCGCCCTAGGAGAAGGGGCGCAAGGAGACTACTGCAGAGAAGTTTTCATCAAGTCCGAGAGCTTTCGCAAGCTCAAGGATGTATTGGGGGTCTCCTAATGCATCCAAGGCGCCCTGAAGAATCAAGGTATAAGGTTGACGAGTCCCGCAAAGTATTCGTCTACAAAAATCTCCACAAAGACTGCTGGTCTGTTCGCCAGGATGGACTAGTCAAGGCATACGCGGATAAGATCTCTTTGTTTGATTGCTCTTTCAGGGTGAATAGAAAGGGCAGGGAGAAGGTTTTACTAGAAAAAAGGAAGAATGTACACGCAGGTATTAGTGGGTACATCGACACCTTTGAGGTAGATAACTGGGAAGATAATCACCCCAATACTTCCCGCACCTCTTACAACCCCTATAAGAACAAAACTTTCGTGGATACTGCGGGTACCCCCGTCTATTGGTCTAGCTCAGTAAAACTAGAGACTGGCTCGATTAATTCGGGGGTCATGAGAAAGGATGAAGTGCGATTCGTGCCGTGCATCGAGTCTGCCAACTTCAATTAACTAAAAAGATGACTACATGGAAATTATAGCTCAACTAATCTTAATGGTACTTATAGCTCTATTATTAATTACAAACAAATCATGATGAAATTTACGGGTTCGTTTATTGCCCGTGGGGTGCAGTGCCGTACAAGGAAGCCTCTACCGACTATGGAGGGGCATTGGGTGCGATCATAGCCCAGTGTAACCCAACGAAGTAGTTCCTCCTGCGGGGGGTGGGGCGAAAGGGATATGCCTGTCCTTCGGGTCAGCCTGCGACCTTTGTTTTCGTAGGTGGCGAAACCTCACTGCACTCCAAATTCTTAACAACTAGATACCAAATATTAACAACATTACAGATAGGCATATTACAAATAAGAGATAGACAAATAAAGAAAACTATTATATAAAAAATTTTAGAATATTAGTTTTGAAAGTCATAAGTCGTTGACTACCAACGGTTTGCGCGAGCCCGGGCGGCGTAAGTCCCTGATGTAGAGCAGGTTACAACTATTTTAGTTTATTCGCATTTTTTTCTTGCCGTTTCCTTGTAATCTGTCATGATGGAGCCATGAAACAATCGGAAATCAGACAAACAATCGCTCAAGTAGTCCACGGCAATTTGCGTTATTGCACGCCCAATGACCCAGTTTGCATGGATAGGGTGAAAAACGCTTTTAACAAGGGCAAGGAAGGATATACCATTCAGTCGGCAGAGGAAGTCCTAGACGACATTATTACAGACTTGACTTTGCTTCAAAACGAGATCAACATTGCTGGATCTTTTAATTCAGCACAACTCTAAGGGGACAGAATAATGGGATTAGATCAATTCGGATACGCCAGGGCATCAGAAGATGCCGAACAAGAAGAACTTGCTTACTGGAGAAAGCACAACCGACTTCATGGTTGGATGGAAAAGCTCTGGGAATTGAAGGGGAACCAGGTAACCCAAGAAGCATTCGGCAATGACTTTAATTGCGTGCCAGTAGAGTTGGGGCTTTGTGACCTAGAACAACTTGAGGCGGTGATCGTCAACAAGACAATGCCCGAAACGGCAGGTTTCTTCTTTGGGAGTGATTCGTATGAAGAGTACGAAGAATATCACAAGGAGAATGACCTCAATTTTATTGAGAATGCTCGCAAGGCAATCGCAGACGGCAAGAAAGTTTATTACGATTCGTGGTGGTAAACCCTTGACATCACACGCAGAATTTGAGAGGATAGGCACATGAATGATAAAGAACACTACAAGACACTAATCGACGCAACCACAGAACTCCAAGAGCATTTGTTCTACTCGGAGTTTGGTGGTAAGTTGGATTACACCGATCCTTGGATGGATTTATACAACGGACTCAGCGAATTGCGAGGAAAGTTGCAAGAAGAACAAGAGATGTGCGACATAACCACACAAAAGAAAGAAGAGAATTAAAATGATGGAATTCGCAGAAATGGTAAGAGAAATTCAAGCACGTCTCAAGAACTCAGGAGGGGGAACCGTAATCATCACAGAAGACACTATTAAAGTTAACTTTAAATGAAAGAAATCGATATCACACCCAAATGGCAAGGACTCATACCCATCATGGTAGCAGTTCTCGCTAATCCAAAAGCGTCCGATCAGTCCAAGAGGGAGATCAAGGAGGAACTCCTTAGTCTCGCCAAGTGGGCAGACGAACACAACCAAAAAGTTAAGGAGCAAGAAAATGACCAATAGAGAAATCGTAGACAAGGTAGAGAGTTGGAACTGGAACCTCAGTATATTTGAGATATACGATGAGGTCAAGGACATGAGTCCTTATGTAGGGTGCTCAGGAAATGAATCGTCGCAGGCCGACTTGACTCGTTTACTCAACCACGCATATGAATACTTCAAGTATGACCCAATGATCAAGGAGCTAATGAGCTTTCTTGGTGTGCAAGTTGACGAGCAGAAAGATGAGGCGTCGGAAACTTCTCTAATAGACTCAGAGACTTTTAGCTCTTGACAACCACCGGTTAATCTGGGAGAATACACGCATGAATATCACACAAAAACAATACGAAACCCTCAAGGATTTACTTGAGGACAACAAAAACGGCAACTTCTACTCCAAGGGAAATTACCTTAGCAACGAGAGTTTATCCTTCGTTCTTGGTATTGTCAAGGAGTACGAGAATAAACTTCAAGCTATAGAGGACTACAAAAATGCTTAATTACATTGAAGCCAATTGTCACCCGACACCACTAGAATCCCACCCCAATTACGATGAGGATTCAGATATGTGGGACTTGCACTTCATCGATAAGGAAGATGCAAGCGTCATACGCGTTAGCCTTGAGAGCTTAGAAGAGGCTCAAGAAACCATAAAAAAATGCTTGCAGTTAGCACTAGAACAGGAGGAAGATGATGGAGACGACTACCCACCTTCAATCGAAGATTAGAGTTCTTGGGTTTCAGTTGGCCTGGGAAGAAAGGGCCCAACACAAACTCAAGGGCTGGTTCGAGAGACGTAAGCTTCACGCTAATTTACTTCGAAAATTCAACAAATTAGAAAAGCTTCAGTAGCAAATAAAGACTTCGGTTTCCTATATGCCCCCGAAAGGGGGCTTTTTTGTAACTCGTTGACCATCAACGACTTAGGCGAGCCCGGCCCGCGCAAGTCCTTGATACCCAAGGACTTACGACTATCTTGAAAAAACTTCACTCAAAAATCATTTTTTGCTTGCGGTTAGCTCAGATTCTGTCATACTAATGCACATGACGATGAGGGAAGTAAAGATAAGAAGAAAGGTACTCTTCACCAAGAGTCGCCCACATCAACGCAAAAACAAGATTCTTCCCAGGAAGCAAAAACACAAAGGATAAGACTCATGCATCTAAACGATCAACCAGAAAACATCATAAGTGCCAGCGAGATCACCGAGCAAGCCATGTCGGCTCTTTATTCCGTGGTCATTGAACCAATGGAATCCAATCTTGAACAGGAAGACTTGGATCTCATAGGCGTTATCGGTCTTGCCCTCAAAATTGTTGGCGAGAAAGCTACGCTCTACGAAGAAATGGCACAAAACGGGCATGGATCAAATTACGGTGGTTCCCAAAATTTTTCCCGAAATTAACTGTTGACATTACATTAAAAAACTGAGAGGATATACGCATCATGGAAAACAACACAAATCGTCTTAACCTCCGCATCTGCGGTGGCGAACATAAAGTCTCGACTCTTGAACAAGTTCAAGCAGTCACTACTCCCCAAGTGGAGTACCGCAAGGAGCCAAACAAGGACGGCACGCACGCCGTATCTTACCAACCAATCCCTCACGGGTTGCTTATCGACAAGACTCGCAAGCATCTTGACGAAGCGGGTTTCACCGTTGAAAGCGAGTGTCACAACCTTGCTCGCAACGACAAGCGTTACTTTGGTTTGTTCCAAGTCTCGCACCCTAATCGTGAAACTGGCGAGAGAGGCACGGTGCTTGGGTTGCGTAATGCTCACGACAAATGCTTCCCTGCTGGACTTTGTGCAGGTGATGCTCCTTTTGTTTGTGATAATCTCATCTTCACCAATACGGTCAAGCTTGCTCGTCGTCACACGAAGAACATTCTATCTGAGCTTGATACGGTTATTGCTCGCACCTTGGGACGCTTGTTTGACTTCTGGGTTGGACAAGACCAACGCATCGAGTCCTACAAGGCTTTTGACTTGACTAGTCCCCAAGTTAACGATCTTGTGATTCGTGCCTACAAGGCAGGGGCAATCAGCAAAACCAAGGTTGTCGATGTTGTCAACCAATGGGAAAAGTCAGACCATCCTGAGTTCTGGGACAAAAACATGAACTCCCTTTACAATGCCTTTACCGAGGTGTACAAGGGAAACTTGGTTGCCCTCCCCCAACGCTCCGAGTCCTTGCACTCAGTCTTGGACGCTGAAGTCGGTTTTGACCTCTCAGCGTTTGATCGCCAAATCGAAGAGGCTGAATTGGTTGAAGCAATTGAGGTTGCTGAACCTGCCGAGGTTCTAGGTAATGTCGACGGCGAGGTTCCCGCCGAGGTCTACTCTTAATTACAAGCGAAAGAATTGTAAATACGCCCTCGCCAAATATGGCGGGGGCTTTTTCGTGCCTAGATTCAGCGAGATTGCCCTAAGTCGTTGACTATCAACGACTTGCGCGGGCCCGGCCCGCGTAAACCCTTGGTTATCAGTGACTTATGACTATTTTAGATGATTGCATACTTTTTCCTTGCGTTTTACTGCGTATCTGTCACTATAGGGGCATGGACAGTAAAGAAAGAATGAAAGAATGGAAAAAGCTTCCCACTAACACAATCGCCTGGGAAACTTTCAAACGCTTGGTTTCTCAGTTCGGCATGGAAAAAGGAATTGAAAAAGCAAAGAAAATCATTGACAAGCAACGCTAACTGATCTACTATAGAGCCATGATTAAGCAAACTCTACTCACACAAGGAAACGCCAAAATTGTAAAGGGCGAAAAGCTTGGTTACCTTACAAAAGGCATTCACTTTGCACCTGCTGATTTGTCGGGTCACGAAGCGTGTCGCTGGAGATCCAAAGGTTGCACAATGTCTTGCTTGAATACTGCGGGTCGTGGTCGCATGGAACGCACCCAAGACTCACGCATAAAGAAAACAAAGCTTTTCTTCGAGGATACGCTCGCCTTTCTTGCGAAGCTCGAAAAGGAAATTGCTTCCGCTATTAAGTCAGCGAATAAAAAGGCAATGACTGCGGTTTTTCGCCCTAATCTTACAAGTGATTTATTGTTTGAAGATATCGAAAACGAGCAAGGGTTAACTCTCATGCAGAAGTTTCCCGAAACTCAATTTTATGATTACACCAAGTCGTTTGGTCGCATGGCAAAGTTTCTTAATGGTGACTTTCCGAGCAACTACCATTTGACTTTCTCACGCTCTGAGAATAACCAAAAACTCGTTGACATGGTCTTGGCAATGGGCGGTAATGTTGCGGTGGTGTTTCGTGATCAGTTGCCAGCAACTTGGAAAGGATTTGAAGTCGTCAACGGTGACGAAAATGATTTGAGGTTTCTAGACAAGCAAGGCGTGATTGTCGGGCTTATCGAAAAAGGACTAGCCAAAAAGGACGCAACGGGATTCGTTCAGGAAGGAGTAAATTCATGAATAAATTCAACTACTACAAAGAAGATATCGGAAATGAGTACTGGTTTGTCTGGGATAGTGACGGCGAGGAAACAGTCACGCTTATTAGCTTGCACGGGGCGATTCAACTCGCAAAGCTTTTCCCTAAATTTGGTTTCATGCGAGACGAAAATTTGAAATGATAACGGGCGAAATATTACTTTTGGGAGTGATTTGCGGCTTGTTTGCGTGGTATTTGTGGATTTGCTTGTCCTAAGTCGTTGACTATCAACGACTTGCGCGAGGCCGGCCCGCGTAAACCCTTGATGCTCAACGAGTTAGAACTATTTTACTTTATTTCAAAAAAAAGACTTGCGTTTCCCCCTCAATCTGTCATTATGGGTGGTATGATTAACAACGACCACAAAACCTTCCACGACTTGGTTTTCCAAGATCACGCTAACCAACCTAACGGCATCCAAGCTCGTCTTGACTTGGGCAACGGGATAGAAATTTCCGTCGTCTCGATGAAGACTAAGAGCAATGGATACGGTGGGCTTTATGGAGATGCCTCCAACGGAACTTATGAAGTTGCGATGTATCACAACAACTCCATGCTTCCGCTTGCATCTTTCGACGATGTTCTTGGCTGGCAAGATGAAGTTGCCATTACTCGCTTAATGGGTGAAGCTCAAAAGAATGGGCTTGCTTGGCTCACTCTTCTCAAGGAGATTCGGAACGACTTCACCGCAAGCCTTGTCAGTAATCACTAATCTGGGAGAATATTAAAATGGATTCACAACTAAACAACTATATCGTTCTCAAGAACGGCAAGAGAATCTCTCCTGCTATGACTCTTGAGCAATGCGTTCAGTCGGTTCAATGGCGAGAAAAGAAACTTGACCGACTTACTCAACATTCGCCTTATACCATAGGAAGGACACAAAGCAATGGAAGTTGACACAACATACAACGGATGGAAAAACCGAGCAACCTGGAATGTCGCTCTTTGGATTCAGAACGACGAAGGTCTTTACCACTTCGCAAGAGATTGTCGAGATTATCAACAATTCGTTGACGATATCAAAGACACTAGCGGAGATTCTGCAATCGGATACCGCACACCCGATGGCGTTGCGTGGAATGATTCCGCTCTAGATGTCCCCAGACTTAACGAATTAATTACTGAACTATAAACAACAAGGAGAAAGTTATGCATCCAAAACAACAAGAGTTCTCGTTCGTGGAAAAAGCCACGGCAGTCGAAAATTACAAGCCAGAGAATGTCTCTCATGAGGGCGACAAGATTTGGTTCGGATACCGAAACAAGGCAGGTGCGGTCGTTAGTGCTTTTTACGATAAGACAGACCGAAAGTTTAAGTCAGTCGTTTCAGGCAAGCAATACGGCAAGTATAGTGCAATACGCAACCTTGTCGCTCGTCCAGTAATCGAAAGGTTTTTAGGATGATTTTATATTTTGTTATCACTTGGGGCATTGTATTTTACATAATGCACCGAGAAATCGTTGGTTAGAGGTTGGGGCGTAAGTCGTTGTCTGTCAACGGCTTGCGCCAGCCCGGCCCGCGTAAGTCATTGGTATTCAGCGGCTTATGACTATCTTACTTTATTGGCAAAAAAAAGCTTGCGTTCTAGGTGGTATCTGTCACACTGGAACCATGAAACATTCAGAAAGTGGAACCAGAAAAGTAATGAAGCAACTGAAGAAATGCCCAGAGATCACAGAGATTCGACAGCTTGCTAGTGGCTATATGATTCTAGCCAAGAATGGAGAGCAGTACCTAGTGCATTTTAGTGCCAAGGCATTCCATCCTCTCCGTCGTTGGCTCAAACGCAACACATCACTCACCAACCTAAGATTCTAATGAGTAACGAAACCGAACTAACTGGAGCAACGCTTCTAGCGTAAGTCCTTGATTATCAGGGACTTACGCAAGCCCGGCCCGCGTAAGTCGTTGGTGTTCAACTGTTTACGACAAAAGAGGATGGTGCACTAAAATTGTCGATTTTTTTTCTTTCCTTAGCCCCCGAACTTCACTAGTCTTCTATTATGGGCAGAAAAAAGGGGAGTTCCCTTTTAAGCATCCAATCCACAAGAGCCATGAGCACAGTCACAAAAAATCCAACCGCACTACAAACCGCACTAGACAAGATTGCCGAACTCGAAGCAAAGCTTGAAGGCATAAACCAAGACTTTGCCGCATCAGCGTCTGGTCTCAGGATAGAAACCTATTCGACTTACCGACCCGATGAGCCTAAGTCATTTGCCGTCCGAGGTACTACACCAGATCACGCCGAAGACATGAAGTCATTCGGGGGAGGTTACAACCGTCACCTAAAAGGCGGGGCGGCATGGATCTTCCCTGAGTACGACAAGGAAGGCGTACCGATGCGAGACATTCTCCAGGACTGGATAGTGGAGCAAATGCTTGTGGCGTAAGGATCGGCGCAAGTCCTTGACTATCAAGGGCTTGCGCAAGCCTGGCCCGCGTAAGTCGTTGGTATTCAACAACTTACGACTATTTTAAAAAAAATGCTTTATTTTCTTGCAATTTTCCCGCCCATGCCTTAAATTGTCTTCATGATAACAGTTAGAAAAAATCCAAACTTCACTAAATGGTTTCAAGTTATTTCGCTCGGTAGGCTCGTCGATGAGGTTACAGGGCAGTCAAACGCTTTACGCATTGCGGCTAAACACGCCAAGCAACAGCAAACTAGCGTGGTAAATTTTCTTGGAAAAACCGTTGACATAAAAGAAAAAATCTGGGAGGATGTATAAATGACAGAATCAGAAAGACTAAACGCCATCAGAAAAGCCAACGACCAATGGAAAGCGGAACATGGAGTTTCGTTGTCTGCTGGTCTCATGGATTACACCAAGGAAGATGTTCAAGAGGAGGCTAAAAGCCTCGACGCTCTCGATCATGACGATTCCGTGGATTTCGATAACGACGAAAACGAGGTCAACATGACCACGCTTTCCCCCACCATGCGTGAGGTGTCCCGTGGATAGTTCCAGGTTTGTCCTTACCACTATCGGCAAGGGCATCGTCGCCATGCTAGAAACACCTGCGTCTGAAAAAGAGAAAAAAGGCGAATATCTGCTTAGTGGCGCTTGTGTGCAGAAAAATCTAGATACTGGAACCTTTGTCGATGTTAGCGATAGGGTGAAAGGGGCAGGTGGCAAGGTCTATGTTTTAGCTACTGACTTAAACTAAAATCCCCTAAGTCCTTGACCATCAACGACTTGCGCGGGCCTGACCAGCGTAACTCCCTGGCTATCAAGTACTTGCAACTATCTTTGTTTATTTACAAGAAAAAGTTTGCAATTTGCGTAAACCTCCCGTATATTGTATTTAGTTCTTTTGATATTTCATTGTGGGGGTGCATAGCATAATGCGGTAAAATGCGCCGATTCGCACCAAGAGGGTTGATCTCCTCGAAACTCGTTGATCCAGGGTGCACGCTGGTGACATTGGGGGAGGTGCAGACGAATTGGAGACATGGAGGTTCGATTCCTCCCACTCCCTACTTTTTCTGTAGATGCGAGAGCATTGAACAACGAGGCGTTAGACGCACGCCTACAACCCGAAAGGGAGAGAGAAAAAGGCTCACAACAACAAATAACAAACCCGCAAATAACAAATATCAACTTTTAATTACCTAACCCGTTGATTATCAACGACTTACGCAAGCCCGGCCCGCGCAAGTCCTTGGCTGCCAACGACTTACGACTATTTCATAAAAAGATTTGACTTTCGGCTCTAATGGTCGTACTGTATTGGTATGAATCATACAAAAGGAACATTAGAGGATGCCAACGAGACTTGCGGCCAAGGGTCGATTTGCGCACATTATAACGAATTGGTTGCCGCCTTTGGCGAACCACTTGGGCCAAGTGGCGATGGGAAAGTTCAGGCCGAATGGGTGGTCAAATTCGAGAACGGAATCATTGCCACGATATACGACTGGAAGCAGTATGGCGTTCCTCCTTGTGAAATTGTCAACTGGAACATTGGCGGGCGTTCATGGCTCGCAGAGCACAATGTCAATGAAGTTCTATTGGAGCTTAGGGCAGCCAATGTTGACCATATCGACGAAAGCATGGACGGCGACTTTGACTCAGGTATGGCTTCGGCGGGCTTCGGCACCGACGAGGATTATGGCTGCTTCGGAGACGAAACCTACGGGGCCGACTTTTAGCCTAAGTTCTTGCCTATCAACCACTTGCGCGGGCCGGGGGCGCCTAAGCCCTTGAATATCAACGATTTACAGAACTTCCACCCACCAGTAGCCTTCGGACTCCGTGACGATGGCGTCCCAGCCGCTTTGTCGTTGTTGATAGGCGAAGGTTCGTGCGGCGTGTTCGTAGATGAATTTATACATTTTATTTAGTCCTCCAGTAGGTCTTTGTTGTCTCTGATAACTATCCAGTCGGGAGCCATATCAGCTACAAAATCGTCTGCGTCCTCCTGGGACGGAGCGGCAATAGTAGCGAACTGCGGGCGTCCAGTCACGGAATGGACTGCAACGACTTGGAAGTTTAGAATTGGCGGAATGTCTAATATATTGTTCATACCTACAAAGTACGCCATAAATGAATATAAGTCAAATAATAAATGCACAAATAACAAATAAGATTTTATAAAGTTATAACTTGTTGATTATCAACGACTTACGCAAGCCCGGCTCGCGCAAGTCCTTGACTACCAAGGACTTACGCAAGTTTTTATGACTTTTGAACTGCGTCGAGGAATCTTTCTCGACAAAAGTTAGGATTGAATTTCTCGAAGTCGTCGGCAAACATTGCCGCCAAAGCGAGAACGGTGTTTTTATTGCTTTTGTGGAAAGCTTCGTTTAGGTTGCGGGCAATTGCCCTGAAGTGTTTTGCGGTCATGATGTTCTCCCAATCTATTTAGCATTTAAAGCCCAAAGAACTTTTTGCAATGAATTTGCTTCTGCCTCTGTTATAAAGCCATATACCTCTTGTTTGCCTGAGACAAGTTGGTTGTACTTGGTTCCGCGACATCTGCCGATGATCGCCTTATCTTCGTTTGACTTTATTTTCTTCACAATGCGATGGACTCGTTTAGTTCTCATTATTTAGTTCCTCCATTAGTTAGTGTATTTAGATTTATCGAGAAAAACCGTAAAAGCTTTCTACTTTAACCGCAAGCGGTTTCATTTTGTTTGCCATCTTTTTGGCTCTTTCGAGAGCGAAGAAAGTTCGGGCGTTGCTCCATGAGCTAAAATCCCCACCGTAAGTGAGAAAGCGTTTGTCTAGTTCGGCTCCAACTTTGATTATGTAAAACATACTCTTAACTTAGCTTAGTTTTTCGGAAAAGTCAAATTTTTCTTTCTTTTTTTTAACGGTCGCAAAGAGCGGATTCATAACAACCGTCGCACATTTCTTCACCCTCTAAGGTTGCGTGGCTTTCTTCTGCGAACATTGGACCGTCGCAGAAATCGCAACTGCCATGCCCCACTTCCTCAAAAGCCTCCCTGAATGACTCCGTGTCTTTTTTCGCAGTTTCCACTTCCGCCTTTAATCCTTTGATTAAGTATCGTGCATCCTGTGCCAGTTTTGCAATGAGCTTTGATTGCAACTCAATTAGCGAAGTCTGAGCTACTTCAGCAAAGACCTTGTTATTCCCCATGCGGGCGTTTTCAGTAAGGGCGTCTTGAAACACCTTGATTTTCTCTTGCAGTTCCTTGATTGTCATACCTACAATATGCACCCAAACGCACCCAAACGCAAGCATTTTGTTAAAGAATATTCTCTTATTTTACTGCACAATACGATTGCACCATACAGGGCGTCAAATATCGATCTCGACATACGTAAGTCGTTGACTATCAACGACTTACGCAAGCCCGGCCCGCGCAACCCCTTGATAGTCAACGACTTAGGCCAATTTCCCTTATCTAGCCTTTACGAGTCGAAAGCGATGGCTACCTGAGGCATTGACCCTGCGTTGCTTTATTACCCTTTCGGCTTTTCTTAGTGGCAACGGGAGGGTTTCCGTAACCCATACGGCTCCCGCTTTATCCAGTATACTTTGCAATATCCACATTATGCTTGCTCCTCCTCACTTTGCTGGTTACGGCGAACCATCAACTCGAACATATCCAAGTCGTCAAGGTCTGCCAGTGCGTTAATGACTAATGACTGAGCACGGGGGCAACCGTCTTTAGCGTCACCCTCTTCCCTGTCGATTATTTGCTCTAACTCGTTTCTTGATTTCATGCCTAACTATACCACAGTAAGGAGCACAATGCAATCCACAATTCTACTTTTGTTTCTGTACTATTCTACTATTTGCGTAAGTCCTTCTAGGCCAACGACTTACGCCGCCCCGGCCGGCGTAACCCCTTGATTACCAAGGACTTACGCTTATTTAAACGCTAGGTATAGTCCGATGATTATGGTTAGCAGTATCTCAGCGATCATTCTACCAAGGTGCGGAGCTTTGGGCTTGACCATGCAGTAAGTCGCCCGCTTCCGCAGTTTGTTGATTTGCGCAAGTGTATACGGCAACCACCTTGGTGCATTGCCATATGTGATTGCAAGAGTTGTCTAGCCCACGGTAGTAACGCCTAACAGCCTGATGGACATTCTTGCCATAGGCAACGACCCGCATGGGCTTTTGGTCATAGTATCGAGCTTGCACATATAGCACATAAGCGTTGCCAGTACAATGGGCGTCATACCTAGCCCGATCCCTGCGAGCCGCACCCGCTTGATCCTTAGTCAATGGGGTTGGCTTAAGTACTGCCTCGTAACGGTCAACCATTGCTTGCACCTCACGGCAATCATCATCGCTCCAATCGTCTATATAGGTAGACAACTGATTAGGATCATCTCTTAATTCTATTAGTGGGCAACTATCCTTTTTCATATTACTAACTAAACATTACGGCACATGTGGAGAAATAGCAAATAATAAATGCACCTTTCTCAAATATCTTTTTTGATTTACGCAAGCTGTTGATTATCAACGACTTACGCAAGCCCGGCCCGCGTAAGTCCTTGACTACCAAGGACTTACGACTATTTTACAAAAAGATTTGACTTTCTGTGTGTGTGGGGGTAGGTTGTAGGCATGAATAACAGTATGACAATCAGCCGCCTTGAACGAGAAATCCGTGAGCTAAAGAATGCGGTGCAGATACTGCAGCAGTCGATCAGGTCGGCTCGCCGCGATATCGCTGCCCTTTGCTCTCACATCGACACACCCACCAACTCGAAACAGGGCTAAGCCAAATATCTAATCCTGGTTACGTAACCTGTTGATTATCAACGACTTACGCAAGCCCCGCACGCGTAAGCCCTTGACTATCAACGACTTACGTAAGCCGGGCCCGCGTAAGTCCTTGATAGCCAACGACTTAGGGGAATTGCACGCACAAAAAAAAGCCGCCCAGAAATTGAGCGGCCAATTATTTATTGTATGTGCTATTAGAAATTCATGTGCCCTCCCCAGCTATGCATAGTAGTGCGATTATTAATGACAGTATTATTTCTGCGATCATAAGAATTAAGCCAGTGCAACCGCTAAGAATTTCGAGCGGTTAAATCTTGGATTGAATTCCTCGAATTGATCGGCTAGATTTGCCGCTAGGGTGGTCAGTATATTTTCGACCTGTTCACTGGGAGCATTCCGGAATGATAGGTTGATCCCTTCCGCAACTGAATTGAAGTGTTTAGTCGTCATTTTAGTAGTGTCCTTTTGTTAGTTATTTGCCCAAGTAATCAAGCACGCTTTGCTTGGTTGCAATTTCTAGATCAGAAAAAGCAACCTCACTCTCGAATGGTAAGCCAAAAGCATTGACTGTCCTTCCGTGGCATTTGACATAAGCGATTGCTTCGCCTTGAATCGCTCGCACGACCCGCACGACGAGATTATTTGATTTGCTATAGTAGAGTGAACCGTTTCTTATTTTCATGATATAAACTTACGCTAGTTTTCGTTGAAAGTCAAATTATTTCTTAATTTTTTTAGTCTTTATTTGCCAAGATCCAAACAAGCTTGTCGGCTTCTTTTGCAATCTCGTTGAAACGCTCGCCCATCACATCAGCGAAAACCTTTGCAAGAATTCCGTTTTCGTCAACTTTATCCTTGCACAAGCTTTCGAGAGATTGTGCACGGTTGCGAAGTGTGGCGAGCCTGCTGGCAATCTGGGAATTAAATTCAATTCTAGCTCTGTCGGTGTCGATTTTTTCTTGCATGGTCATAAGTCTTCTTTGGTTAATGTTACAATACAAGGTAACCCACTTTTGCCCTAAAAGCAAATTATTTCTTCAAAAAGATTCAACTAATTTCTTGGACAATCCAGGTTGACCAATGCCCCCAGTTTTCTGAATTAAAACCAAATGTACCAAATACGTAATAAGGGCGGGGGGCCCTTTTATCATTCTCAATTTTAAATATTACATTTTCACTATTAATCAAAACCAAAAAAAATCCCAAGGGGTAAAAACCCACCTGGGAACATCTTTCTAAGGAACTGTAGTATAGGGGAAAGTTAGTTAGCGTCCGACTT